>Ga0116231_10002522_pt1 | contig 38322 bp, 33 predicted proteins | sample S1TSphgellanicum_2_FD_89695 | JGI IMG/M metagenome (GOLD analysis project Ga0116231, IMG submission 89695) | Host-associated microbial communities from peat moss isolated from Minnesota, USA - S1T2_Fd - Sphagnum magellanicum MG | ecosystem: Host-associated > Plants > Peat moss > Unclassified...
TGAGTTGTCCATGGTGGTAGTTCTCACACTTTTGCGCTTCCCAATCTTCAAACTCTTTCCTTCAAGATCTCCCAAGTTGTATTTGCTCCACTTCAAAACTTTGGCTTTGATGTCTTTTCAAAATAAACTTCTGTCATAGCAATTTTGCAAAGCTACACTGCTCACATATGACCTTGGATCGTTCTAAAATTTTGGTAAAACATGAGTAATTATGTCTACTACCTTCTCACAAAATCTCAGCTCATTTAACTTTAGAAAGTGAAAGATTTTGCTACTTCCTTGAAGCCACCTCAAACTGGGACCTGAACACAAAATGATTTACAACTCGCTCTCAAAAACTCCAAAATCCTTGAGATTTTGGGAGACACATAAAATATATGTCTTCTATATCTGCTCAAAATTTTAGCCCTATTGATGATGACCACAAAGAGATATCACTTTCAAAAGAAACTGACTTCAAAACTGAGATTGAAACTTCAGATGCTTGGATCTCTCACAATACAAGTCCAAATGACATGAAATTTCTCACACATATATTCCTATATGATCTATAAGATCACAAAGTTACAGACCCAAAAAAGCTTAAACAAAGGAGATATGACCAAAAAACTAGATCTGACACAGAGTTTTCAAAAGCTCTTAACTCTCACAAAACATATCCTTTTCTTTTGAAACTTTGAGAGTAGAAGCATCCTATAGTCTTCTATAACCTTTCCAAGTTTCACCCCAAGATACCTCTAGCTACTTATTGAAACAACAAAACAAACAAACAAAAAGAACGAGCAAATCAAACTATTATGGACCGACTACAAACAAGTGGAGAATTATAAGACAAGACAAGCTTTATTGATCCATCAACTGGTATTGATCTGCTAAAGGGTTGTTCCCTGGATTATCTCCTTTTATAACCCTGAACCATACTAGTCCCAAAATATCCTAGGCCATGATATTGCCAAAAGTTTCCAAAAATATCCTAAGCCATGATATTGCCAAAAGTATCCTAAAATATCCTAGGACATGACATTGCCAAAAGTATCCCAAGTATCCCAAAATATCCTAAGCCATGATATTGCCAAAAATATCCAAAAATATCCTAGGACATGACATTGCCCAAAGTATCCCAAAATATCCTAGGCCATGACACTTATTGCCTCAAAAGTTTGATGGAGACATCTTGTTTAAGCTTCCTCCCCCTCATGCTATAGCTAACATGATAGAATAGATGCAAGGTATGGATAGGAAACATGATGGTCACCTTTGGTGTGCAATGAAAATCACCAACATAAAAAATGACGATGCATTGACATTTAGGTGAGCAACTTCTGTTAGTCATTTGTGTTGCATGGTTGAAGATTGCCCAAATCAAATGCGAAATGGAAAAATCAATGAGGTTCATTGGGAAGGTGCAATAGACAATGCCTTTTAGCTTGGACACATCCCATCTGCACATTCAACAATTGTTTGTAGGTATTGCAAGAATCCAACTTTTTGTATGGTGATTTGCAATGCTAGGATGTACTATGTTGTGCACAAGCTACCCACTAGGAGTAGGGCATGCATCCTCTTTGGGTCACACAATCATCTTGTTTTAATTAGTGATTGTTGTGAATCCATTGTGATTTCAAAAACATTTGTGAAGGTTGAGGTGGAGTAGAATCCAAGAGCAACCACATCAATTATAACTTTGGCTACTAATAAGACATTTCTAAATCAAGAGTTGTTCATTTTTAGTGAACCAACTATTACAAAATTGGAATGGACACAACTTCATGGGTTGATGGATATATTTTCTACACTTTCTTCATCCAATATCAAGAATTTTGTGTCAAGCTTTAAATATGGGAATTTTGGACATGGCCCACTAGATAACATTCTTCAATTGAAGAGAAATTGCCCTTATGACTATATCCAAGATAATGTCTTCCCTGGACAAGGTTAATCAAATGTCTTTTTGTTTAAGATGTCCACAAAAAGTGAAGGAAATGGAGTTGATCTTGTTGCACATATGCAACTAGGTGAAGACTTATAAAGAGCATGGTTGATGTTTAACCATTGTAAATGTGTTTCGGGTTGGACAACCATGGCATGTTATGTTTATGACCTAAACTATGTTAAAGTCATGACATTTGCAATATGTGACATGCAATTAGACGATGTGGAGTTTCAAGTTCTTATGTAGAGGGCCCTAATAAAAGTCATGAAGGAAAAAGGAGTTTAGATGCTAGAGTTTAAGGGATTCATGGCTAATAATGCTCAAACCAATTATAATGTTGTCTACATTGTGTTTGGCCCATCAAGAAACCCTTCCTAACCATTGCACAACAAAGAAATAACTTTTCTTTTCCATTATGTTCAATCCATGGGGATCCATACTAATAAGCTCATTCAGATGGCACATTTGCATGTAAAACACATGGAAATTTGTAACAACGACAAAACACTTGATGAACCAAATGCGAACTTTGAGGTTGTAAAGTCTTGGTGGCATTTGTTTGGGGTAACATCAAAGAATGACCTTGAAGAGTTCAGCCATTGGTTGTCCTTTTGGCATTTTCAATTTCATTAGTGGGGGAATTTTGTTCGAGAGGTACTATTACATTTCCATCCCTTCATTGAATCTTACAAGTTCATGCAAAATTAAACATGTTATTAATACATGTTCTTGAAAACATTTGATCTTGTTTGAAATGTGTAAGGTTTGATAGTTCAAGAGGATGCTAAGATGTTTACTTGCAACTTATCGGAAACAATTCACCACACTTGGGACAATAATCTAGAAAAAAAACAATGACCTTTTTGATGCCATAGTTCATGATCTAATCAGGGCTCCCCAACAACAATCTCATTACATGATGCTTTTGATGGGTATATTAGAAGGAGTAAGGCCAAATCTTATAGAATTACGTTTGAGATTTGCACATAGATTTGGGAACCCAAAAAAATAGTGCAAGCAATTTCTATATCTAGTAGTCCTATGCATAGTAGATCAATTGGCTTGGAGGGTGAAGAGAGATTTGGTTATTACAAGAAAAAATTCAACATTATTATTGGTTCCCCTCAAGACTCACATTAGCTTAACAAAATGAATTTTTCAATGCCACAACAATCAAATCCTAACGTAAGGGTGTAAGAAAACTTTACACTTGAATATTTAGACTCCCATGTACAGCATGGAATTCCATCAATATTAAGTGGCCATGGTCATGAGACCTTGGATATTTTTGAAACCACTTGCAATATGAAGTCTTTCATATTGCACGAACAATTATAAATTCACAAGTTCATTGTTCAGCCATCCAATAAAAAAGGCATAAATGTGAAGCCAAAATAACAAAATGTTTATTTTGCACCCCCTATGTTTTATGGGTGGTTCAAACCTACAACAAACAAAAAGGCTAAGTATAAAGCAATGCAATTTTGCACTGATAATAAGGATCGATGTGTGTTGGGAGATGTTCAAGACTTTGTGAAGGGCAAGCTTCAAGTTACAAATGTGTGGCTAGTTTTCACTTCCACAAAACTCACACACATTGAAATGGCATAATTAAAGGAGGTTGGATTTCATTTTCCTAGGTGTGCACAAGTGGAGGCTTGAGGTGGAAATCCAAATGCAAATGACATTCCAATTTCAAAATGTGACAACAAAATGATGCATCATGCTCCACTTGGAAAGGATCAAGATAATATGTGGTGATCTGGAAAAAACTTAACAATTAATATTTTGCAAGTGAAGGATGTTTTTAATCTTGGATATGGGTGTGTTTATTCACTTGAATTTCATGGTGGAGTGAAGGTTGTGACTTATGAATTGACAATTGGGGTGATCCCCAATTGCAGTTGTTCTAACTTTGTGTCTATGTTCACAAGTTTGAAGAAGAGAGGAAAATTCATCCCTTGCAAGTATCTGCATTTCATTTATAAAACTAAGATGTTTTGTGATTACAAGACAAATGATTTCATAAACCAACCTACATTAAGTATCAAGAAAATTAAGAAGCTGTCATAGCAAAAAACTCAAATGGACTAGAATTTATGTAGTTCCCCAAACATATAACTTTTTCATATAGTTTTTTGAACTATGTATTGAAGATAATCTTATATTGAATTGATTGGTTATTGTTGATGCCGCACAATGTAACTTGTTTTTCAAATATGTGACTGTTATCACACACATGATATCCATTCATTACAATATATGATTTTAGGTTGTAGTTTTCAAAGACCATCACATCATGGGCTTATGTTCATTTATATTTATGTGCATTGCCCGTAAATATTGATATGATGTATAATACATTTTCAAAATTTCATCCATAAATAAGATGAATGTATTTAATTATTCATCCTTAAACATTCATCCATTATTCATCTAGTAGGACTTATAATATAAGTCAAACTTTGCATATTATAGGGGAAATATTTTTTTCACATTCCAAGTTCTAGTTCTAGGCTCCATGCTCTAAGTTCCATGTTCATGCACAAGCTTGACTCACCATGCTATCATGGCATAAATGTTCTTAGATCTTCCATCTTCATCGTGAATAGAAAAATAAAAATCCAATAAAAGACCGATGGTCAAAACCATCACAAAGGAAACAAAAAGGGAAGGTTAAGGAAAGGCCAAAAAAGGTGCACAACCTACAAGAACCCAAAAAAGGAAAGCGTTAGTCCTTTTTGTGGTAGGAAGTTATCTTACCCACGACCCCTCTAATGTTGTCGACATGCAAATCATGGGATCTAATAATAATGGGAGGTTTAGAATAAGCATCACCCACTAACACAATCTTCCTCTTTATAGCCGAGGTTAAAACATGTTAAAGAATAATACTAACACATTACTTACAAAATTGAATGCAAAAAAACAAGGATAAATGACCTCCTGATTGTCTATCATGGAAAAGATGGGCACACTCCCTAATGAAATGATTCACATCACACTCGAGGGTGCTGTGCACCTCCAAGGCCATCGGAATAAAGTGGTGCCCCTCATGAAGCCCTTTATATTTGCGAATCTTAGTAATGGCACTAAGTTCCATAGTTGCACTTCATGGTCGACTAATGACATTTGAAGTCACTTTTTCTCGCATTAGGTCAATAACCACCACATCGACAACAAAGACTTGGTCTTCGTGAATCATGCAGAAATTGGTTCATAATGAAGTTTTTAATGTAAGGCTGTACCACCATTCTCTCCATACAATGTGCTCACTTTTTCAAACAAAGGCATACATGATGTCTTTGATGGTATCATGTGTGGCTATTTGTTGGCCTCCAAATGGCCAATGTGTTAAATGTGTGCTAGATCCATTCAACCTGTGTCCACATTCACACATGAAAATACTAGATGCCAAAAGCTTAATCAAATTGAGACAAAAATGCATCGTTGAAATGAAAGTAGAATGTGCGATGCGGAACGAATGAATGGATGGCCTAACAACCAACCATATCCCTACCCCCTTGCCCGAACAAGAACAAATGCAAGTTCTGGATGCGAAGGAAATGGAATCATCTTCCAAGATATCCCTAAAGGATGTGTCGTGGTGGATGTCCATAAAATATACATGTAACCCTAGAGCACTGGTAATTGCCAAACTCTCAAAAGAAAGGTGCATCTCTCTAGCTACGAAAGGAAAATTATTTCACGTTGCATGAAGGCATGACTAAAGGAGGTGTGGGGCCCCCTCGACCTAAGAGACATACTCCTCCAAAATGGGTCTATCAAAGATATGAAACCTTGAACATAGATATGGAGCCACTAGAACCCAATTCATAAGAAAAACAAATGGGGCATAATCTTCCACACATAAAAAGCCTATACCACCAAAGGAGATTAAAAGTTGGGCCTAACGTTTTGTTAAAGAACCTTGAAAAGACTCCCGTGATCTTGGACCCATAATGTCCCCACATACCTGCATAACTTTCCCATTGAAATTCGCAAAAAAAGATAAGAAAGAAAAAAAATGAAGTACTATCTGTGTGAGATAAGAAGGTCAACAAGTTATACATGAAAACAAACTACCCAAAACAACTTGAATGTTTCTTAGGAAAGGAAGATTATCGATATGTGACATATCCTGAGATAAAGCCTCATCCAAAAAGTGCATGGCAAAGTCCTGAAAACCCTTGGCACACCTAAAATGCATAAACCATCTATGACCAAAATGCAACCCTAAGGAATTTCTATGTTTAAAAAAATCCCTGAAAGATTTTAAAACTTGCATTTTGACATTTTGACCCCAAGCCCAACTAGGGCTAATTGGATTGAAAGGTGGTTAAAAGCATAGGTAATTTCACTCATAGGGCCCAAGATGTGGGTATCATTGGCTAGGGATGGAAATAAATAATTAAAGATTCACGTGATGGTTTTTAGGAGAGCTCGATAATGGGCCAAAGCAAATAAAGGAACTCCTAGGGGGTCCCCTACTTCGTGCCTAAAAATGATTGAATAATGGTGAACCCTTCCACTTGCTACCCATGCTAGTAGTAAAAAAAATAATGAACACAATAAAAGAACATAATTGAAAATGTTCGCCACATGCCCCTTTGCATCACATAACTTTTTTAAAATAATAGCTTGAATTTTTTTATTAAATGTGTTTTTAACATCAACATGCATCACAACCCAATTAAGGTGTAGGTTGAGGAAGGCTCGAATGCGAAAAAGGGGCTTCACAACCTCCAAAGGTTGATACTCCAAATTGATGGGGGATAAGTGCTCTTGAAATGACCTCCAAAGTTGTAAGACAATGGAACGACTAATAAGTTGAAAAAACACTTCACCTATGGTAATAGGACAAAGACCTTTAATGTCCTTTGCCATTTCAACAATTTGTTAACCCCCAACATTGAAGCCACTGACCAAGGGATATCCCCAAGGGCTATTGTAACAATAGCCTGGAATAATTCTAAAAACCCAGAAAATGGGTCCTTTAGTATGAAACACCCCAATAGATGCTCATATACCATCCCAAATAAGAGGCATAAGAGGCACAAGAGGATTCTTCCTTAAGAGAAGACCAATCGTTTGCCATAAACCTCCTAAGGTAAGCAAAGACTTTTTGTTGACCTCAACCTCTTCGAATATAACACAAACACCAACGTGGTAATAGGAGGAAAAGGAACCATGTTAATTCGTATGTTGGGTCTTGAACAATTCGGTCAAGGGGTATGCGAAAAGCATGCCTAACTTCATATTGGATGGCATGAGGGATCTTATGATATGAATGAAGGCATGTAAAACGAGTCTCAAACAACCCCAAAATGAGCTCAAAGTCAACCCCAAAAAGCAAGAGGAATAGAACTTAGGAGAAGTATAAGAAGAAAAGACATTTGCATAGAAAAACAACATGGTTAGCTTAGGAATTGTGATTAATAAGAAGGTGAGCACTTTTGACATGCCTTTAAATGTCACCTAAAGTGTAAAGGCTTGAATAATGAAGACAAGGGGTATTTCAAATTGATGAGGATGCAAAGAGGGAGCCATCCGAAAAAAGGCTACACCCAAAAACCCAAGGATGCAAAAGCCTAAGTAGCCCTCCTAAAAATTATTAAAAAGAAAAAGAAAAAAATAGAAATTAAAAAAAAAAAAACCTGAAACTATGCTAATTTTTTATAAATAAATAAATAAATAAATAACTTAACTTCCTTGCCATTGTAAAGTTCATCAACAATGGTGGGCCTGGTCATTGTGTACCTCATGTTGTTGTAGCTTGTCAATGAAACAACAACGGTAGTTTTGACAGAACTTGGCACCGTTTGCATTGTCCACTCCAGTGCCAATCTCTACATCAGTTGATTGAATGTCCGCCATTGCTCCTATTGCTCTCACAGCCACGTTTGTCTTCAACACAATGTTGTTGTTGTTGCTTGGTTTCTCCTCAATGATGGCGGATGCTAACAAATTATCCAAATACTAATTACAAACCAGGCTGCCCCATCCTCTCCTCTCCTGCACTGCCATGTTAGCAAATGCTCTCATGAATAGTAGTAATTCCATAGTGCTTACATAATCTTCCAGTTGGCATGATGTTGGCCATGTCATCATCATCCAAATCGCTCATGAATCTACCAGCTTCACCCAGCATATAGGGCTCTGCCTCTCTCCAATGCATAAGAATCAAAAGACATTCTTAAAATCAGTGACAGATCCAAGCTGCATATTCAAAGACCCCCCATTTCTGCGCCTATTCAACTGCTGTTGTTGCAATTCTTGAGAGACACATACTCTGCACTTCTTGTGTAAGGTTCTCACGGCAATCATACATAATAAACTGTGTATGCTGCGCATGATGTTGGCTCCATTTGATCATCATACATATTTCCTCATACCAGAACATCCAACAAAGACATCAGAGCAAGCCTGCAAAAGCAGCACCAGGACCCACCAGAAGGGTAAGGAGGCAGCACATAAGGATGGGAGAAATGCAGTAGTCAAAACCTCAAGCAAGGTGCTGGGATAAAAAATGAGGCCAAATTCTGCCTCACCAAGCAAGGTCTAAGATAGGTGACAACTTTTTCTTCTGGGCAAAGAGTTAAAGAAACAACAAGAAGAGTTCATCAGGTACATCGCAGGACATTGTAGAACTCTGAGCTTGAGACTTGGGTTTCAAACAAAGAAAAGCCAAACCAAAAAGAATCACCATGACAAAGAAGAGTGCATTATTTTCTTCTATATGACTTGCATAGAAGATTATAATTAGTGCGTTAAGCCTGTCATGTGTGTAACATGTACAGGTGACAAAATGGATTTTGCAACATTTGTATTTGTGGCAGCATTTCAATCTGAAGAAGCAACACCACAAACACACAACTCTCTGCACCCTTGTCTTTTATTAAACAGCTGCTGCTGCAACATCAAACAATCTCAAACTGACAACGGCAACAGTATGGATACATAAAGAACTGCAGCAAAATTCCTTCCAACTGCAATTTGTAATTCGACATGAAAAACTGTAAATTGCACTGAAGCACAATACACAGATGACTATTTACTAATACCTAGAAGTTGTACAGAGGTGCACATGGAACACACGTGCATGACATCATATAGGAGCAACTCCCATTGAAGCCACACTGGTTTGACTGTAATAGAATACAGTGATAAAAGTACAAGCTGGTTGCCCAGCATTTTCCCTGGTCACCATGCTTTCAGGTAGAGAAAGAATGGCCAAGTTGAATTGGCAAGAATGGTACAACAAGAGAAGATTGTAACCCTCCCTCCTCCCCCCTTCAAAGAACCCATTAGTAGCTCAAACTAATGATGCTGTGCAAAGAGCATCTGTGCGCTTGGTCACATCACTGGGATCCTGACTAATTGCTACAAAATCAAGGGGAGCATCTCAACACTTTGGAGAGAGTGTAAGACCAACTTCTTTTGATCACTCCCTCAAACCATCAATGCAAGAGAGAGCTCCTGTTATACAAGGTTATCTGTTATCTGTTCATAAAGGTACTGGGATATGAAAGGAATTGTAGATGAGAGTAAAGCTGTTGGACACTCCTCATGTGGCAGATGTCCACATCCAGGAATTGCTGCCAGTCTCTGCAGTTGCCAACAGAACAGTATGTCAATTGAATGGCAGAGTCTCTATTTCTCAAACATTATCAAGTTCAACATCTTCGTGTTGAAGGCCAAGAAATTGTGCACTTAAGAAGACGTGTGTACAAAGATGCATATAGCAAGAGAGCAACTTACAGAGAGTGGTAGCTGAGCTGTGAGAGATTGTGCAGCTTTCAAAGGAACCAAGTGGTCCTGGACACCAGCAATGACAAGCACTGGCAAGTTGGTCACACACCGTACCAGCTCAGCTGCACTGGTGCTGGACAAGACTCCGGTTGTCATAGACACCTTGCTAACCTCTGCCAGTGCCTTGTCCCACCCTTCCACATGCAAGGGCCCCTGCAAACCCATTGTGGACTTCAGTATCAGTGATTATTGCAGAAGATTGTGGGCACAACAACACTCCAGAAACAAGTCAACAGCAGGGCAGAAAGCAGACCTTGTATAGATCAAGGGTCTCTGAGGTGAGTTTGGAAGCATCATGCCATGCACGGCGTGTCATTACTTGCCCAATCTCTGACCGCAGCAGTGGCCGGAGCATGTGTCGAGCAAGTGATGTGTGCAAGAGTACCCTTGCAAAAGGTGGGACAACCTCTCGTGACAAGCTAACACCTACTAATACCAGTCCCTTAACCTCCACCTGCATCCCAACACACAATTCCAATATCAATTCCTGCAGTAGCAAGAAAATTGGAGACTCAAGCCCATGTCTTTTCATCTCTAATGAGTGTACAAATTTCACAGAGGGTGAAGCACAACGGACCTGGATGGAGTCTTTGGACTTCAGAGCCCTGGCAGCAGCCATGAGAGCAAGCAAGCCACCGTCCGAATGGCCCACAAGTACCACTGATCTTAATCCTAACTCCTTGCAGAATTCAAAGAATAGATCCACCTGTGTGTGAAGATCATATGGATTCAGAAACCCTTTAGTCTCCCACTCAAATCTTTGGGGCCGTGAGGTCAACCCCCAGCCAGGTCGATCAAAAGCCACAACACGACATCCAACTTCCCTTGCAATGGAGCCCATAACATGACGCCAGGAAAATACTCCTCCACCAAATCCATGGAGCAGCACCACTCCAGTGTCCTTCTCATGCAGTAATTGCTGCTTTGCCAGGTTGGAATCCCCTTTAGATAGGAAATTAAAGCTTTCAAACATTCCAGAGGGCTGCACTTGACCTGCTGTTTGCTGCAAGATTGCTGGCCATCCATTGAGGCTTGAAGAGATGGCAAACTGAGGTAAAGAATTGCTGAGCAATGGAGTATGCAGGGACACAGCAGTTGCTGGAACTCTACCCATAGGGTTCCATGTCATTGGAGATTGTGGAACAAGGTTTTTCGATGCACAAATTCCTGTAGCCATGGCACTCTTATCGACCAGGTCATGATACAAACTTCCATCAATGACTTTGTAGTGCAAAATAAGCCCTTTGCAGTCCATAAAGAGGCTCTGTTTGTCTGCAAGCATCCGAGCAGGGACGTCCTTGCCACTGTCATATTTCACCCCCAAGGTACTACTGCACTCCAAGTCTAATTTCCTGGAAAGAGGGGAAGTGGTTGCCGCTCGAGGGATTCTCGTGTATGAGTTTCCACTGACCTTACAGACCAATACCTGCACCCACAAACGTCGTTTGAGTTGAGTGCTCAATATCACAAAAGAAAGAGAAAGAGAGACACCTTCAGAGCTTGCCAAATAAAAGAGCGTTTTGATGAACTACTAACCGATTCAGGATCTGTAGAGAAGAAAGCAAGTTTGCGGCGGGCTTGACACCATGACTTGTATCCCACCACAATGTGAACCAGAGCAAACACACATGAGGATATCAGCAGCAAAGGAAACCCTAGATGGTGCTGTCCCTCCACAGCTGCCACGGGCGAAATCCCTGTTCTGGTATCAAAGGTGTTGTAGAGGCTAGCTTTGGCTGATAAGAACGCCATGCTTGCAATCCCCAATATCACAGTGATACCTAGGTAATGCCCATGGCAGAGGCTCGGTATCTCGCACACAAAGTAAGCACCTGGAGCATGATGCAAGCAAAAAGTTCAAGAAACGACAAAACAGAGCACAGGTGCGGAGCGACAGCAGACCAAGGAGGAGCCAAGATTGCACAGACAAATGCAGAATGGGATACAAGACACTTACAGATCGCAGCAACAGAGCGGACCAGGGAGACGAAGGGGATATCCACAAGGGAAGAGCGGAAACTGTAACTCGACCAGTCGATTCTGAACGAGAAGCAAGACTCGCAGCAAGTGAATGTCGAGAGTAGGCTGCAGGGAATGGCGATGTCAGCGATGGAGACAAGAAGAGGCATCGACGAGATAAGGAGTGATCCCAGCATGAAGATAATGAAGAAGAGCGTTCTGTACGCTCTCTTCACAGTTTCCATGCCACCTCCTCCTCTCCCTCCTCCCCTTCCCGCCCCCATCCTTTATCAAACCTCCCGCACAAACTTGCTCCCCGTCGCAACCTGCTACCACAGTACTCAAGATGCAAGTCCAGGGTGCTCTTCAATTCCGTGCTGCCTGCAGGTCGCCCTATTGTGAAGCAAAATTCAGCGCAAAGGTGTTGAGAAGAGGGGACGGGGGCGCGAGTACTGGAGGCAGGCCTTTGCTAATCTTCAACCTTCAGCTGGCTGAAAACTCGTCGTCAGCCGCCTTTCGAGCCACGATCGGTGTGATCAAACAAAAGCCTAGAAGCTCTATGCCAAGAAGAGACGAAAAGATGGCGTAGGGTGGTGAAGATCACAGAAGATCACAGGCAGGCCTGACGAGGAACGAAGACCCAATAGATGACTCCCGGAAGCTGCTGCGGAAGTGTTGATGATGGCAAGAAGTCAATACAAGGTTCTTCTGTCTGAGGGGGTCACACACACACCCGACAGCAGAAGGAAGCGATGAAGAACCACCAGAAGAAAAAGAAGAGCAGTGGGGGAGGAAGGCCAGGAAAAAGCCCTGCACAAGACACCAGCGAGATTATAGATCTTCGGAGAAATGTTGGTGAGCATACTCACAGCTCAGCGACTTGCTTATTGATCACACGAGGATTCTTATTCCACTTTCTTCCGCGTTCACCTCTCTCTAGCCCATACGCTAAATATTGACAAGAACTTTGAGGAGAGAGACTGCACAAGACACCAGCGAGAAGGCAGCGCCCTGTTTCCGTTCTTCTACTGCGACGCGAGCAGCAGCAGCGCAAAACATCGAAACACAATCACCGCCGGCAGAAACGGGAGAGATGACCCCACTCTCCCTTTTTTACCTTACACAACTTTCCCATCTTTCCCAAATCCTACGACCCAGATGTCCTTACAAACTGACAGTACGGTTCAGATCATCTCCAGTATCCCCTTCCCCGAAAAAGATCCGCGACCACAAACAGGGCAGATATATATTTCTTACGTAACTTCACCCGCATCTTTTTCATTTCAACAGCCCAGATCCGCCTATCTCTGACCGTACCCCGACTAAACGGCTACGATCACCTCATCTTTCTCCTTACCCGAAAACAAACAAACAGACAAACTTTCCGAACGAACGGCGCATACTTTATATGCTTCATATCCAACGGCTGATATACAAAGGGCTAATCCTAACCGTGCCAAAAAAACAAAAAACAAAAAAAAAAACACAAACCGTGCCGTTCAACAGTAAGAAAATTCAAAGCAACCCAACCGGATCTCTTTAACGTATCTTTTAGAAAGGGGTTCAAATCGACAGGCACGGATTTGTCCTTGAGTGAATCCGACGGCCAACGTGCGTGACAGTGTTAAAGAGACTGTTTTCAGGCGATTAAAGACGGGCGTGTCCTACATTAACGGCAATATGGAAGGTAGGAATGTAGGCCTGCAAGCCTACACAGCTACCTACCGCGGTACCTAGAAGACCCATTCTAATGTACCCGGTCGTGTCCCTGGAATCCAGCGAACCGATTTCAGACCGCTGGATGGAGGATCCGACGGTAAAGTATTTGGATAGTGTATGCATATATTCCAGAGCCGGAGTTCCTGGAATCGCCAGGATTCGCCGCAAAACATGCCACTTGAATTCTGGCGAGTTTCGCGGGACGATTTAAGGTGAGATCTTCTTTCTGGTTAATTGTTGGTATTTCTACCTTAATTAAAAATCCGGTTAAACTGCGAATTTCCTGGCAAATCTGTTTCAGACCTTCCAATAGCCATGCCAGCTTATTCATTAATTAGGTGCATTATTCTATTTAGGTACCTATTTATTAATGACACGATACTACCTGTTCCCTACATCCGCTGACATCCAGACATCTCTTTTTCCCTTCAGTTTCGTTTTTTCCTTATTTTGAGCTTTTTTCCGTTCCCCTATTCCATCCACATGTTCCTGACATCCAGACCTGTATAGCTTTAAGTTTTTTTTTTCTTTTTTTTCTTTTCGTTGGCCTTGCGTACCAAGGCAAGGATATTGTGTTTAGATTCATTCTAGAGTATAGTAGCTTAAGGGATTTTGGCCCCTAGGTAATAATAATAGGTCTATCTTTATATGAGGACTTTTTTTTAATGATATTTTGGGGCTTGCGTTGAAACTTGAGATTAGTTATAGAGTTATGATATGTTGAAGGATTTTGGGTTTCTTTTAGAGGATTTTTTTTGAAGATTATATTTTTGCATGGTGATTTACTTGAATTTCCATAAGTTTTATTTTGCCTTAAGACACTTTTAAATGTAAATGGCAAGGCCATCATAGTGTGACACACCCCTTGTTTTGTTTGTTTTGCCTTTTTCATCCATGTATTCTTCGACATGCAGACCAGTGTTGGGCGTTCCTTTACTCTTATGAACAACCTCGGGTTGGGGTTCTAAAAAATGAATTAAACAGGTTTGATTTTTGTTCCACTCATAAATGGAACCTCACTAATCGTGGTCCAGGTCCACCAGTTCATAAAAACTAAAAAATTTAGTTTCGGTTTTGAAAATCAGACCCGTCCCGGTCAAGTTCCATGTCACCCTGACTGGATCTGGCAGTTAACTACAGGCTCACCTCTGGTTAGCCCCCCAGTTCAAGTCCTCTTTTTTCATAGTTTCGGTTATGAGTCGGATTTTGGAACCAGTTTCAAAAATTAGACCCAGTTCCAGTTCAGGTTTTAGTAAGTGGAATCAACAGTTCTAAACCACCAAACCCAGTAACCTGCCCTACTGATGAGTTTCTCTTAGTTGATATTCACCCCTTTGGATTGGAGGGAAACAGTAGGGTAAAAGCCCTCAGAGCTTAGGGTTTAGGGTTCAGCCTTTTTTTCACTGGCGATATATATATAGCCAAAAATTTTAAAATAAAAAATCGAAAAGTAAGTAATTTTGGAGGTTTTCAGTCACCAGAAGTGAGGGGAAAAAAACTAAAAATCACTAGATTCATACATGTGATTTTCATTGTGTATAGCCAAACATATACAAGGATGATTAAAGATTTTTATTTTATTTCTGGTCTATAGCCAGATTTCACTAAATGATCATCACTTTTTTTTTAACATCTTCTAATGAATGATAGCCACTTTAGCTACAAACAGAAATTCCTAAAAAGCACACTGGTTCTGCCTGACATAAAGCACCAGGTGTGTATCACTGGGAAAAAAAAGTTTAAAGAAAAGAAGTGAGGCATTTTGAGAAAACAAAAAGCTTGGCCTTTTAGTGGAAGGAAATTTTCCTTTTGATAACTCGCCCTCCAAATAGGTAACCTACACTAGTAAAGGTGCATTCACACTTGGTGTTTAAGGACTCTAGTATTAAGTCCCCTAACACAAAGCCGGTCATTTAGGACCTAAACCTATTTACCACGAAGATTTTATGTTAAGTTAACATTCACTTATTATTAAACAATCACCCATTTAGCATTGGGTGCCCAATGTGTTACATGGTGTGGGGAGCAAAGGGCATTGTTGGTCCTCCTCTTTTGGTTTGCGCACATTGTATAAACAAAAGATGTCTATTATAAGCAATAGGTCTCTATTTTGAGACATGTTGTTACAATAGATGAAGGATTTTTTTAGACTAGGCATCCTTTTAAGAGGTCCTCCCCTTTTCCTTATTTATATGCTTCTCGTGCAATGAGAAAGTTTGAGAACTTGATGTCCCCTTGTGGTTTGCCCTCTTAGGTGGTTCTTATGTCTTCTTGGATGTGAGTCATTTCATTTTGTTCCTTGTATTCCCCCTTTTTTTTTTGGATGCTTTGGTTTTTTTATGATTGACAAAGTTTTATCATCACATTTATAAATAATAGCTTTTAAAAAAATGTTGAAAGTTTTCTCAAAGAGCAAGAAAGTTACAACACACCACCCCAAACTAAAAAGAGAGTAAAAAAATGGTGATATTTTTTCTAAATTTTAAATTTTCTCTCATTTAAAATAATAATTCTTAAAACCTAAGCATTTGAAACAAAATATTCCAATCATGTTTGTTTTTCTCACCATGGTCTACAAATTGGCCACCAAAAAAAAACCATTGCTTAAGAGGCTAAACTTAAAAGCTCCAGAAATAGGTAAGGAGAGGCAAATGATTTAATCCTTTTGTTTTTTAAAACAAAAACCAACTCCAATTAAATTTTTACGTATTTTATTTTATTTTAATTCTCAATTTCCATGTATATCACAAATTCAAGTAATCATTATGGCATGACCCTTGTGTATTTTAGACCACTATGGCATGAGTTTATTTATTTATTTAATTTTTTGTAATATAATTTTAAAACCCAAATGCACATGTTGAGTCTCACCAAATGCATTGCAAAACACTTAGTTCTTCTGTGTTTTAGTTGTTCTCCTCTTTTCCTCTATTGCCATAAATATGCCACTTGTCTGCCACATCCTCATGTTCATTGAGTCGGAAATTCATCTTGCAAATACCCTATTTACATTCCAAGCTTTGACACTAATTATATTATTTTCAGAAATGTTAAAATTTTCAAATTTATTTAAATAAAAAATATGTGCCAAATATTGAAACCTGCATGGAATAGTAGCAAAAGGCTATTAACCACTGGCCAATAACTTGTGATATTGCAATATTCCATTATCGAATGATTAAATGCCCCAAGGTTTCTTCGAGTCTTTTTTGGCCTTGCTTACAAAGGCAAGGATATATTGTGTTCAGATTCATTATAGAGTATATAGTAGCTTAAGGGATTTTGGCCCCTAGGTAATAATAATAATAGGTCTATTTTTATTATATGAGGATTTTTAAAGGATGACATTTTGGCTCGTGTTGAAACTTGAGATTAGTTATTATAGAGTTATAATATCTTGAAGGATTTTGGTTTTTTTTTAAAAAGAGGATTTCTAGAAGATTATATTTTTGCATAGTGAAACATTTGAGTTTCCATAATGCTTCTTTTATGGAACATGCTGACTACAGGCCATAGTGCCCAGCAAAGTGGCTATGAGAAAATTTTGGTATTTGGTGTGGTCCCAAGCTGATGATGAAGCTTGGGGACAAAACAACATCTACACTGAATCTTGTGTTGTGAGGGAGGGGCTCAAAGGGAAAGGGGACCAGGGTATGGAAACATGTCTAAAACAACTATATGCATATATTTATTATGGTGGGCTTGCATATGAGCCTGAAAACAATAAGGGCACATGAGGTCAGCCACTAAGTATAGAATCTAGTAACAACTGGCACTTGATGCAATCTTCATCTTCTTGCCCATTGTGTTGGCTTGCATGTTCCTGAAATAACTAACTTTTTAAAGGATGATGTGCCTTTCAAATAGGCTAGGAAATTTCTCGTAGTGTTCTAGGCATACCATATAGCAAGCCGCCCATGGGGTTCAATGTAGATGAGCTAGAACTTTGATAAGCTAACTATAGTAGTACAAATTTGACAAGGTCAAAAATGATTTGACTAGGGTAATACTATTTTGTATGGTGTTATCCAAAGGAAATTGACAACTCATTCTTCATCTCTCCTTTTACCTACCTAATGGTCACCAATTTTTATTGGGTATTCCCACTTTTTTGCATGCTTGTTAAGTGTAAGGTGAAGCCCCAAGGTGAGGGGCATTCCCATAAGAAAGGGGCCTAGGACAAGACCACACAAGTGCATATTTCCTAGGGGGAGAATTTGGTGGGCTAGGGATTCTCACCCAATAAATAAAGGGTAAGGCCTAGAATGATGACATTAACAAAGTAAAGGTTGCAAGAAATTGATTATGGACCCAATTTTCATAATGCCCTTGTTTAAGGGCCTTAACCATTGTAAAGGAAGAAGCCTATATATGAAGTCAAACAAGATGGACAAAGAACCCATGTGTAACATAAAAATATATGATTTTATGAATTAGCTTAATAAATAAATAATGAGAATTTTACAAAATCTCAAAACTTCGATTATTTTTCCTAGTTTTTTTCACAATGCTTTAAACATGGCTTGGATTACCACATTCTTCAATTGCAAGCTTCGTTCGATGTGTGTGCACACACCTTATTGATCCTATGGGTATTCACCTCTTATATTGTGCCCATGACAACAAGCACACAAGAACCTATGATATAGTTCGTAACATTTTTCTACCATTGCATGAGATGTTGGCTTTCACATGGGACGAGAGCAACTACATATGTTTCCCTCAACCAAGATCAACTCCTTTCGTTGATGAATTGACATTGTGTTCACCAAAAATGACATTCACACTTTAATTGATGTTGTCATTGTCGACCCAACATGTGCGGATTTACTTTCCCAATTTTGAACAACTCAAAGATTTGTTGTCTCCAATGAAGCTCAAACCAAAGAAAAGAGCTATTAAAACAACACCCCACTGATCAATTCCTTCTTTTAGCAATTGAGGTATTTGGATGTTTACATAAACAAGTTAATGTGTTCTTACACAATTGTGCCAATGCCATTTGGAATTTCAAAGGGACAGAGGGCCCTCTTCTTTCTATCTATCTTGGTTTTTTGTTTTTGTCAAAAATTTCAATTACATTACAAAGGATGCAAACATCCTCCATCTTAAGTCGGGTGATAATGATAAGTTTAATTATTTCTTGACTTCCACCCCTTCACGACACACCTTAGCCCACCTATTATAAACGATTGATTGTTGAGATGGAGAGATTTTGACATCTAGTTTGTGTTAACTTGATGTCCTTTAAATTCTTCTTCTTTCTTCCTAATGTTTTTGGTTATTCTCTGAATCAATAATGTGTTTATAAATAAAATTTTTTAGGGCTTTCTTTCAAAACCTTTCTTAAAATAGAATAAAGTAGAACCATCCATCACCAAACACCCATGGGTGAATAAACATTCAAATAGTTCATAAGATGGCCCATTAGCAAACATCACCTAGTTGGTAACCATTTAGTGAAACCTTATAACCAAATGACTAACCATTAAAACATGTGGTTGGGATTTTTAAAACTTCCATTCCAAAATAGGGTTTTTGTGTTCATTAGTGGGTTTTAAAACTCCTCATGTTAAAATATTTCACACATTGGCTTGTCTCTTTGTGTTTGGCAAAGGATAATCACTCTTCACAATGAACAATTTTTATTATTGAACATTTTCACCATGTATTTTTCAATTTTTGAAAGGAAAATTGTACATGTGCACATGTGTTCATTATTGTAAATGGAGTTGTTTGGAATGAAATCCACATTGTTTGGTAATATGAAGGTTTTTTTTTTGTGTGCTTGAAATTTGGCATGCCTAATTAAAATATGTACTTCAATTGCACATGAAAGGATATGTGTTCACAAGAGTTTACACTATTTTTTCCAACTTCCCCCTATTTTGGAAGTTATACATTGTTTGTTTTAAACCCAAATGAAGGTTTGTAAAATAGCTAAGGGCATATAATGAAGGGCTACTTAAACCCTTTGAACCTTTGGGGTTAAAAATGACGAGAGAATGAATGCACATTTTTTTAGAGCTTAATTGTTTGTTCATTATTCTATATACCCAATTCCCTCCTCATGGCATAAGTAAATTACACCATGTAGATGTGCTTCCATTTTACACTAATTTTTTTGTACAAATGATTTACAAATTAATGAATCCCATATTCTATAAGAAAAAATCTTAAAGCATGGGCAATGAGTGAACCAACCTTTTATTTGGCATATTAATGCCAATTTTTGACCATTGCTTGGTCAATTGCAAAGGGCCATAAAGGAGAATCCATCTCCATTTTGTTAGGAACCTTGTTGGATGATGTATGAAGATGCCAAGCCACACCTTGATCATTGTTTTTTTTTGTCACGATAAACATCCTTGGAATAAACAAAGAGATCATCCAATCACCATTTTGTCATGAAACCCCAAGTGTTCTCATCCCCTAAGTTGCCATTAAGCACCATTTTACTTTCCTATTTGTGTTACCATTGCCCCTTCCTAAACCACAAAATGCATGTTTTTTTGTCAAAATGTTGTTGAGCCATTTAAGCCAAATCATCATAATCCTTTGATTGATGTATTTCAAATTGCCAAAGGCCTAGCTTAGGCTACAAACAATTATTGTTAATATGTCCTAAACAACATGTGGGACATTGTATTTACAAATCTTGAATGTTGAAATGACCATTTGGCCCATTTTTTTAATATTAATTTTGAATTTGTAATTTTTTTTTATGGATTTGAACAATTTAATTGGAGTGGTCATTTCAGCTTTGAAGAAGTGCAAATCAAAGTACGTACAACATGGTAGAGGCAATTTGGTTCAATCGATGGTGTTTGCACAACCACACAAGTGTGGCTCCTAAGTCCTTTGTTAATAGGTAAATTTCCTAATATATTTAATCTTGAAGGCTTCATAATTTATAAGTCCTTTGTTAATGGGTAAATTTCCTAATATATTTAATCTTGAAGGCTTCATAATTTATTGTCAATTACTAGTGTTAGGTGTAAACTTAACGTCTCTTAGTTACTAAGGGATGAAGCTATGGTTAGTTAATCAATGAAGATAGGGTGGTTGGCAAATGGTTGCCATTTTCTACGGACTTGTGGAAGAGATTGGTATGAGCTCCCTATTTGGAGAGGATGAACTAATGCCTTTTGTGACTTATGGATGGTGGGGAACATTGTTGATTTTTCATTCTTTCTTCTTGGATTCTTGGAGGCATAAATGGTTGTTGTGAAGAACATGATTTACCTTGGTGATTGGGATAATATAAAAAGAAATTATATATTTAAAGGAGTGTTGTGCATTGTGCATTTTGTTTTGATTTGTCTTTTTTTCTCATTTGTAAATAAATGTAATTAGTTCTTGTTTGATGTAAAAGATTGTCTTAATTTTTTGCATTATATTCTTTTCGTAATAAATAATTACTAAATGATAATTGCAACAACATGGAATACAATTGTAATACAAGGCAATAATTCCAAAGTGGTGGAAGCAAACTCTCTTTCTTGGGATAGTCTTCAACATAATTAAAAATCAAGTATGACAATAATTACCTTCATGTTATCAAGGACAAGACAACAATACAAGTTGAAAAAAATTATATGAACTTAACAAATAGGAAACTTGACAATGAACAAAAACTAGATGATTTTATTGTTTAAACAAGGCATGATGTAAATTAAGTATGAAATGAATTAAAAATACAAAGGTCATAACTTGCATTAGTAAGATTTAAAGGTCATGCCTTCAAGGCCTCTACTTATATTATCTAATGGAACCTTATAAAAGTGCATTGCCTTTTTGAAAACTCTACCCACTAAGCCTTTTATAAACCTCCATGAACCACATCTTCTAATAGTTTTTGCTGATTAAGTATTCTAAAAGCTTCTACATCTTCTAAAAAATATAATGAATCATTATTATAAATTTTTTTTCTAAACAAGTTTTAATAAAACTTATATTAGTTATTTTTTTAGAAGGTTTCACTAACTAAATTTTGTAATTCTTCTAATGTTTCTTATGTATTTTCTTTGAATCTCTTAAAACTCCCAAAAAAATTTAAGCATATTCTTCAAAGATTTTCTTAAAAACTTATTATTCTTCAAAATCTTTTAAAAATTTTACAAAAGCAAGTATATTCTTTAAGATCTTTTTAAAGATTTCCTTTATGTTTAATTTTTGTGACACTTACCACAACATTGGTTTTTGAAATTATGTGTCATTTGTTTTAGTTTCAATGTTTTTTTGTTGATTTTAAAAGGCAAGAATTTAGAAAATAGGCTTTTCATGGAGCCAGTCATGGGATACCTTCAAAAAGGCAAAACAACAGTCATCCATTTGCAAATAATAAAAGCAAAGGCCCACTTAAGAGTTAATTTGATTTGTCTTTGGACTTAGACAAAAAGGGGGGTAATAGAAAGGGTCCATTTCAACCCCCTTCACTAGTAGTTGGATGGGCAAACAAATCGCTCAAGGCTAGATTCCTTACTTACCATGGTTAATTTGAAAATGCCCATAATTTTCTTTATAGATGTAAGTGGTTTTTGGATCAAATCATGTGCTTCCTAAGTCACATTGTGGCAAGTTATCCATGCATCATAATTATTATGTCATTCTTTTTTGGACTATCTAAAATTGGCAAAAATTCTTGCTTAGATCATGTTTGAACAATTTTTTACATTATTTCATTATGGTTTCTAAGCATAATTTTTGTTTTCAATGTTTAAAACATGTTGAAAAATATTTTATATTTAAAATTATTTTCAAACTTATATTAATGCGAAATTGATATATGAGAAAGGTGGGCATACAAATACAACACACATTCAACATTATTTTAGTTTAGGAATCTTGTTAACATGTAAAAACAAGTATGGTTACACCAAAGGTGGCTTCTATTATCATGGTTTGACCTTTTTGGCACATCAATTTGTTTTGCATAGTGTAATTGTGTGTTATTTACATATGCAAATGGAGGTTTTTTATAAATGGTTTGTTGGATGAAGGTGTTGTGGGGTGTGTTGGGATCACGGGGCAAATTCATGGTCTAATTGAGGAATTGGATGTTTGGTTTCCTAATAAATTAGTTATGGATATCATGAGGATTGTTGATCCCCATATTGAATACATGTAGATGTGTAGGTGACAGTTTTTCAACATTTAGAGGTGCTCAAAACATTTTATTGCACCCTTCAACTGATAGACAATCTAAAGAGGAAAATATGTTGCTATGGTTCTTGGCATTCTTTTGGGGTGGGATTTGCATGTTCAACATGGTTTTTTTTAGACTACAATGAAATGCTCAACCCATGGCTAAGGTTCTAGCATTTAACAAAGCTACCTTGGTCATTATTAATCCTCTCATTCTTACATGGCAAGTTATCCATGCATCATAATTATTATGTCATTCTTTTTTGGACTATCTAAAATAGGCAAAAATTGCCATGATTCATCTGCTTGGTTTTGTTGAAAATGAACATTGCTTCAATTTAGTTTCTTTCTTGAAGAAGAAAGTTCACAATCACGCGAACCTTTGTTGGTAAGTAGTTGTTGCTTTGTATACATAAAAGTTCTTTAAACTTGGTAACTTTCCATTCGAAGCCGCTTAAATGACTTATGGGCATATATTCAAACATGACATAGTCGATGCCAATATGCTTGAACTTTTGTGCTCTTTGTTTCCATGATATGATTAAGTTTGTGGTAGAGCTCATGGCTTTGGGGGTGGAGTTATTTTGGAAGAACTCCATGTTATTCTTGTTACCAAATTTTTAGGAGTTGAGTAGTATGCATAGCCAGAAAGCAAATAGGGATGGAACTTTTGTAGCTGGCTCATATAAATAGAGCAATTTCATTTCAATGGGCAGTTTCATTTCAATGGCAAACTGTAGAAAACATTTGCTTGCACTCTCCAGCTTTCACCACATGTGAATCCAATCACTAAATGAAAAAGGAAAGGTTGGAGTGAACAATCCCAAAATACACATCAGAAGAGCTTAGACTAGGCTAGTGGGAGAGAAAACACCAACTGATCCATTTTCTATAAGATAGTATATCAAATGGACACAAGAAAAGTGTGGCCATGGAAAGAGGAAAGTGTGGTCATGGAAGGGAACATTCCCAACATAACACAATCTATTGGGGATTCTTCAGTTACAAGCAATGAAATTCCTTTCTAAAACCGGTGAAAATAGGCTTTCCATGTGGGGTTAGGACCATAGTTTCCTATCATATTGCACATGACACCTTCTAAAATGCCTACCTATTTATAAGACTCATCTAATTTCCAAACCTTGGAAATTAGGATCCCCTAAGTTGGGGTATGTTAATGAATTTATGAATGAATGAATGAATGAATGATGATTTAAAAACCTCCATATGGGAACTAAGTCCCTTAACAAATTAGAAACTCACACAGAGAATGAATGAAACAATGTGTTTTGGCCCCTATGAATGCAATTTAGTGGCTTTTGTTGTGTGTGTTTCCATCTTTATTATCTCAATGTAACCTTTTTTTTAATAATGCTTTTAATTAGTACAAAAGATACATCCACTCATGTACCACAATTGTATCCTTGGGTGGTTACAATTGTGGACAGTTGACACTAGAGCCCACACTAAACTCACATTTGCACCTTGGACTTTCTTAACCCTGGTCCCAACCTAGGTTAAAAAAGGACAAGGTGTATAGTATTGGTGTATTGGTGTAAAACATATGGACAAAGATATAGGGTATGTGGAATAGATTATAGACTTGAGCTTAGGGGTCCAAAATAAAGCCAATATGGCCAATGAAATTGAAAGGTTTTGAGAGTTCTCTCTAGTAAACCCTAAACCCATGAACCATCACCTTAAACCCTAAACCCATGAGCCATCACCCTAAACCCTAAACCCACAAGCCATCGTCACCCTTGGGGATTGACTCAACATTTGTAAACCACTAGGTGATGATGTGTAGGGTAAAGTTCGAGGGCGCATGCTTTAATTTACTGAAATAAGGGCCCTTGAGGGCTTTACACGACATAAACATTGTCACTCATTTAAATTTTTTTTAAAAAATAAAAAATCCTTGTGATACCTAGCGGGTACCAAATTGGTACTTGCCAGGTATTACGGGAAAAGGACTATGGGCAGTTCAAAAAAATGGAATGCCTGCCTCTACGGGCACTTCTTTTTTTGAAATGTTCACAAGTTTTTTTTTTAATGCTCTATGAAGGTATTTACAAAAACACTAACAAAAAAAAAGAATAGGTCTTTACATATGGGCATTTTGTCATTAAATAATCCTCAAAATAGTGAAATGAAAATTTGTGAAAATATGAAGTTGACATGTTGAAAATCATCATAATTATTATAGGCTACACTCTGATTAATTTCACTACTCTTTTCACAATATTATAGTAGATGATTGAAAAAATATATAATTTCAAAATAAAGAAACAATTTCACTTTTTATAATTTTTTACAAAAAAAATCGTGTTGTGAATGTGGAAATTGACCCTAGGCTATGGTAATTTGTTTGGAGGTTTTCTAGGTGTGGGTTTGAGACACTCAAAATGTCTAAACTTTGTGGTTCAGCTTTGGCACATTTTTCAAATTTACATAACCTTGGAGGCCCATTTCAAAAAATGTGTTTATTCCATGTGCACCTTACACTCTCCTCAAGGTTGGAGATTGTATAGATATTGAGTTTTAAAACAAACTAGAACTTGGGATTGAATAGGTATGGAGTCTCACAATTAATTAACATTAACTAATTATTTAAAAAATTCAACCTCCTTCTTAACTTTCAAAAAAGTTCAACTTGTGTACCCAATTTTTTTTGAACTCTAGGTTTGTTCTTTTTTCTTTTTTCTTTTCAGGTTTTAATATTGATTTTGAATAAAAAGTGCTAGTTCCATAGTCCAGTCCTTGTGCTTGTTCCAACAAATGAGTGCGACCTTGAATCTAGGTCACAAGAACTTGAACCTTGTACATTGAGAAACTTGCCAACACAAATTCACACCTTATGTCTACTAATGGAAAGTAGATTATTCATTAATACTTGTCTAGCGTGTGTCATTGCCCCCAAGTGTGAATTCATAACACTACTAATTTTCCCTTCCAAAACCATTTTTTAATAATTTAATTGAATTTTTGGTGACAAAAATTACTCAAAATTCAATATTTCACCTAATGTATTTTTTTTCAAATCTTTTTCATTAAATATTATTTATTGAAATTTTTTCAACAATATCAAGAGCACACCCAAATTTCCCTATAATTTATAATTTAGATTTAAATGAATTTTCAATGAAAAAATTGTTCAATATTCAATGACTTTTCCACTATGGATTGAAACATTATGAGATCGACTCAGTGCACACCTACACATCAAGGGCTTTCCAAGAAATATCAAGAACATAACAAGAGGTGCTATGGTTTGGGAGATCTCAATATCATAACAAACAAAACAAACAAACTACCTTCCTTCATACGTAGATATATTGTGCCATGTGCTAATAACAAATCCACTTAGATATGGCATGTGATTCTTTGCAAATGTGTACTACTTTAAAATTAATTTATAGTTTATTTTGTCATTCCCACCCATAAACATGAAAGATTGGACATGGTATAATGTTACAAAATGAGTTGATATTCTAACATATGAATCAAAATCAATCATATTATTTTATATGCCCCTTTGAAGAGCATTGTATTATGTGCATAATTACAAGTCCAATCCATGTGGAGAGGGTAAATGTAAACACACATGTATTTGCCATGTAAAACAATGTAGGTGTAAGATATAATTTACACTTACACCATCAATTTTTTGGAATTTATACTTATCATGCTCAATTGTGTAAATTGAGGAAGTGTAAAAGATTTTCATTTACTTTAACATGGCCTTTGTGTAAATGTAAATGAATTAGAGTTTGGAAAATAAGTGCTATGAAATGGTCTTATTGTATGCATCTAGTGTTTCATGTTTCATTCAATTTTTTCAAAAAACCATTGGTAAATGTGCATTTTCCACAATTGAGAAGTAGGCATCACATATTACGTGAGTCAAGTTGTTTTTGACGACAACTTCCAATTGCATAATCTAAGACCCTCATTTTGGAGCCATGGTTTGAGTAAAACTTCATAAATTTGTTTATTCAATTTTTTAAACATTAAAGTACATCCTCAATTTGTTTTTGTATTCACTATGGAGGGTGCTTCAATGAGATTAAGGGATTCTCCCTTTCAAATTTATGCATTTTTGATATACTTTGATCCAACTATGAAAATGTTAATTGACAATTCTAAATCTTGAAAGTATGAATTTCCCTTTTTAAATATTTAAAATATGAATGTACATTGATTTACATGAAAGGTAAAATGATGTACACTTCCACAATTTTGCACAACTTAAAATGGATATACATGGTTTTACAATTGTAATTACATGTCCAATCTAGGCATTTACAGTTTAAAAAATGTGAATAAATTTGTTATTTACATTTTCCACTTTGGGTATGTCTAAAACCATATACATGGATAACACTAGTCCAAACTCATATTCAAATTATTTAAAATAAAATTTTTCTTCAATTTATAATCTATGAACCATTAATTGTTGAAAATGAAAATGTCCTAACACTAGAAAGAATTTGAGAAAAGTTTACAATAAAATTTGTGCATAAAATCATTGTCCCCAATACTTGTTTTGGAGATTTTGAATTGCAAATATGAGATTTTGTTCCTAAATTTTTTTTGCTCACAAGTTTTCCTTCAATAAATTTCATTATTTTTCTCATGTCAAGAAGAAAAGGGGAAAAATAGGGGAAGTCAATGGGTTTATTATGGAGAAACACATGGGCAACATAACTATCAATTTTGCTTGAACAAATAACTTTCATTTGCATGGTGCTGAAACATTGATCAATGGGTTTTCTTATATGGATACATGGGAGAACACCTTATATTGGCTTTTGTTTATTGCTAGTACATTGCATTCTTGTTCAATATGGCATCAACATGGGTTATTCAATCATTATCTCCATGTTGACTTGATCGTGTTTGTGTTTCTAAATTGCAAAAACAAAAGAAGAAAAGAAAATCACAAGCTTGGTTTCTTCATCAACAAATTCTTGCATAAGTAGTAACCCATGTGATTTAAATACAATTTCACCAAAATGATAGATTAGAAGTGCCTATAACTTTCAATTCTTTGAGAGCATATGCATCTCACTCACATTGCCTCTCAATTTGAATTTCTATTTTTCAGAATCTAACATGGAGATGATAACTTTAGGACTTGTTAGATGTGAAATTTTAAAATGAAACTCATGTATTTAAAGTTTAGGTCTAAAATAAAATAAGTAAAATAACACATTGTGAAAAAAATGTCAATATAAATATATAAAATAAAGTAAAATGTAATAGTACATTAGACCTTTTTTTTTCTTCTAAAAAATGAATGAAAATGCTTAAATTTAAGAAACTTCTTTCATAAAATGTAAGCACTAACATTTTGTGTAATGCACATATTATAAATGAGAAAAAATCAATTAAAATTTTAAACATTTATGCCTTTGAGATATCCTAACTCATATTTGGCATGTTCGCCTTTTTTTTTTGCCCATGGTTTTTTCAAATCAACCTAGAATTATCAAATCTCCACAACACAAATACCACATTACTCACCTAATTGAAATATATTACAACTATGGTGGATTATTGTTTTTTTAGAATTTCAAAATTTTAAAATAGTTGCAAGATTGAGTTTGAGCTGTGCCACAAATTGGAAGGTGTAATTGCATGCAAACAGAACTAACCACATAATGATGATGTGTTGGTGCACATATACCAAATGCAAAGTTCAATGACAAACCAATTGGATCATGTCATCAAAATATCACTAGGCTACATGGTTATTAAAGCATTAAGACCTCATCTAAAATTTGCAGTGTTTATTGGGTGGGCTTTACAAATTGGAATTTCCCTTGCTCATGGATAGGAAATTATGACTTTGATTGGCCTACTATGAATTTGACCATGGATAATGAAAATTTGTAATTTCTTTTCAAAATTTTTAAAACATAAAATAAAATAAATATACATATGTATATTCCTTTTCATCAACCTTTTATTTTTCTTCCTTCTCATCAACCTTTTATTTTTCACAATTCTTTACATTCACCATCTTTTCTTAGCCCCATTTTGATGCTATCTTTTGAAGAAAAACTTTGAGAATTTATTAAATATCTTTCATCCTTTTAGTAAATATTTTTCATTAAGTAAAAATTCTTACAACCATTGTCTTTTTCTAGTGTTAAGGAGAACATTTATCTTGTCCGTTTTGGCCCAACCTAAACCCTCAGGTCTTCCTAGCCCTGCACAAGCAATTTTTTTAATGTTCATCCTTTGATCTTTAAGCCATGTAAAGCCTTCAGATAAGGGTTGCACAGAAATACGAGACTAAACGTCGACTCTTGCCTTGAAATGTAGGTCTTCATTTTTGCACAACCTTGTTCCTTAGGCTTTACCTTACACATTCAATATGGCACTCAGTAAAGTGATATTAGAGTTTGGCCATTGCTAAAGACTTTTGGAGATTTTGGGAGATAATTTAAACCTTGAAACCATGTTAGACAATGTTCTTAACTATTTTCACAAGTTTAATCTTTTTGGGTACATTCAAATGAAGAGAAGCATAATGCATATTCATGACTTTTTTTAGTTAATTATTTTGAATGTTTGTAAGGTTCATGAGGTTAGAGGTTGAAAACTTGGTCATAAAATAATTTTCAAGAGAATTATCTCCAAACTTGTGAAAGAAAAATCCAACCTTAACCTCAATGGAGAATATTAGCAATAGAACAAGCCATGAATTATATCATGGTCGTGTAAATTCAATTCTCAAGATGGGCCTTTGTGCCTATGGACCAATGAAGGCTATTGACCCACTCCCCCAAAGGTCTAGATGTGCACACAAATGGTTCAAATTTGGATTGCGTGGTGGGAACAACTTCTATCTCTCTTCTTTTCCTTCATCCAAGGTGTGATTCCCCATCTTTGGCGCCTATCACCAAAATGGAAATGCCACAAACTCCAAAGGTTTTTTGTATTTTGCCAAATTCAGTACCTATGCATGTGGATCACCTTGATATGTGTTGTATGACCCTATCATATCATCCTTCTTGGGGTTGCTCTTGTAACCAAGTTTTTTGATAGCAAGTTGGTCTTAGATGTGAAGATTTGATTGCACAAAGCCCAATATTGTGCCCTTATTAGTCACCTCACAATCCACTAGTTTCAATAGAGTCAGCAGAATGCCCCCACATTCAAGCTAGTGGATTGTGAGGTGACCAATGATACTTGGACAAATCAACCTGTTGTGTTGTGTTGTGTTCATACAACTTCATTTGTTCAAGGCCTATCTATGATAATCTTCTTGCAAGTTCTTCATGTCCTCTCCAAAGCCTCATTCCATTGCATTTCAAAAAGAAAGTTATACTTAATAGTGATAAAAATATAAATTCCCTTGTTGCTTAGCGACAATAACACTAGGTATTCAAATTAGTAACCAGAATAAAAAGTTACATTCGTTACAAGTGCAAAGTTAAGAAAAATTCATATTAAGCTACAAATTTTCAAGTGGAATACCCACTCCCATCAAACAAGTCCACAAGGAAGGTTTAGGGTTTAGTTTAGGGTTTAGTTTGGCGGTGTACAATACATTGCTCTACACAAGGCCTGGTGATAAAAAAAAGATGGGTGATTTTAATTGGCCAACCCTAGTATTGACCCAAGTGATGGCATTTAAATAATCTCTACCCTTATGCTGTTTGATTTTTCATGGTTTATTGGTGGGACTGATTTTTTTTCCAAAGAATGGGAACTGGTGGGTCTCTGATTTTGTTGAAAAAAAATGTGAAAAAACCAAAGCACCCACCAGTTCTTTCAAAAATTCAAAAATACACACTCAACACTGCTTGAAACCTGGACGGCCACAAGTGAACCAGCCAGCACCCACCAGTGGCACCAGGAAGGATGGATGGTAAGTAGTCAGAAAACAGTTTTCTGTTGGGGGTTCCAGCTACCTGCCTAACCACGGTGGTTCACTCACTTGCATTGTTTACTCCCTACATACTAATAACAACCCACAAGCAGGTTGTTACTTTACAAGTAGGTAGTAAAATCAACCCTTACCTATGTATAGACCATCTACTTACCTAACCTAGCAGTTAGTTACCTATTTCCCTACCTATCTACCTCTATATATGAGACCTATTTCTTACAGAATTAGTCACCGAAGGTGAAACCAAATAGTAACTCAGTTAAGGTTCATCCACAATCGAGTAATAACGGATGGATGGTGCACTGATGGGAGCTGGTTCACTGTGTGCGCCAAATAAACACTGCTATGTTGTTGAAGGGTTCATTGTGAAGGGTTCATTTCTACAATCGACAATGGTCTTTCTCTAGAGGAGGAAGAGGACATTACCGAATGCAAATTGACAAAAATTGTCGCATGTGCAAGCAAGCAGGAGCAGTTATTTAGAACGACACAGAGAGGGTCAGGAATCTTGTACCCACAGTAGTTGTTGCAAATAAAATAAAATAAAATAAAATAAATATATGTATATGATGATGATTTATAAGAATGCTTGGGAATCCATGGCAGGTACTTTTCCAATCGGATCTGATCTTTTTTTGTATGGACTTATCAATAAGACACAACATGCTTGCATTCTGCAAAATCACAGAACAAAAACCCACCTACCCTTCAGACACATCTTTAATACTGTAGGCTGCTAGTACCTGAATTTTTCAGGTTCAGAGCACTTGGATGTTGGATAATTATTTCATTTTTTCAAAAATTCACTTGAGCAATAAAAAATTTATAATTTATGGAATTTCAGCAGTAAATATAGGTAGCTTTCTTTCAGTGTTGGTGTGGTTCTTAGGTTTTAGGAAGAACATACTGTTCCAGTCCTGGAAAAATTCATGGGGAGTGGTTTTGATTTTAAACATAAAATAAAATAATAATCTGGTTTTGATTTCAGTTTTTTTTAATGTAAATTTCAGTTCCTGTTTTTTTTCTTTTAAAAAAAATTTGCCAGTTTTTGGTTCTAGTTAGGGTAAGTTCTGGGTAACTTTGTAGTTAAGTTCCACAGTCCAAAAGTCAGTGCAAAAAATAAGATTTTTTATTTCCAAACTTGTTTTCAAAACACCCTCAAATTTGTTCTCAAGATACCCTCCCAAATTTACCCCACCCAAAATGAGCCTGAAATTTGTCCTAAAAAAATCCTCAAAATGAGACACACTCACAAAAAACTAACAAGGCAATCCCGATCATAAGGAGCAGAAAAAAGAAAAGATGATGGTGATCCAACTGAAAGGAAAAAAAAAATCATGTGAAAAAAACAACAAATATTTGAAGAAAATGTATACCAATGTGAAAGATGAAGCCCATGGAAACAATCGGCAACTAAAAAATGTCACTAAAAAAACTCAATGTGTGTTTGTTGGTTTTTGAAATGAAAATAAAAGCACAATGCCAATTACAAACAAGGATGAGAAAGAAAGAAGAGAGAAAACAAGAAGATTTAGAAAAAAAAAAAAACGAGAAATAGAACATCACAAAACCCTAAACCACCCCCTCAAACCCTAAACTAAGGACTAGAGCTGGAATTGGATTAAAAAAACCCAGTCCAACTCCAGTTTTTTACACTAGTTAGGAGGAACTAAACCTGGGTCGGATTCCATTATTTTTGAATCCTTGGAACTGAGGGGTTGATTTTCAACCCAATTCTTGGAACCGAACTTAACCTTGATTTTGTAACTAAAACTTGATTCTGGTTAGGTTTGGGGTATTCAAAATCAAAACTGCCCTTGGGTAACTGGCTAACTTGAGTACCCACACAACACTAGTAGCTTCTTTGGTTGGTTCTCTTGACTTTGAACCATAATGAAATTTTTTTATAAACATTTTTTGTTACTTTTTTAAAAAAAAAGCAAAAATGAGAAAGCATATTATTCAACCAAATTATAGGATACAGAAATGTTGCCCAATTATTATTGGATACATGCTCTACATTGGCGGATGGGCTTAAAATAAGAAGCTTGTAGGCTTCCACCAATTTTCATATTTTGCTTTGGCATTTCAAACAGTTAATTTTCAAGAAATTCAGAAATTTCAAAAATAATTTAATTGCTGCCAAACCTGAAAATATTCCACTGTAGTTTGAAATGTGGTTTTTTTTTTTTTTTTGGTTCCCCCCTGATTTTGTGATGTAGCCAAACTGGTGATTGTCCACTTCTTAAGAAGATTTAGCCAAATTTGGTTATAGACCATATATGAAAATAGAAATCTTTAATAACCCTTTTATAATTTTGTTACATGCTAGAACCTGTTCTAGAAATCTCGCAAATTTCAAAAATTTCTGTTGAAATCTGACAAATTAGAGCCATTTTTTCCACAAAAATCTTCTATATGATGAAATCATGTTTTTCAAGTTGAATTTTTTAAAAAAAGTTCTAAATAAATCAGTCAAATTTTGTGGCACATTTAAGATTAATTAGGGTGTACTGTAGTACCTTTTCAATAATTATTTTATTTTTCAAAATCCTCTTTGACAATTAAAAAGTGCTTTATGAGATTTTGGCAATAAATATAGGCAGCTTCTTTGGCAAGTTTTCTAGACTTTGAAACTCTAGCATAACTATAGACCTTACCCTCTCTGCAAGCACCAGTATCTGCACATGCCAAAATAAACACCAAAACATTAAAATTTGCAACACTGAAGTTGCAATGTACTCCCACCAACAAGCTCTTGAATTTGCAACAAAACTTGTTGAGATCATGAAACCAAGACTTCCATGAAATAAAAAGCAGAAAATCTTAAACTCAATGCAAAAGGAATATCTCTCATAAGAATGGAGAAATCTCGATTCTCCCAATTAAAAAAAGGCAAAACAAGTTTAACATTTTTTTCATTGAAGTCACAGTAATGTCCAGAGAGTGAGATAAACAAAACTGAGAACAGAGAACCCATAGAACAAAAAACACAAGACAAAGACCAAAATACACCAAAATGAACACACATGCAATACAAAACAACAGTGCCAATCTCACACTTGTTCAAGGATCTTCAATAGTAACTTGTATGATATAGTCTCACACCTTGAGCTCTCACACCTGTTCAAGGACTATCAACAGTAAAATGTATGATAGTGCTTGAATGATAACTTCAACCTGCTCAAGGACCATCAACAGTAACATGTATGATGACTTCGCAATCAGAACTTACATCTGCTCAGGGACCATCAACAGTGACATGTATAATCCTGCCTTCTGTTATCATAACTTTCTTATCATAGCTTTCCCACTGGATTCATCAGCTCCTTACAGTAGGTAAAGGCGGTGTCAACTTTAACATGTTTCTGCTGGCAAATTCAGAAGCAACAGGAAGATTTAGCCATGGTATTGGCTAGCAACAAACGACAAGGAGAAAACACAAAACGGAAACACACAACAGAGGAGACTAAACACAAAAAAAAAGGGCAACAGAGAAAAGCGTAGACTGAGTGAGCTTACAAGAAGCTCCCCACACAACAGAGGAGACTATACACACAAAAAAGGGCAACAGAGAAAAGCTTAGACTGAGTGAGCTTACAAGAAGCTCCCCACTTACACAACTCTATATAAAATCATTTGGAATACACCAAATGCGGAAATTCTGAAAAAAAAATTTCTTTATTGCAGAACCCTCTAGTCCTCTTTAACAAAATCTTTCGAGGCTAGCTTTTATTCTCCAGAAGGAAGATAAGATCAACCATCTCAAGAGACAGAAATCTTAAACCTTGAAAACCTCAAAAGCATGTAAAATTCACTATTGATACTCCCAACTTAGCAGTAATAGAGATATTGGAATGAACATGAGGCATACAAATCATGTCAATACCAGCATTCTCCGGTTGAGAATGTTTATCAAGCATATCACAGGATATACCATGAGGACTTAGCTCACAGGTAGATCCAAGAAGTTCCAAGAGAAGCCTTTAGAAGTACAATTCAACTCACAAGATGTTTCTGAGTTCATGCAAAAGGAAATAGAAATAGAAACATACTGGGCTGGTAAAACCAATACCAGCAACTCTTGAATCTTGTGAACCATGTATTTACACAAAACTTCCCTTTATCTCAGAAAACCTATCACATACACAGGAAGTGCTTTCAGTTTTGAAATATTTCCAACTGAGGTTGGCTCCAAATAAAAAGGCAAAATGTACAACTCCCATCTCTTCCTATGACACCCTGTGATTATCAGGGCTTGTATCCAGCATCAACAAACTATACCTTTATAGAAGCAATCATTCTATGATAGATCAACTGAGACCTATCAATTTTACAGAAAACCCTGAACTTGTCTATATGACATTCATAGCCAAGGAAACTGAAATCAAGTATAGTACCATGAAGATTCTAGGTAACAATCTTCATCACTATTTGAGGAAACATAATACTTTCAACTCAATGAGTATAGTATATGAAACATCCTAAATACAGTGCTCAATAGGTGAGAGACCCTATGGTCTTCAGCAAAAGGGCAAATCTTTTCCACAGCAATGTACATCACCGGGTCTACTGAATGGAAGACTTGCTTCAAAATCTGCTGATCTCAGGCTCCGCGCTTCTGGATCCTTGAGGTTAAGGAGAACAGAAGATTCTCATGGCCACTCTGCACAAGCTTTCAAGTGTGGGGGGCCCTCATATACAAGTGAATGCTCTGATATGGCTTGCCTCATCTTGCCAACGAATGTACTTGCAAGATGGGTCAACTCAAAACTTGTTCCTTCACTGGGTATAGCCTGCAACCTCAGCATATCACTTGCAGGCTAATGATCCAGAGCTCTGGAACTGGATATCTCAGCACTGAACATTGCTGCAAAATGGTGAAGTCACAGTTACTCTGGAAGAACCCATGCCACAGGCATCTCCACCACCACTGAATCCCCCATGCAAGACCCTATCTTGTGAACAAACCAGCTACGGAGTTTCCATAGGCCATTATTTCAGAATGCCTGGAGCAGCTGTACAGGTACAGGGACTTGCACTGTGGCCAAAGAAAAAGAATCCAAAATATGTACAGATGGCTGAATGTACAAAACAGAGCATTCAAGGACTTTCAAGATATGGGCTTCCTCTCCTTATCTGTCCAAGGCACTTATCACTATCCTGCAAGGAAATACATTCACAATACAAACAACCCACCAACACATATGTCAGCATGGTATGGCTTGGGTACATGACTAACTTAACAGAGCATGTCTCTGACCAGATGTTCCCCAGGTTTAGGATTCCACAGCCTTTCTGTGCACCATTGCTTTGATCTTCCAATCTAGTTCTTTGATGCAACAGGGTTAACTCAATGAGGGCATAGCTTACCAGTCATGGACGGTTGGTGAGTCCTGGGGTACTCCATCAAACCTTTCAGAGCTGAAGCCCTCCATTCCTCTGTTTCTACCATGTTGGAAGACACTCCTCCAGCCTACACAATGTCATCACAAATGCAATATATTCATTAAATCTACGGGTCTGATACATAGCCAATTTCAAGCGTCAATGTATAGGAAGTGGGGACGAGTTTATGGAAGACGTCTCTTACTGCCAGGAGGAGTGGACGTGGAGGGTGAAGCTGGAAGAGAAGACCAGGAGCTTCCAGGAGATGCCACTGGGGACGAGTCCACATCCAAATGCCGCATCTTCGTCGGCGTCTTTTTCTTGATGTCAATGCCTTGCGCAACACTGCGAACCTCCTTCCTCTCGCCAATCGGGAAATCTGCGCTACGACGACGATCCATCATTCTCTTGATGTATTCGTCAGTGCCTGCAAATGCAAAACCAGGAAATGCCTAAAAATGTGATCAGTTCCTTCCGACTGGTTGTCTCAGATCGAAATCTACACGAACATCGAGCAGCACTCCTAAGCAGATAGATAGAGATGCTAGAGTACTGGCTTCTGAATCGTTTTGGTCTGCTAATGCTTGCATTTGTCCAGACGGAGAAAGAAGGAGAGAAAAAAACACTGAAGGAATGGTTACATAACTATTACAGAAGCAATAGGTATCCAAAACCATACCGTCTGGCAAAGCACTGTCATCAGACGGCTGCTGCTGTTCCATAGTCTTTTTTCTGAGCTTCTTCAAACCCTTGTCAGGCTGAGGCCCAGCCAAAACATCGTCCCATAGCTTTTCCAGAAATCCGTCTGCCATCAGACAACACAAAAAAAACCTTCCTTGCAAATGTGTCTGCCTCCGTCTCCACAGGAACTTGGTGATGATGGAACAAATGTCTGTTGTTGGTTCAGAGAGAGAGAGAGAGAGAGAGAGAGAGAGAGATCAGTGGAATGCGTTAAGTCGAGCTCCAACAGATCAAGCAATCAAAAGTTAAAAGCAAAACACGAAACCTTCTTCAAAACTTACTAACTAATAAGCACGTCAACATCCCGTGAACCTCAAACAAACCAGTGCAACTTCCCGACATACCTATTCCTATATATCTATCCCCCAAACAAACTCCCTTAGTCACTCTTAGATCTTCCAATAACAGATGCAAAAACAATTCTAAACACAAATGAAAAAAAACTCCGCTAAAAAAGCAACAACCAACGCCTTCAAGTGTATGAAACAAAGAAACACATATACACACAACAAGCACGAACACACACACACATTGAGGAAACGAACAAAAAAAAACACACCAAAACAGGGCCCAGTAACACCGAGATCCTGGGACTTGGACCCCGGAGACACGCGGATCGCCGAAATTGCGGGCGACAGGAAAGCAGAAAATGAGGTAGAAACAAACAACAGCAGTAGAGCAGGTTGTTGCAAGAAGATAAAAAGAAAATTGCAGTGGTCTGTGTCTTGTGTGCGATGGTGAGAGCGGGCGGGGCAAAATACAGTTGGAGAAGAGACTGGAAATCTCGTTGGCGGTCCAAAAGTTTTGGTGCGCGAGAGAAAGAGACACAGGAGAGAGAGAGAGAGAAGACCGCGGGAGAGAGAGAGAAAGAAAGAAGAGAGAGCGGGAGGGAGGGAGAGAGAAGAGAGGGTTTGGCAATGCGGACAAGTGGGAACGCAAGTGCTCTTTATGGCCACTTCTGGCTATACTGAGATGCCACGTTAGACTCATCCGCTTTGCTCTTATCCAGAAAATGAAGTGGAAAATCCCTTTTATTTATTTATTTATTTAGTTTACTGTTTTTTTCTTTTCCATCAGTAATTTCATTACCTGTAAATGGCCTCCTTTGGAATTTTTCTAGTGTATTTATTTCAAGACCACTTTCAAGTAGAGCACGCAAACTGGCTTTGCTTTCGCATTTCGGAAAATGAAATGCTTGCACTTGTGGGCACTCCGTTTTTCGAAATGTTTTCTTTCTCCGAGTATCGGATGGATACACATTGAGTATCACATGAATTTTTTTAAAAATAAAATAAAAATCCAAGCGCGGTCTTTACACTTAGTGAAGCTCTCGAATGTGTGATTTATTGAAATTGGGCTCATGCCGGCTTTGCCTCATGCACGAGCCCTTATTCCGGTAAATCTTGTAACTAAACCTTATTATTAGGTACATGGCTTTTCTTTTCAATTTTTGTGACATCAAAAATTTTAGTCAAATTAACACTACTAGAGAGAAACCAAAATTTTCCATTTTCTCAAATTTTTGTTGAAAATAATCATGGTTCGGTAATGTATCTAGACGGCACATTACCCAACATATATGTTCCTTTGCTTTTTGGGGGCGGGTGAGGGGGGGGGGGGGGGTCAAAAAAACGAAAGTTTTTTTTTTCTAAATTGCGGCCCAACATTTTTTTTTTTTTTTTTTTTTTTTTTTTCTTTCGAAGAGGTACTGGGCAACAAA
>Ga0116231_10002525_pt1 | contig 38309 bp, 41 predicted proteins | sample S1TSphgellanicum_2_FD_89695 | JGI IMG/M metagenome (GOLD analysis project Ga0116231, IMG submission 89695) | Host-associated microbial communities from peat moss isolated from Minnesota, USA - S1T2_Fd - Sphagnum magellanicum MG | ecosystem: Host-associated > Plants > Peat moss > Unclassified...
CTAACCTATTGTGCCCTTCTATGAGCACATTGTTTTGGGTGATGAACTCCATTCCCAAAATGCAATCCATTCCACCCAAGGTGGAAACCAACAAGTCCACCTTTCCTCTCCAATTTCCCAATTAGAGAGGCACCTCCTTTGCTTGTGAAGTAGTTGGATGGGGGACCCCATCCGCGAAGTGCACTTCAATGGGTGCCTTGAGCTCCTCCAAGTGGAGCTCCATCCTTTCGGCGCTTTCCAAAGTTATGAAGTTGTGAGAAACCCCTGTGTCCAAAAGACATAAAATATCCCGCTTAGCAATATTCCCCTTCAAGAAGATAAGTCGGTTGCATTCCGGTTGGGCTAGAGTTGCATTGAGAGCAAGTACCTTAGAACTTCCCGTTTTGGACTTGGGACAATCTTTGGAGTAATGCCCCACTTCATTGCAATTGAAGCATGCTCCTTTGGGCTTCACCCCAAAATCTCCCTTGGGTTGGCTCCCTTTTGAAGGAGCCCCCTTCTTCACAAAATTCCCTTTTGGTTTGAACCCCGAGCCTTGGAATTGTTTGGGCTTATCCTTGGTTGGGCTACCTTGCCCCCGGTCCCATTCCCCCTCATGCCTTGGCTTCTTGTGAAGGAACTTGTTGTCCTTCTTGAACCCGGATTTGTCACTCCGCCCCACATCCGAGAAGTTCTCCATTTTCATGATGGCCTCGGATAGTGATGCGAGCCAACTCTCCTCAAGCTTTCGCTTGGCCCAAGTTGGAAACCCCATCACAAATTGGCACACACGATCCAACTCGTGCATGTGCCGGATCTCAAGCATAAGTTTGGAATAAGTCCTCACATATTGCCTCAAATTTTCATTTGTGGCATTCACAAGGTCACAGAGTTTGCACCTAGAGATGTAGTCGGAATTCCTTGGAACAAACTCTGACTCAAGGCGTTCCTTAAAGAACTCCCAAGTGTAGCCATGGTTCCTCCCCTCCTCTTGTTTCACCGTCCGCCACCATGTGGCGGCATAGCCTTTCAAGTAGGACTAGGCCAGCTCCACGATGGAATGTCGTCCAACTTTGGCGGCATGTATATAATCCTCCATCTCCGCAAGCCAAACATCCACAACTTTTTGGTCTCGGGCACCATTGAAGTTCCCAGGTTTGGCCGGTTGAAACCTTTCACCCTTGGTAGTCCCCGTTTTGAGGGCCGCAACCAACTCGCCAAAGTCGAGCCTATTCATCTTGAGAACGACTTCAAGTTGTTCCAGGGTGAATAAGACTGAGCTCCGTTGCTCCTCCACACTTTCGGGTTCAATTTCGAGCTCATTTTGGTCCTCTCGGGAATTTGGTTCCTCCTCCCCAATTGATTCCGGCGGGGCTACTAGGTGTTCGACGGGTTCCTCGGACCTAGTCTCTAGAACTTGCTTCCGGTTCTTCTTGGGTGCCATCCCAATGTCCCAAGGGTGGATCGAGCTCACCGGAGCTCTGATACCACGTGACGCATTCCCAAGTCCCTTGTTGAACCCACTTGAAGGTCCAACTATGTGAAGTTGCGGAAAGTTGGGACTTGAAGGTCGCTCCCGACTTCCAGCACTAAAAGGGGTTTGATGAGCGTGCTAGAAATCCCAAGATTAGACTAAGAAGAGGGACTAGATTATCAAGCTCAAATTTGCATCCAACACCAACCACAAAAAGGTTAGTTAGCATTCGGAAACACCCTTGGGTGTTGGGACAAGCCACGAGCACTTTTACACACAAGACTCACCATGGCCTGGACTCGGGGGAAGCCACCATGCACCTTCCCCCATATAGTATACTCTACAGCTCTCCGCCGAGGCTACATCCAAATGGCTCTTTTTCCTGGGACTCCCAAGTTGGAGTCCTGAAACTATCCTTGGTTGGAGTCCCGGGACTTTGGACACTCATAGCTTCTCGCCCCAAACTCGGATCGAGACGAGGTCTAAACCAAAGTTGTAGCTCTCATTGAGAGCTTTCGAACGTCGTGTTGTAATCCTTGAGGCGACGTCGGGAAGAGGTCGATTCTCGACTTTTAATGGTCGAGAGTCAAACTGGCAGTTTGACTCCCGACCCTTCTTTTGCCCATAACTTGGGCTGCAGATGTCCAAATGGCCCATGCGAGGATATTTTGGGCATTTACGCTTCAAGACCTTTCCATTGATATAAAGAACGCACCAAGGCAAAGAGATTTGACGCCTCAAATCGTCTTCTGAGTTTTCAGGAGTCCCGGAGGACTCCATTTTCCCACTTTTGGGAATGTGAGTTACATTCTCACACTTAGCCCCAAAGTGGGGTTGCGACACCGGAAGACTCCATTTTCCCACTTTTGGAAATGTGAGTTGCATTCTCACACTTAGCCCCAAAGTGGGGTTGCGACACTAAGACACCATTAGAAAGGTCTTGAAGACTAGATGTTTAAAGTGCCCTTGCATTATTCATTTAAACTTGATTTGCATGGGTTATGATCAAAAGAAAGGGTGGGAATCAAATTGGGAATTTGACTCCTGACCATAAATCCCTTGAAAGATAGTGGTGCCTTCTCTCAAAGGTTGTGGGCCATGTAAAGCTTCTGCTTGAAGTTGTCCCCACTAAGTCCATCACATCATTTTCATTCAACTTACATTAACCACCCTTTTTTCTTGGATTTACAGGTCGACTTCATCTTGAACTCTTGTTTATGAGTTCATCTTAATCCCATCCTGGAGCTCCAGCACACCCTCCTACCCCCAAAGTGTTGTGAGTTAGGGAATGTGCCCCAACTTTCTGTTTTTTTTGTTGTTTCATTTTGGGACCCACCTTTGGGTCTTTTGAAGAGTTCGAATGTCGCAACCCCACTTTGAGGGAGTTGTGAGGTTGCCACTCACACTCCAGAAAATGGGACTTGGGAGTCCTCCGAAACTCCCAAAAACTCAGACTGTGATTGCAAGGGTCAAAACACCTCACATTCGAGCGTTCTTGGTACCGTTGGAAAGGTCTTAAAGTGTAGATGTCCAAAATGGCCTTGCATGATCCATTTGGACATCTGCACAAGTTATGGTCGAAAGAAGGGCCGGGAATCAAACTGATAGTTTGACTCGCAACCATTAAAAGTCAGGAATCGACCCAATTCCAGTGCGTGCAGGTGAAGTGCAACACACCGTTGGAAAGCTCTCGATGAGAGCTATAACTTTAGTTAAGACCTCGTCCCAATCCGAGTTTGGGGCGAGGAGTTATGAGCGTCCAAAGTCCCGAGAGTCCAAACCGGGACAATTTCGAGACTCCACTTTGGGAGTCCCGAGAAAAAGAGCCATTTGGATGCAAGTCCTGTGGAGAGCTACAGAAAATACTATATGGGGGAAGGTGGTGGCTTCCCCCGAGTCCGAGCCGTGGGGAATGAATGAATCAAGTGAGTCCAGGTTAGCCCATGGTGAGTCAAGTGAATCCAAATTAGCCTGTGGCTTGTCCCAACACCAAAAAGGTGCAGAACAAGTTCTAACCAACTTGTTGGTTGGATTTGGATGTAGGACCGATAACTAAGTAAGCTTGTCCGTCTTCCTAGTCTATCCCGGAAATTTCAACACGCCCCTTTCACCCCCTTTAGTGCTGGAAGCTGGGAGCGACTCCAAGTCCCAAACTACTTCCGCAATTTGACATAGTTGGATCCCTTTTGGGTCTAACAAGGGACTTGGAAGTTCGTCATCGAAGGCACGTCAACAGTCTTGACAAATACAACAAAACATCTTCCCAGTATTCCACATACGGCTTCATCTACATTTCATATGTGGAACTTTGTGCAATGTCCACCTTTTAGAAATCCACATATTTAGAAAGTTTAAAACTTATAAACTTTTATCTCTCCATGGACCTCAATGCATCATTGCCCCAAATTGGGTGGTATAGAACAAGATTTGGAACTCTAGTATGTAACTTTGGTGAATTGTCTCGATTAACTTTTCATAATTTAATCAGAGGCCCATCTATTGGATTCCAAACAAGATTTGTGGGGAAACCTTGTATTGCATCACTAATGACGCGCTCCCAAGTCCCTTGCTAAACCCACTTGAGGGTCCAAGTACGTTGAATTGCGAAAAGTTGGGACTTGAAGGCCGCTCCCGACTTCCAGCACTAAAAGGGGGTAAAGGGGCATGCTAAAAGTCTTGCGATTAGACTAGGAAAAAGGACAAGTACTATCTCACTCGAATCTGCATCCAAAACCAACCACAAGAGGGTTAGTTCACATTCAAGAACACCCTTGGGTGTTGGGACAAGCCATGGGCACTTGAACTCACTTGATTCACCACGGCTCTGTTTTGACCCTTGAACTCAAGCTCTGAGTTTTCAAAAGTCCCACAGGACTCCAACTTCCCACTTTTGGGGGTGTAAGTTTCATCCTCACACTTATCCCAAAGTGGGGTTGCGACAATTAGCCAACCTAACAAATCAACAAAAAAATCTAAATAGATGCATATCAGTATGCCTTACCAATGTTTCAAAGCCATCCTTCAAACAACCTAAGATCTAAAATTTCTTAAATCAATTAAAGAATGAACAATCTTTCTGATGAAATCATGAAAGCTCACATCAAATTTACTAAAATGTAATGGTTTTCTTTCCTCAACTTTTTTGACAAATAACCAAAACATCCATCTATATCTTCATGTGTATGGCCAACTACAATAAATCCCAATTTGACTTCCTCAAACACATCCCTCATCGTCAACAATGATCAAAATGCTAACAAATGTCGATTCTTATTGTCTTTAACACAATTATCCAATTAAAACAACAAATTTATTGGCAAAGGCTCTAGACCAAGAATTTGATCTAGGGTGTGTAATTCACATATGCAACGTGTTTTCCCTTACAACATATGTGCAAACAATGAGTTCTACAAGGAATCTTCAAACAATAATTTTGATTTCAAAATTGGCGCTGCTTCCAAAGTCTACAACAACCGCAACAAGGACCCAATTGTGAAATTAGGATCATTTGGCCACAATTCATAGAATATTGTGCATATTTTTCATCCCCATCACCATGCATCATCATACTTGTAAGGCTAATGGGCAACTATCCAAGGCCAAATATCATTTTGTTGCACACTTACAACCTTGGAAGCATAGTTTTTGCATGGTCCATCTTATCATGAATAATGCATAGGAACTCATCTTTTGATCACACTGACTTTATCTTCCAAGTATGGTATAAGAATCTACATGACTTTTGGTGTAGGATATGTTTTCTTAGCTTCACCTCATATTATAGAGCTTCATTGCTATTTTTTCCCAATTTAGATATTAGGTCCTTTAGGGATTCATAAACAGTGCATTTTGCAGACACAAACCCCCACTTTTGCACATCAACATTTAAATGGTGTCTTTTCCTCAACCTATTCATAGTAGATTAAGAATTACCTCCAATGTTTAATTCTTTGTTTATCTGCCAACCCACAAATACAAAAAAACCAAAAAATATCAAGCTCTCCACAATAGATGTATACCTTCAAATATACATCCAAAAATACATTTCAATTTTTCAAAAAATAATTTTTCACGAGAAACACCCAATAGTCGCTAGGCATTTGTCATTAGATAAGAACAAAAAATGTTGGTCATTCCATATAATTCACCTGATCATTGTGTTCCTACAAACTCTTCCATGTTTTAAGCAAAAGATGTCGCTCATCTTGTCTACCATTTCCAATTCCTTTCATTTGATACAACATCACATCTATAAACAAATCAATCAATGATTGAACATTGGACTTCACTTGCCGAGTTGACATACATAATTTATGTGTACATTTATTCCCATGTGGTAGAAACTGACAACCTCAATTACTATCTGATTTGTACAACATATATGTCAACCTAGAGAGACCAATGATTTGGTACCAAATAGTTTCACAAATGTCTAAACCTTGAATAATGATAAATTTTCGTTTACTTCCAACTCCCCTTGTGTGCAACCTTCTTGGAATATTTAAACCATAGGCTATGCGGTCTTCAAATGATAAACTCCAAAACTCTTGTTTCAACAACAAGGTCTTTTCATGAGGAAAATGTTGACAACAATTCATGGTGCAACACGTTGCCACACCGACATTGCACATAGACTCCTTTGACAACACTTTTTCAATTCTAGATATGGAACCCTCAAAATCAGCTACACTTTGCTTCTTATTATGAAAGGAATATTTATTTTTCCTTACACCAACTGCTCCCAAATCATCAATATTTGGTATGTGGGTTTCATTAAATGAAATTAGATGTTTTATGAGGGGGTACCATCAAGAATTGTCTAAACCAACAACCATTTCTAAATGGTCATCACTATTGACATAGTCGCAAGACAATGCAAGATGCAAACCCCAACATGGTCCTCCCCAAGCCAATAATCAAAAACTACTTCGTGTGGGTCACATGCAACCAAATGACCTTTTGCAAGGAAAACCCCCACATCGTTTACAAGATCACATTCAGCTCCTTGCCACTCAAATCGATGTTTTGCCATTATATTTGAATTTCTCCCTTTCACACCATGGCCATGCACTAATCATCATTCAAGCATGCATTCCCTTGGTTATAATCATCCTTATTTCGTTCCAATTTTTCTTTGCTACTAACCTTCTCATCACCTTCTACAATATTCTTTTGACTCCCTTCCTCGCTCATGGAATTAGACCCAGATTCCCTAACAAATCCCTCAGAGATATATAAATCATTTCACCACGTAATTCTTCATTACACAAGTCCTCAATTGTATTACCCATATTTTCCACATCACGAATGTTTTTAGCCCCAAAACTTTTCTCTAGGGAATCGTCCTTACATGGAACTCACTTCCTCGAGAGATTATTCACCCCATCCACTATCAGGTGACATTGGTCTCTCACCATCACAGCCTCTTCATCATTCATTGATAGATACTTGCAAGGCCAAAAAATCCCTATTTCCACCGTGAATCCATAGTATTTCACATTTGGAACTAAACAAAATAGTTTTCGCTACTCATAGTCATCATTCACAACTTTAATTAAAACCACTATGCAATTTTCCACTCCATAGGGTTCATATATAGGAACAATTGACGGATTTCTACATGTTCCAATACTAATCCTCACCCTTTCATTCTCATCCACATCCCAAATACTAACAAAGCTTCCAAATATGAATCCTTCGTCCATATCTTATTAAGTCAAAAACAAATGGAATGTAGCATTAAATCAAGGATTAGAATTCTAGCCATAACATGTGTTCTACAACCCACCCATTACAAGCTAACATTACTATGCAGAAACATGTAGTGGTTGATAGGCATTTCTACATTTCGCAATACTACATAGAAACGCTTGGTGACTGCCATGCGTTTCTGCGCCCAATATCAATGTGCAAAAACACATGGCAGTTGTTAGGTAACTCTGTGCCCAATATCAATGTGCAAAAACACATGGCAGTCATTAGGTAACTCTGTGCTTAACATAGCTACACAAAAACGCTTAGTGGCCCCAAGAGACACTTGGTGGCCACCAAGCATCTCTACACCCAATATAATTGCACATAAACATTATTTGGGATTCCTTTTTTTCTTTGATCCAAAAAGCACTTGGCAGCTGCCATGCATTTTCTAAAGTTTCCAATTTAGAAACACATGTTGGCCACCAAGTGTTTTCTATGATTTTAAACCTAGAAAACACTCGGTGGCTGCCAGGCATTTTCTACAATTTTTGATCTAGAGGTTTTCTAAAATGGATAATTATGATTATATATAAGAAAGGTGAAAAGAACCATACCTAAATGCTACTAAACACATCAATCTAAAGATGTTTCATCTTCTTCCATAGGAAGCTTGTCCTGATTGACTTGGGTAGTCTCATGTCGCAGTCCTTGGGGAAGGTTAACACAATAAACCTTCTTTGAAACCACATTTGGTGCAAGGGCCATCATTGCCTTTTCTTGCCTCCCTTTGAGCATTTGTAGTCATAAACAATTTTGACATCAAGTAGGTAAAAACAAAAATGTTCATGGATAGCAAATTACTTGTGGCCATTTTAGTGTTTTAAAATATTAGGAATGAATCAAAAAATTGGTGGGTATTCCATGACCTAGAGTAAATGAAACCTTAGTTCTAACAAATCAAAGTTGTTAGGTGTGGTTTGCACAATTGAATGGCATTCCTATTTTGGTCCTTGACAAAGAGTATTACATCAACAATTAACTCATACACCCATGTTCAAAAGAATTCCATGATTGTGCTAGAAAATTTGTAACTCATTAACAAATAACTAGGTAGCAGGTAGTGGACAAGTAATTATAAGAAGTAGTATTCAAATTCTTCCTTATCATGTACATGCATGCAACAATCCTAGACAATAATCACAGAAATCACAACAAAATAAAGTAATAGAAGGTGCTTGCTAACCTTCAATTTGTGTTGTATTCTTCAAAGAATTTCCATTGCTTGAATTACCATTACATGTAAGTACGTGTAGGCTATGTGACCACATCTCCAATATTCCCATAGTTGCATATGGATATTAATCAAACTACCCCTACAAAGACATTAGCAAATCACAACTACAAGTTACATTAGAATATTTTAGATCTTCATTCACAAACATGCTTACCATCTAACATTCTTAAACCCTAAATGAATGCACATGTCTTTGAGTTCATAACCATTGAAGGAAAATGCCATTGAGGAACATGTCACCTACACACACAAAAGGAATACACTTATCTAGTTATGTCCTTTGGAACTGTGAGAAACATCCTAAATAATGATCATCAAAACTGGTTATTGTCATTTCTACACCAGGATGGAAAACACCCTGAGTTCCCATTCTTGCCTACAATCACACAAAAACTTTCACACCAGGTTAAGTTCCAACAAAACATTGTTTTTCCTTGTTGTTGAGCTCTTTAGTCTCCAAAAAAATATGCAAGCATGGATGAAACATCAAAGTGGGAAAATTCTTATGCTTGCTATCTTGAATTGCTCTTACTAAAGAAAATAAATGTTTTGACAAATGTTTTACAGAAATAAATGGAAAAATCACTAGTGGTTGTGTGCTCCTAACATTCAACACAAGTTTCAAGAATTGCACCTGCTACTCTACCTCAAAGTTTGTGAAAAGAAGTCCAAGTTCTTCCACATTTGGTGCAAGCTAAATCATGTCTATTTGTGGAGGCAACTTCTCCTTCTTTTCTGCCTTTGGTCAAAGCTATGAGTCTTGCTTAAGCTCCAATGACACCTATATCAAGACCCAATTTTCTAGGTGTGAATTTGAATACCTACTATAGCAATCCTACTACTTTCTCCCTAACAACCACCAACTATTTAGATTGCTTGCAAAAATGCAAAATTAATGATCAAGATCTGAGTTCAATCGATGCAAATAAGTGTGCCTTAAAACCAAATGCAAATGCAACACAAGAAAAAAGAGGTTAATACAAAGGCTTGAAGATTACCTAGATCAAGATCTAGTCCTACTTTCATCATCTCTGCACTTATTCATTTCACAATTTCAACTTGACCTAAACGCACATGATCTAATAATCTATGATTGTGCTCAAACAAAGTTCCTTTCACATAATCTTTGTCATATTTACAAAACAAACTTATAAACCAAAAATGACACAGAATTGTGAGCTTGCTGCAACAACTCCTCAAGCCTGGTTTGAATTGTTTGTGATAACCATCTTGGCGGGTAGAAGGTGATGACGGCCAAAGTTCGAAAGCAAGCTCATGCGCATCCATACTTGAACAATAGGTGCCAAAAACTTTAGCGGGCACAATGGAGCTTCAATGCAAGCTTTGTGAACCAGAAGAATGGTGGTGGCTCGTTAAAAACGATGAGCTAAAAAACATTCATGCTATGTTGTTGTTTCAACCTTGAAATGAAAGGAAAAGTTTACAAATGGGAACAACAGGGACTCGAGACATGCATTAGACTAACCTTAACTTCCAAATGAATGATCTTATGATTTCATCCACATCCAATCCCATATTGTAAAACAATATTAAATCCAAGTCTAATTCCTAAGATTATGGAATGGGTATTGGATGGATTTCATTTGGATTTTGACTAAACATCTAAATTTTTACTTCAGACCTTCAATCTTCATTCTACATTATATTTAATGCATGTATAATGTTAATCATTGTATTCAAAATTTGCCCATGCAATGTATACCCCAAGTTTGCAACTGACCTTAAATTACATATAATTTTACATGAAAATGTAACCTTGCATTTCCTTAAACAAAAGAAAACATTTTGTCTTTAAGGAAATCTTTTTAATTTTGATTTTTTAAAGGTGATAAGCATGTTTTAAAATAATAAAAGCACATCCACATAAGGACAATTAAAGGCATGTTTTCATTTTATTTTTCATGCCATGCTTTTAGCCCCATCCATTTATGCTTCTCCATAAATTTGGGAGATGAATGGTTAACATTGACATACAATTAAAGATGAATGAAATTAAAAACAGTTGTCAACACCTCCTTTTCCATTACTTTTCAACTATTAAAACACCTTAGAAATTACACAAATTTCTTTGGGAGGAAATTTTTAAACATGGTGCAACAAATCAATTTAATGTTGATGTTTAGAACATTTAATTGTGATTTTTCAAAATTAGGATCTGCAAAAATTAAGGATTGTCAACACAATCCTTGGTTCTTTATATTGTGAATGCACCATATTAAGCTACTTAGCTATTTACTTACCTAACACATACCTACTTATTTAGTTAAATATGTCCTACCTACCAACCTACCTACTTACTAACCTACCATCTACCTACCTATGTTTTACCTAACTACTTGTTTACCTACCATCTACCTACTTATGTCCTACCTACTTAACGACCTACTTACTTATCATCTACCTACCTATGTCCTACCGACCTACCTACCTACCTACCTACCTACTTATATTTTATTTATCTATCTACCTACCTACTATCTACCTCTATTTTAAAACAATTTTCCAAATTTACCTATAGTTTACATAAATAAGTATGAACATTTAAAAAATAGGTAGGTAGGCATGTGTACCTACCTATCTACCTAGTCGTGTACATACTAATCTTACTTATGAAAAAAATGAAATTCAAATGTTATTATACACATTGACAAAAAAATTCATGGAAGTTCAAGGATACATGTTAAAATCTATTTGGAATCATATTGTTTTATAAAGTGGTGGGGTGGTTTGATTTAGATTTTTGAATAACTATTTATACGTAATAAATAGGTATTTAATTCTATGAATTTACTTTTTGAACATACCTCTGAATTAATTAATAACTATTTAGTATTTCATAACACGTTATTTTTTAATATATATATAAGTGTAATTTACATAGTAAAATGTCAATGGTCAATTATTATGTAATTATCAAATATTTTAATAAATTTTCCATGTTCGTGAAATTAGAATCAATACTAAATTAAAGATAAAAAGTTATTTAATTCATTAATCAAGGATACACTAATCCATGATAAATAATTGAAAGGTAGTAAAATACTTATTAAGTGGTTCATATCTTAGATATTTATTAAATGTTTCTAGAGTTTAATGTATAAAGCTTAAATTTAGGGTTTATGGTTTAAAGATGAATTATAAGGTTTATTGTTGAAAGTTGATTTATAGTGTTGAATAAATAGTTACATAATGTTTTTCCATTACTATGGTAATATTTCATATTGGATTTTGCTTAAAATTCATTTTTTTATTAATATGTCTTAATTCATAGTTTAAATGAAATTTGCATCCAAATCAACTAAATCATTATAAATCTATAAATTGTATAATATTTGTTTATTTATATGCAGTTTAAGTTGTATCTATGTATAGATGTATGTGGATGTGGATGTGTGTTGAAAAGAATACATAAAGTTGTAGGTCATCACATGTACATCATAAATATTTTGGTGTGTGGTACATATTTATGTGTGTTTTTTGTGCGGGTGTGAGTAAATGTTTATGTTGTTTTGTGTGGGTGTTGTGTGTGTGTTTCATGTGGATATTATGTTTGTATGTTTTTTTATAAAAATTTCAATATAGTTCAAATATGAATTTCAAACTAAAATAAATAGTTGTAATGTAATTAATTAATTGGTTTTTATGTGTTTATATATATGTTTGTCTTCAACACAAAAAAATGGAATGTAATACTATATACAATTTCTCTATGTATATTGTTGCATTTCATTTTCTATGTTGAAGGCATTTTACCCAACAAAGATCAAAATTATTACATTATAACTTACATGTTTTATTGAATTTTCAAGATTTTGTCTATATTTTAAGTTAACTTTTTAATGGCCACCATGTCATAATTGTTTGTGTTGTTGTAGGTGAATCATATTTTGGTTTGGATGTGGTGTATCATTAAATGTATTTCTATTTTTTAAGGTTGATGGGTTTGAGGTTATGGTTTTGTGTTTAGGGTTGTAGATTCTTTCCTAAAAATAATAACCTAACAACATGGTGTGCATGTTGTGATGACAATTAAACAAAAATTATAGATTGAACTACATTGTTAAACTAAAAACAAATCTAATTGTGCAAATGTTCTATTTTTCATAGATGTTGTTGATTATTTTTTATCAACAACAATTATGGAAGATAGAATATTTGTGCAATTTGATTTGTTTTTAATTCAACATGTAGTCAAATCTATGATTTTTTCAACTAACATTGCAACATTCACACCATCATGTTATTTTCATCATCAAACTATTCATCATCATCATCATAAGTTCATGATTTCAACTTATCCCCTAAAGAAGAAGTTAGTTCACAACTTTGAAGTTTTTTCTTTCAAAGCTTGATATCAAATAACATTAGACCCTTATTATACAATGTGAGTCTTGCACTTTATTTTTCAAATGAGATTTTGTTCTTGCTGCAATAAATCGTGATCAACAATCCTACATATTATGGTTTCTATACTTTTTTTTTCCTTCATGAATAGATTTGAACACATACCCACAAGGTTAAATTTTGACCTTTTAAAAAAACTTTTCTTTCTAATCTTGGTGTCCACCAAGTGATTTATAATTGAAAGTTTGAATAAATATAACATTGTCAAGTTATTGCTTGGATTTTTGAAGTTTTGTACAGTTTTAAATCAATTAAATATGTGTTATTTCATTTGGATAAAAGACTTAAACAAATTGAATGGAAAAAGGACTGAAAATTGGCTTGAAAATTAGTGCACATAATATTACCCCTTCAATTTTATAATATCCCAATAGACCCCTTCATCCACACTCTTCACCCCTTTCAATTTCAAAACTATGTAAATTTTATGGAATTTAGCAAAATGGCTATTATCATTAACATTTACTCCAATCCTTGATATGGAATATTTTCATATCTAATCCTTGGCTAGTAATATTATAAGAATATTATTCCATTTAAATTATGGGTCAAATAGATGGGGCATGTAATAATTATGAAAAATATTTTCCAAGCCATGAGGAATTTTCTGAAATTATAATTTTTATTCATTATTACACATAAAAATTATATAATATAATTATGTGATAATATATTTCAACACATGTAAAATAAAATTTTCACTCCATGGTTATAATTTGATTCTATTTTGCGGTATATCTTTTGATAATGGAGATTTGACCATTAAAAAATTTCCACTATGATGCTACTACATAACAATGACATGGTAATTTACTTGTGAATGATAGGGTCATACATGGTTGCCATGAAGGCCCAATGTCATGCACATGGCAATGGGCATGCCTTAAGTACTCTTTTGTGCAACTAAGTTTCATGAATTCTATGAAACCTTAATAGTATATTAGCCTAGATTTGTTATAGTGTTAGTGACAAATCAATGATTCGACTCGACATTAGTTATACAATAAATTTAATATCTTTTAAGTCACCTTGCTTTTGGGCTTGCCTTTGTCCTTTCATGTTAAGTTTTGAGTTAATATCCTTAAGGTCACTCAAATAAAAGACCAACATTCCAAATTCAACACAAGATGGAAACCATCCTTCTTTACCCCTTCTCTCCCACATTGATATTCTTTGAAATATACTAGAGTTTAGCCTACATGGTTAATATTTCATTTTCTAACTCAATATTTTGATGTGAAAGCCCATTTAAATTCTAGTAGCCTATCAATCATGGTTAATATATTATTTTGATGTGGATTCCCATTATTGTAGTGTGAATGCCCACTATTTTGGTGGGTGCCCCTTAATTCACAAATATTGGTCAAAAAAAAAATTTCACCTGTAATCAAATATTAAAAAATAATTACTTTTCCTTAGCCATTTTCATGCACATTGTCATGTTAAATCAAATTCGAAAAAAAGTTGTAAATAAGTTATCCTTCAATTTAACATCCTTCAAAATGCAATAATTCATTAAAAATTTTCATTGTTACAACTACTTTCAATGAAAGATAATCCCTTACTTTGAACTCATAAGTTGTCTTCAACTCTTTCCATCCATTCCCAATGCTTATTTTGGGTGACCCATTGATATTTTTGTCTTTAATAACACACACTTTCATGTGCTTGACTTTTTTGTGTCTTTCTCGCATTGTCACTTTCATGCCAATCTTGCCACCGTGTTTCATTAGGGGTTTAAGGTAGATTAATGTGGCATTTTCAAGCTAGTGTCAGTGTGAAAATATCAATAATTTGTACAATGGAAAAACCTATTGTCACACAAAATGATACTAAATAATACACCCATTTAGTTTTTAAATGTGTATTAAAAATGATCTTAATTTTATATTATAAATTGACTGATTGATTTTGGTTTTTAAGTCTAAAACTAGCTCTTGTAGATTAACATAAAACTTGCAAAAGGAACTTTTATATAATTACCAGTGGTCTTTAAGCATGTTATTGTGTGTGAGAATTTGATGGAATGTTGGTGCTTCCAAATCACATTTTTATACTACCATTTAATATATACTAGGACTAGGTGCATGTGGCACTATAGGCATGATGTTATATAATATCAAAATCTTATGGAATTCTAGTGTTTCCAAACCACACTCAAAACTCAATGTGTCAAAATTTTATGTGCATGCATGTGACTAGTACCATCATAATTATAAGTAAGCATACACATGATATAACCATTCAATTCTTTTATCAACTCATGCACCATTGATCTACAAATAGGATCCAACTCCAAATCCTTCATTCCCCATCTATCAATTGATCCAACATATTTACCAAAAAAATTGACAATTGTCAACTAGTGCAAAAAAATGGATTATTCACTAGCTGGGTTTTATAGAAAAATCTAAAACCAAATCCAAGTGGAGTCTAATTGCTTAACAACAAGTAAATCTTCTTGATATGTTTACACATGAGAGGATGGAAGCATGAGTTCACCTCCATCACACCCCAAGAAGACTAGTTCACATTGTCATGAGTACCTTTGAGAAAGGAAAGAGGAAAAAGGAACTTGCTGTGAAGAAGGTAATTCTAGGAAAAACAACAACTAGGTTATTTTTTTCCCTTTCATTGGTGACGTTTCACCACAAAGAGAAAATTGTTATACATATAGGTAATATAAGAACCTTTAATATCAAAATTTTAAAAAATGTTATAAGTCTTGATATATAATCCATTTTAAATATTCATTGGTGTGAATAAATTAAATATTATTATACAATGTTGAAATAAAATTTAATGGTAAAAATATGATACTATTTATAAATAAATTTTTATATTGTAATTATAAAATAAAATAAAAGTGTAAGGGGTGGGAAATATGTAATTTATTTTTTTAGTAAAAAATTTGATATCATATTAAATTAAGTATGAAAATAAATAAATAAATTCATTTTACATGTGTAAATTATATATTATTAAAAATATATTAAATTAATATATGCATAAAAATAAATTTATATAATAATTTCAAAAAATAGTACTTTAATATTTATTATTATTACTCAAATTAAATTAAATTAATTAAATTAATATTAGGTTTAATAATACTTCATATTCAATCTGATTGATATGTAGATATACTTGATTTATGATCCATTTATACATAATAGGAACCTAATAGGCTCTCTATGACATAGGTTAAGCATAATCATATATTAACCAGTAATAATTATTTACCATCATGATGTAAATTAACCATGTTTTTAGCCACAATAATAATTGTCTTTGGCCATGTTTACCCTAGATTTAACATTGTGTGAATGATTTTAGATGCTTGAACATGTATATGATTTGAATTGTTAATATCCAAATTTTATAATAATAATAATATATATTATATTAGTATTAAATTATGATCTTGATATTCCTATGTCATTAATAAATTTAGTTTAAATGTTAACAAACAATGGGATAAAATGTCAAATTATAAGTGTAACTTAGATGTACTAACATATTATTAATAAAAAACAACAACATTTAGATACATGTGAGCATCACTAACATGATTAATAATATGAGTAAGCATACACATGATATAACTATTTCAACTCTTCTATCAACTCATGCATTACGAATCTACAAATAGGATCCAACTCCCAATCCCTCATTCCCCATCTATCAAAAATTTGATTTAACATGTAAAAAAAAAAATTGAAAATCGTCAATTAGTGCAAAGATTGGATTATTCACTAGTTGGGTTCTATAGAAAAGTTTAAAACCAAATTCAATAGAGCAATGCATCCTCATTTAGAGCAACATAGCAAATTTCCGCCCTCCTTCCCAAGCATTTGCTTACATATCCTATTTTATGTTCCTCAACAACAAATAGGCTACCCTAAGAACATTATAAATTTTTTATATTTTCTTTTCAACCTATCCTGCATATTTGAGACTTCAAGGGTAGTCAAATAATCTTGTTTAGAATAAGCAACCGGAGTTGGAGATTGTTTAACAACAAGTAGAGCTTCTTGATTTGTTAATGATTAATAATTTAATATTTAATATTTTTAAATTAAATTAAAATAATTAGATTATTGTTATTAAATTTAGACTTCATATTCAATATGATCAATTTATTCAATTATATATAATTGATTTATGATCCATTTATACATAATAGAAACCTAGCAAGCTCCCTAGGAAATAGGTTATTAATTTTATAAATCATATATAATTGGTAGTAATTATTTAACCATCATGATGTTTACCATGTTTTTAGCCACAATAATAATTGTCTTAGGCCATGTTTAATTAATTGTATTTTATTTAATTAATTATGGACTAAATTGTCAACCTTGGACTTTTCAAAAAAATTGGTGGTTAAGATCAAGTTTTCTAAACAAAACATCGAAAAAATCTCTTTGATTGATCATTTAGTGAGGTAAAAAAATGGGATACAAATTATAATTATTATCAATAAAAAAAATTATTAATAGAAAATATTTTTTAAAAATTTATATTATTAGATTGTTATTTAGTATGTCATCGAATTCCAATCAAATATTATTATATAGAAATCAATCAATCATTATGTTGGGAAATTAAACTAACAACATTCCAAGTGTTGGGGTAAATTCATTGGTTTATTTGAATCCAATGTATGACATTACAAAAGATTAAGGTGGTGCCCAAAAATATGACACACTTTGTATGTCACTCTAAGACTTTTAAATTCGCTTATTGAATATGTTGAGACTTTTAAATAATTCATCATTAACTTACTAGCTAAACTTTTGGACTCTTTTTCAACAAATTTACCATGCACCCACAAGAAGCAAAATCCAAGGTAAGGAGAGACATTAAATAACACTGGATGCCTTGAGGTTGCAATTCCAATGGCACACCCTAAACTGGTGTTAAAGACTTATTAGTGGGACAAGCACACCAATACATTTAGTTAGGTGGATGTAGACTCTGGCCTTTCCCATCGTGGGGAACCCATTGAAATAATAATGTAGAATGGTGAAATTGCAATCCCTAAATAATAAATAAACCATTCTCATGAAGACAATGTCAAGGAAATTGATTGCAAATCAATCTACTTTCCAAACCAATTACTATCACTTATTAACTTTACTAAACTACTCATATAAATTTAGTAGAATTAGATCTCAAAAGTTCATGTAGAAGGTAATGAAATAATAGAGAATAATTTATTTCCTTTCAAAGGACGGTCCTATTACTGTTTACAACTATCATTCATCATTGATTTAATGTATAACTTGTGTACATGTGGAAATGGAACACACACATTCTTATTTATAATGTGAATATAAGACCATCAAGTTAATATACTAGGTTTTACTATGCTTCCAAAACTTCATTATAGTTTAATGCCAAGTTTAAACCATTAACTTCTTTGAAGCCTTGCAACCTTAAATACCATAAACCCTAATTTACTTTTAAACCCTCAAAAAACTATACCGTATTCTTAAAAAACCTTCCATAGAACCCTAAACCCTAACAAAAACCTTCTTTAAAACCTTAAACCCTAATCCTCCAAAACCTTTTCTAAAGCCCTAAACCCTAATCTTCCAAATCCTTCCCTAAAGCCTTTAAATGCCCTTATACATCAAAATATTCTTAAAATCTAAACACTAAACCATAATCTTCCAAAAGCTTTCTTAAAACCTTAAACCCTAAATCTTCCAAGCTTTCAAACCCAAAATTGTGCCATAACACAAAATTCAATCCTTAAACTTGAATCCATGATACATTCAAACCAAAAACCCTAAACACAAAACCTTTAAAACCACATTGCACAATAAACCCAAAACCCAAAAATGTCAACATCTTTAAGATTCTTACTCTATACCCAAAAACATAAATGATTCGAATAGGTTATAAAATGGTAAAAAATAATAATTTGTAAATAAGAATTTTGATATTTTATTTTTTAAACCTTTAGGGTGGATGCTAGATATTTTATTCCTATAAAGATAAATCATCCATAATTTTCATTATATTTTCCTTAACCATGGATAATTTTTTTCCCATAAAGAGAAGTCATCCATAATTTTCATTCTATTTTCTTTAACCATGGATTTTTTTTCCCCATAAACAAAAAAATCTTCCATGATTTTCATTATATTTTCCTTAACCATGGATATTTTTTTTCCCATAAAGAGAAATCATCCATAATTCTCATTCTATTTTTTTAAACCATGGATATTTTTTTTCCCATAAAAAAAAATCATCCATAACTTTTTTAAAAAATTCCTAAATCATGGATAAATTTTTTCCATAAAGAAAAATCATCTATAATCTTCAGGTTATTTTCTTTAACCATGGATAATTTTTTTCCCACAAAAAAATTTTATCTTTATTTTTCATGTATTTTTCCTTGAATGTGGATTTTTTTTTTCCAAAAAACAAAAGTATCCTTACTTTTCAATTTCTTCCATGAATGTGAATTATATTTTCCCACAAAATAAAAAAATCCTTATTTTTCACGTTTGTTTACATTTAGAAGGCATGGTATTTTTCCACAAACAAAAATTCATCCAACTTTTGGATGTCATCTTCATTAAATATCCATATTTTTCTTGATAGATGTTTTTTATTCATAATTAGATAGAAAATAATTTCATCCAAAAGTTGGATGAAACTCGAAGTCGAGATGGTAATTAGGGTTGTGTTTTCTTTTCATTCGCTTTTTGTTTCCTCATTTCTCTTGTTCCTTCCATCTCTCTTTCTCATTCTGTTGCGTTCTTCCTGTGTCACGTTTTTTTTCTCACTACCTTTCTCTCTCTCAAGGTCTCCCTCTTGCATGCTTTCTCTTTCACAACACCTTTATTTCATAGTCTTTCTCTTTCACAACCTCCATCTTTCTATGTCTTTCATTCATTTCGGAGTTATTTGGTGAAATCAAACTCGATACGCAAGGCATTAAGGACTTGGTGAACAAGAACGCAAGAAGATATCAAGTTGAAGTCAACCATTCAACATTGCAAACAAAAGCGCTCAACAACGCGAAGGAGAACACTCAACAACGTTTCCCCAACTCCTCCATTGCTAGGTAAGACTTCCAATTTCCAATCTTGGTAATTTAGGGTTTCAAGAACCAAATCTTTTGAAGAGCTTTTCACAATCACTTTCTTCACCATGCACAAACCACAAATAGGTAAACATTTTTCCCTTTTATGCTCCTTCATTGCCTTTATTGTGCAAAACAATAGTGACAAAGAACTCCCGTGCATATGTTACGTGTCCAAAAAGAGACCTAGCAAACCACAAATAGAACCATTCTTTCCATTTTGTAGACTCCAAAAATTAGGATTAAACATACTTCACAATTTAGGACATGTCTAGCACTATATAGAATCAATTATAGAGTCCCATTCTCAAATTTCTCCCAATCTCAATTGTTTGTCCAACTTTACACTCCATTTACATTATTTCTTCCATGTACTATGTGCGTTTGTACCTCATTTTTTTGCACACATGTTTAGGTGTGTTTGTGTGTCGGTCTATCCATGTGTGTCTATGTGGGCCTATTTGTAGCTATGTGTCTTTGTGTCTATGTGTGTTGGTTTATTTGTGTGTGTTAGTGCATGTCTTTGTGTCTATGTGCGTTGGTTTATTTGTGTGTGTTAGTGCATGTCTTTGTGTCCATGTGTGTCCATATGTGTCCGTGTGTGTCTATGTGTCTATGTGGGTTAATGTGTCTATGTGTGTCTATGTATTTATGTGCGTCAATGTGTTTGTGTGTCATGAACTCTTATATCCACTCATCTATGTATTTATGAAGGATTATTAGACTATTTGAAGGTGAAAGCATGAATAGGGGGATTATTTGGACTATCACACTTGTAATTATTTTGGATTACATACAATTGTAAAATTTAAAGCCATATTCAGGATTAACATTATCAAATTTTTAATTATTCATGTTGTCATAGGCTTCAATTGGAATCATCATTAAAAAATTAGATGAATTCTAAGAAGATTATGGAATCATAATGGACTTTTGAAATGACAACACTATGCTTGTCAGACAGAAAAAATGAAAATTGTGGACTCAAAAAATACATCAAAGTAGTGTCAAAATAAAAATTTAAAAAAAAACATCATCAAATGAAGAATTGATTAGTGAAGTGCATTGAAATTTTCCTAATATATATTTTTTAATTAAAAAGAAATTTAAATGATGTGATTGTTATAAATTTTATTTTTGGGAATCCATTTCATGTTAAATTTTTTAATCTTTTGCATGGATTTTTTTATCAATCACATGTTTAGGGATATTCATAGGTTGGTTTCTTAATATTTATGATTAAAACCATTGGGGATAGTTATAGGACTTATGGTTTGATAATTGTTAAAACTATAAAAAAAATTACTAGTGTTAGATTATGGACTTTCAAATGCCATTTTTGAGACACCTAACTATGTTTTTGCCCTTGAGTGTCCTTGTGATTGTTTATCATTATACTTTTGCTTATGGATCATATTTGTGTGTATTATGTGTGTGTATTTGTTTGTCCGTGTCTATTAAATTCCTCAATTTGTGTTTATAATTCCTTGAATCCTTGTACTTCTTCCTATATTTCATTATCATACCTCACACATCTTTAGTACATGTGTCAAACAATGTTAGAAATATTTCCATTAACATTTCCCTTTTTATTGTTTGTCAAAGTCCATCAATTGGTGTAGATGGTTTTAAGTGTTATCCATTTCTCTTCTATCCATACTAATATAAATCTCGATATTTGTAATACAATCATGTATTTTGTGTCTTGGTTTCTACACTAATTTATATACTATATATCATAGTGCAGCTTTCAACATGAGTATATGCATTCGACTATATCCATAGCAATCATAGTTATAACTACATATCTCCACATAATTACATGCCAATTTTGCGTATTATATTCATATTTTTGTTCATTATTTTTGTCAACAATTTGGATTTTTGTGAAGTAGATCTAAAGCATCTCACGAGCAATGAAGAAAAGGGGTTAGGAAGACAAACTTGAAAAAATGGCGATAGAAGCATTGTAAGTTTTCCAACACATTTCAATTTCATATGCAATAATAATAAGAAGATGCACTCAGAAATGCCTAGTGGTTGCCGGGCGTTTCTCATGAAGATGCACTAAAAAACGTTTGGCGACCGTTAGGCGTTTCTCATACAGATGCCTTGAGAAATGCTTGGCGGCCACTAGGCATTTATCATGATGATGCATTGAGAAAAATGCTAAGCAATCCTTAGGTGTTTCTCATAAAGATGCATTGAGAAGCACTTGGTAGCTGTGAGGTGTTTTTCAAGAAGATGTAATGAGAAATGCTTGGTAATTGCTAAGTGATTCTCTAAAAGATAGATTGAAAAACACCCAACGGTTGCCATGCATTTCTCGAGAAGATACATAAAGAAATGCTTAGTGGCCGCTAAGCATTTTTGCAAAAGATACAATTGAGAAACGCCTAGCAGTCGCTAGGTGTTTTTCGAAAAGATATACAAAAAAACGATTGGCAACTACTAGGTGTTTTTCAAGAAAATGGAATGAGAAAGGGTTGGCAGCCACTAAACATTTCTCAAGATCATGAAGTTAAAAACTCCTAGAAGCTAGTAGGCATTTCTTAAGATGATACACTAAGAAACGCCTATGAGTTTCCAAGCGTTTTTCAAGAAATTACACTGAGAAACACCTAGCAGTTGCCAAAAATTTCTCAAGAAGATGCATTGAAAAATGCTTGGTGGTCACCAGGTGTCCTTTAAGAAGATGCACTAAAAAATGTGGTGGCCGTTGGACGTTTTTCAAGAAAATGCACTGAAAAATGCCTGGCAACCATCAAACATTTCCCAAGATGATGAAGTGAAAAATACTTGGTGTCCACTAAATGTTTCCTTGTTAAAACAGTTGATGGACAAGGTTAATTATTGCTTGTTATAGGTACATTCCACCATTGATGAAGAAGGTTATTGAAAAATATTTCAACGTGCATAATATGTATTTAGAAGTTAAGCTCGGAATATGGTCCCTCACTTGAAAAATAATCGCTCAGGTGGTAAGGCTGTTAAACAAGTTTGATACATTCATTGAATTTGATTTGATCAAGAATGGAAACTAAGACTTAGTGAAGAAGATGCCCATCCAAGGTCTAAAGGTGCAGGCTCATGACTTAGACATGGTTATTGTCATGTTAAAGGATCCACAAAAGAAGTAATCGGTGGGCCTCATCTATTGAATAAACAAAATCAGCGATGAACTTGTCGCAATGTCAATTGAGAAAGATTTTTTTCTGAAAAACATGAAAGACAATACATCGCATGATGTTGTCGTTAAATGGAATGAGTTTATTGAGCTCTTAAAGATTGAATAAGACGAATTGCAAAAGGAGTTTCAAGGGGCTTAGACCACGCACTCACAAACTTTGAGGGGTTTAATGGCCCTCACCCAACATAAAAATAAAAAAGGAGAAAATATAAGCTAAGAAGAAAGAGAAGATCTTGACAAAACTAGTTGTCAGGAAAGAAGATAAAGGATTTGACGCGGCAAAATGCCAACTTATCAATGACATATTGGGCAATGAGTTCATGGGTTGCTTTCCTTTTGGAAATGACCCGCTTCCAAGTGTTTCCATTGATGTTCATCATTTCAAGAAAACAACTCCCAACATTTTTTATTGTCCACTTTCAAATATCCACAAGGATGAGATTTAAAAATATATACACAATATAATTGACACCAAAGTGCCCATTTTTGTGATCCTTGAAGACCCACATAATGCCGACCATATCACTCCTTGCAAGTCGAAGAAGTGGGAGGATATTTAAGACAATCAATTTTTTATTATTGGTAGGCAACACACAATTGTTGTTGTGAAGGTGCATCAATTACATCCCTAATTCCTTGTATTTCTTGTTTTATGGTGTGTAATGAGAATTACCAAATAATGACTTGAAAGCAAAATCTCATTTTTGGATTTAACAGGAACTTGTAGATGACCTCAAACGAGGCCTCGAGTTCGAGAACAACTTCTAGGTTATTGTAGTATGGGACACAAATTTGTGAAGATTTGCAAGCTCTTCAAAATATTAAACAACAAGGATTGTGACCTTAGCACAAAGCCTTCATACAGGGAAAATCTTGCACATTTGTGAAGGATATGGGACGCATACCAAAGGCTTCATTTGAATTTGGATGTGTTTCTTCAACATATTAAGGAATACAAGGTATCAATACCAAACGGTTGATTTCCATACAAAGTTGTGATATTGCATGTTTTTCAATCATATTTTAAAGTTTTGTCATGGTTGTGAAATGTGTTACAAAAATTTGAAGAAACACTCAAGCTTGTTTTGAATGTCAAATCAAGAAAGGAGTGCATGAATATCCTTCTAGTGATAGATGTAGTTTTCTAGTTGTGGCAAAATGTCCTCGAATGGGAGAGGTGCAACATCCTTGATGGATTTGGAAATGTGCCGGCACATTTGTCAAAACTGATTGGAAAATTTGCTTTCGGTTGTTTGGTGAACCTCAAGGACAAACAACTCAAAAAACTGGCCAAGGGGCTCTTTTAAAAAATAATAACACTTAGGGAGCATCCAAAGAAAGGAGGGAGGCTTAACCTTAAATCAATGTATGAGTTCACAAGGCTGTTTAAGTGGAAGGCTGTGATTTAGAATGAAATTATGATTCATTTTGGACATCCAAAGCCAATCGTCAATAATCAAAAGCCATATTTGGATGACAAATGGCACACATTGAAAGACAAACACAAGTTTGACAAAATGTTGTTCTCAATTTTGGATTTGGAGTTGAATGATGATTTCTACTTTAAAAAGTTGAGGCTCAACCCCTTAGACAAGGCCCCACTTGTAGGATTTACACGGGCTTTGAAAAAATGGATCAAAAGTGGAATTTTGGAGGACAATGTAGCGGAGGTAATTCTGTTGGACACTCATTACAAGTATGATAGAGTTGAGAACATGGTGGGTTTGTTGGATGTTATCGACAAGGAATCTTGTGCATCGTTTTTGATGGATAATGCAACAAGGACCATCACCATTGTCTGTATAATTCATAGCATGAAAGACGTTCCAACAATTTGGAAGGGCCCTGATTGGGAGTCCTTTCTTCTAAGGCTCTTCAATGTGAGGGCCATGTTCAAAGTCATTGTCGACATTTGTGACCGCGAGTCCTTCAAGAGCCTATTGACTACTGTGTGCAAATTAACTTTTGTTACAAAAATTTGATTTGAGTTTAGGCAATACATGGCAAGACTAGTAGAGGTTCTAGGTTCCTTGACAACATTACTAAGTGTTCCTATGTTAATGTTTACTTATTTGTTTCCTTGTAAAATTGCAACAAATATGTGTGCCAAAATTTTGGGAAATAAGAAATTGTCGGCACTAGTGGAATACCTTGATTCTTCTTTTTCAGAGGATCGGCAGTTATATTGACAAGAGGTTTCTCTAGAAGCTATTTTACAAATCCTTTAGCCAGTAATTTCAAGTAGGATGGTTTGTTTGAGTTTCTTCGATGGAGGAATTTTCATGTATGTTTGCTTAGTAAGTTTAACACACGGATCTTGACTTTATTCTTAGAATATTTTTTCTACAAAAATTTGTTCCATTAATAGGATTTTTTTTTGATAGGCCATTTATTCCTCAAGAAAATAAATGTAAAGTGTCAGAACTTATTCCTCATGACCTGGAAGGAAATCAATATCAAATGATGGCATTGGTATGTCTTCACATGTTGATGGGTGTCATGACTAGGAACATGGGAATGCAACCATTGGAGCTTGTGTTAATGTTTACCCAAGGAGCTTAGACTTTTGATGTGGAGGAGGAAGGAGAACAAAAAGTCCTTATCCCTCTCAAGGAAGGTGGAGCTAATTTGTCCCAAACATTGGACAACCCAAGCCCATCGAAGTTAGATAAAAAGAAAGTTGGTTATGTCACAAGGGGAAGTAATAAGAAAAAGACATCTAACAATAAGACTCAGGTTCCAAAAAAGAAAGGTCGTTCTCGAGGGAGAAATCCAAAAAATGTAGATGTTCAAGCTATGAGAGAACGAAAGGCTAGTGAGGAACTCATTGACCATGAGTAAGAGGATCGTTTAAAGGATGAGGATGTGTTCGCATCAATTAACGCATCCATTGTCAATACATCAATAGCTCCCCCATTTGGGCCGAATATGGCAACTTTAGATGAGGATGATAGCAAAAACACTAGTGAGGAATTGTGACTTGCTCACCTCCTTATAGTTCCTTTGAGTTTGTATAGTTTTGTACGTCAAGTACAGGATCTAGTAGAAAAAAAGGGTGATTAATTAAACTCAATAACTTCTAATCATTTTGACATTTTGTACATTCCCTTAATCATTTAATCATTTTATAAACTTGCAAGACAACTTTATTATAATGTCTAGTTTTATTACATGATACTTTTGTATATATTATTTTCATTGTATTTAATTTGATTATCACGTTGAAGCCTTTAGGTGTGTGTTTTTGTGTTTATCACCTAGCAACTATTGGAAGAAATTTTGTGCATTGATCACCTAGCGGCCATTAGGCGATGGTTTGTTTCCTGATTGCCTAGTGACCGTTAAGTGATCATTTTTCTGTTGATAACCCGGTGGTCGCCAAGCGATTAGTTGTCTGTTGATCGCCTGACGGCTATTAGGTGATTATTTGTCCATTGATTGCCTGGCGGCCATTAGGAGATTGTGTTTCAATCATGCATTTGTCCAATATTCTCCTACTGTCAACAAACATTGTCTTTTTGATTGTTATTTTTCCGACAATCACTTAGTTGTGCCAGATATTTGTTATTAAAATGATCATTTTGTTGAGTTTAATAATGTTTAAAATTCTATTGCTAATACATCCTTTTTATTCTTGGGTACAAATGTGTGCCTCACATGTAGAGAGGGTGTTAATTTCTTATCTCAAAAGTTTAAGCGAAAGGATAATACAATCGAAGGTGGGTTCCTATCCTTTATAAATTTTTTCCTTTGCAATTGATATGATGGAAATGTAGATTAAACCATTAGTTAATGTACGTTTTGTATTCACTATTCATGTTTCGAAAGAATCAGTTGATGTTTGCTCTAGTGAACCTGGTGTTGAAGACGCAACACCAAATGATGTAGATTGGGGATATTATTGTCTTGGATTAGTGGACCATTCGGAGTTGAAGCCTTTTGATGTATTGACATCCTTTCGCCCTTAAAATGAAATGCGATTGATTGTTGTTGCAACCCTAGCCTTGGGTTTGTGACCAAGGCAAGGGTTTGCAAAGGTGCAGGCTAAGAGGGATTCGAGAGTCGCATTTCATGCTCCCAAAAATGTAGAGAGTGTGAGGGAATGCACCTTCACACTCCCAAGTGAGCTCCCATTTTGGGAGTTGGAGTCCCAATGGACTCCCAAATTTTCAGAGGGCGACTATAGGGGTCAAATTCATTGGATTGAAGAGTTCCTTATATCAATGGAAAGCTCTTGGAACTTATGTCTAAAATGGGATTGCATGCCCCATTTGCGTACTTAAAACACAAGTTATGGCCAAAAGAAAGGTCGGGAGTCAAATGGCCAATTTGACTCCTGACCACTAAAAGTCGGGAATCATTTTGATTCCCTTGCATGCAGGGGTGTGCCACATATCATTGGAAAGCTCTTAACGAAGGATACAACTTTGCTTTAGACATCATCTCAATTGGAGGTCTTCACACAAAGTTATGGGTCTCCAAAGTCGTGGGAGTCCTAGTTTTGGGAATTTTGGGACTCCCACTTGGGAGTCCTGGGACAAAATGCCATTTGGGTGTTGGCCTCATGGCTAAGCACAAAGTATATTATAAGGGGGAAGGTGGTGGCTTCCCCCAAGTTGAGGCCGTGGTGAGTCTTGTGAGTCTGTGTTTACCCATGGTTCGTCCGTGCACCAAAAATCCTCAAACTACGCACTAACCAACTTGTTGTTTGGTTTGTGCAAGTTCATGTCAATAATTGATGCTTGTCACTCTTCCTAGTCCCCATCCCAGAGCTCCAACACGCCCTTTTACCTTCAAAGTGTTGTGAGCCAGGGAGCGTGGCCCGAGTCCGTATTCTTCCGCTATTTTCACCTTAGATTTACTTTTGAGTCTATCAAGGAGCTTTGGAGCGCGTTAGTCATAGTTGGTGGCACGAAAGTTTTGCATGATGTGGGTTCTTTTCTACTTTTTCCATTTATGGAACTTGGTATTTTGCAAGAAAGTCCAAAGACTTCTGGTTTTGCCAATTATAGTTTCCAAAAAATTGCAAACACTTTTAGTTTTGCCGATGAAGCTTCGCATTCGGAGCTTGTTTTGTAAAAGATTCCAAGGATTTCAACTTTGGTGAATGTTAGTTACCAAGATGATGCAACCACTTTAGGTTTTTCTAAGGGTGATGTGTAAAAAATGACGACTTCTGGCTTTCCTACACATACCCCATAGGAAAAACGTCCTTTGTTGGAGGTGAATGACTATCATTTGATTTTTGACTTGAATGGTGTTCTTGTTGCTACGGGTCAAGGTCAAACTAGAAGTTGCCTTGTAGTTCTGGGGCCTAGTTTCAAGGAATTCTTGTCCACTTATGTAAAAAAATTTATGATTTACATATGGTCTTTGGTAATGAAGAGAAAAATTTCAAGGAACTTGGAAATTATCACTAAGACAACTGGCATTTGGCTTCCATCCTTTAGGATAGTGGACTAGTCGCTTTGTTTTAGAAATGATCACTTCTTGCTTGAAAAGCTGACAAACCAATTTTCCATAAAAACCTCTTCGATTTTTTTTTTCAATTTCCTAATATGATGTTTGAAAATACCTTGTTGATAGATGACATGCCTCACAAGGGTTTGTTTAATCCTCCTTTTAATGCAATATTTTTTGAGACATTTTACAGGTTGCATAGTGACATTAATTACCTGCTCCAAATCATTCTTCTTTATTTGGAATATCTGCATTCGTCTAGAATGTGGGTTTATAAATTTGTAGAGTTGAATCATTTTGGTAACATTATAGATGTGCTTTCTAATGACCCTTGATGTGCAAAATTGATTACTTTGTGTTCTGTAGAATGTGATGAAACGTTTTGTAATAGAGTGAAATTGAGATCTTTAAATAAAAAGAGATAAACTATCTTATTTATTTATTATGGAATCATTATGTATGGATGGTTTATTAACTTGAATTGTGATGGGTGCATGCTTTATCTTTATCAACTATTTTCTTGCTTAATGTATTAGCATCCAATGTAAGGGTTGTTCCACATGATTTTTTCTCCCACAAACGTCCATTAATGTTGATTTGATAATTAGACATTTCGTAAACACATTGTTAGTCTTTCATAAATTGTTCTAAAATTTCAATGCAAATGGCTTGGTGGCCACCAAGCGCCTCATGCACACAATTCAACAGTTCTTTTATATTTCAATGATTTTTCTAAATATTGTTTTTTTCCATCTATTGTTAGTTTGTCTAGTGGCCACGTAGTGTCTTTTTACATACTGTTATTGATATATTTAACATAGAAAAATATTTATTCTTAGCACATGGACATTTTGCTTTCAATTTATTATTGTAAATCTTAATATCACATTATCCTTTCCCATATGTTTAATTCATTTTGTTGACTGCTTTTTTTGTTGTTTTAGTTCAATGTTTCATCCAAGCGAACTACAATGGTCAAAGGTAGTCCAATGTGTTTGCATTTATGTTCATCATCTCTTGAGCCTAAATTTTTTTTGGTTTTCAATGTCAATGGTGTGTTGTGTTATTTCCCACCTCCAATTGTTCTACAAGGGAATGCTAGAGTGTTTGGGAAATATGTTGACAAGACAAAAGTGGAAATTAGAACTAGAGTGGAGAATTTTTTGAGTAAGGCATTTCAAAATTTTCATATCGCAATTTGGTCTTGTATGAAACTTGAGGATGTATTGGAAGTTCTTTCCATGCTCATGCCTAAAAGTTTCTTGAATCGGTTTGTTTTCATTTAGGAATGTGAACAATGCTCTAAAATGTCTGGTGAAACTTCATTTTAGTCCCATTATTACTTAAAGGATTTGAAACATGTTTATTATGCTTGTCACGGGAAAGATTATCGAAAAGGAGGATGAAACATGGTTGATTGACGATGAACTTAACAAGGTGCTTTGGAATTCGAAACGGACTGGTCTTTTTCTTGAATCATTCAGGGGATAGATGTTGTCAAAGAATAAGGTGTAATGGTTGGACCTACCATCCCGTTTGTGGCCACCCTTGGTTGGATTGCCATTGGCCAAAACGGTTCAAGTTCATTATGATTTTATGGTCAAGTATTTTGAAGCCTTGTTTAAATTCCTCGTTGAAAAATTACTATTGGTTCTTCTAGTATATGTATAATGATAATGTCGATGTTTGAAATAGGCATTCTTCTTTAGGTATGTAATATGAATCATTCCATTTTTGTTTTTTGTTTAAATTTTTTTTTTTTTGGTTACTTTTATATATAATTGTTATATGTCTTAATATGGAGTTGCTTTTTGGTTTTGACTTTTGTGTGCAATTGGTTCAATGGATTGTTGTTTGCAAAGTACGTGATGTTGTTTGTAGTTATGAAAGGGAGAAAATGATGTTTGCCTGTCAATTTTTTATTCCGAGGTGCCAATATTGTTGCATATTTGAGTATGGGTAGTCACAAAACTTTTAACATTAGAAGGATTTCACATTGTGTTTAAAATTATCCACAAATTTAAAGTGCCCTTCAAGGTTTTTATACAAAGATTTTTAAAATAATGGATATTTCGTTCCAAGATTCTTGGAGAAATTAGGATAGGTGTTTTGACAACTTGGTGACCACTAGGTCCAATTTGTATCTAAAACATTTAATGAAGGTTGTTCAATTATGTAATATACAACATGAATTGTTGTATTTCACAACTTTTTTTCTATTATGTAAATTTTTGGATTTTTTAATTGTTGCAACTTCTTTTCATCTTGTTCTAGGCTTGGTGGCCACCATGCCTCAAGGTTCAAATTAGATTTTTTAATATTGAATATAATGTTTGTTTGATCTATGTAAATTGTATTTCATTAATTCATCATTCAAATTCTTTTTGTTTTTTTTAAACAACTTGCCATGGTGTCCTCAAAGTTTAATTTGTATAATTTGGAATGTAACTTGTAGTTCTTCAAAAAAATTTTCTTGTGGTTAACAAACTTTGTCCTAGTGGCCACCTGGTCATTTACAATTGAAAAATTTAACATCAAAATTTGTGTGTTGTCATTTTTGGACTTTTGTAAAGTCCTGAATTAATTAAATATGTTTTATATATGAAACATGAGAAGGAAAATTGATGATACATGCAACTAAAATTTATTAAATTATCTAGGATATCTAATATGGCTACTATTAAAAACATATGTAAAAAGTTTTAAAAAATTTTCAATAAATAATATGTAGTTAAAATTTTTATGTTGAAATTCCTTAGGTTTTATGTACTCCAACATTATTACTAATAAGGTGTACTTGTGTTTTCCTTCTAAAGCTTTTCGATCATTCATGATATGTCACATCAAAATCATTTAAATGTCAGCTTATAGTAATTTTCATCATAGTTTTTTAAATATTCAATTTTTGTAGTTTGATTTGAATATTCCATTTATGTTCACTAGAATTGGAAAATTGAGGGCTTGGATTCAACTAATAATAAGAACATGACATGATTCATTAAGATGTGAAATAAAAAAAATAATAAGAAAAAAAATTGCTTTAATTTAACCTTGCAAGTACAATGAGGATAACAATTCAACATTTTATAAATATGGCAATATCAAATATTGACTAATTAACAAAAAATAAAATAAAAATATTTTAAAAGTCTAAAATGTTAGAATTGGTTTTAACATTTAATTATTGTTAAATATTGATTTTAATTTCTCAAAAATATTAAATTAAAAAAATTGTCAATTGAGCAAAATTGAAACTTAACAAGTCTACAACAATGGTGTTGTTAAGGTTAACACTCTTACAACCAAAATGATTTAATAACATGAATGATTATGGATGTCATATCTTTGTACTACCTCCCAAATCAACACAGTTTGAACCCAAATTTTACAATTTTATAAAAATTTTCACCTTGAAAAAAAAATTTGCATATGAGAGACCATGTGCCAACAAGCATATATAGTTCAATGGCTTTTCATCAAGTAAACTAGATTCTATAATTTTTACACCCAAAGCTTCCAAAACATTTTTATTCAAGCTATTCATATAGAAGGCACACTAGCCAATCTGTTTGCATATAGTCATTTACACATTGTATATGAAAAATTGTGTATAATTTATAAAAAAGAAGGATGCACAAAGAAGCAAAATGGGCATCATAAAATGTTTAACATCTATGCCAAAACATAATTAGGGCTCAAAATGTCAAAAGATACATTCAAATTATTAGCAAGTTGCCCTTCATTAGGGTAGGTTCCATATTGACCAAGGTTGGCTAAACAATAACATTGACATTTGTTGCATTGATTGTGGCATTTGGTACATTACTAACCTTTTTTGTGAGTTTTCCATTGTGGCAAAATGACAAATATTTTCAAGCTTGGATTGACAAGTTCCCATTGTCTAGCATTGTAAATAAGAAGGCAAATTGATATTCAAGAACTTTTGCCTTGTGACCATATCAACAATGGCTTATACTCGAGCCTTCACAACACATTCTTTGATCTTTCAAATTTGTTGTTCTTTCTTACCAGCTTTGGAACCTTGAAGGCATTGTGGAATTTTGCTTATGTTATGTCTAAAGACCTCCACCACTCCATTAGATCCACATTGTTGTTGCCATCCACTTAAAAATGTTGGTGCCTTCCTCTTCATTTGCATCAAAGGTTTTCAGACTTGTAATCTTGCCCTTGATTCCTCCTAGGACTTTGCCTATCTTGGGACATTGTTGAATATCCAATGTACAAAAATAAAGGATGCATTATTTGGGTGCTTCAATTTGTGTAATTCCAATGCTCACTCTAAGATTTCTAGAATGACTTTCAACTCCTTCAACATAAGCACTTATCCATAGGAGCCCACAAACTTTGCAACAGCATGTTTGATACTATTTTGTTTCCAACAGCCTTCTAAGTTGTTTAATACTCCTTTCGCTTGGTTTGTGTTCCTGAACTTCAATCTGCTCCCAAAACACTGCAAAGTGTTGTTCATTTCTTGTAACAAGTCTTGAGATATGGCTATACACCTTTGACAAAGTTATAGTTCTTTGTGATTGGAAATCCTTTTCCCCCTTTTGTGATTTACCAAGTTCAATTGTTGCCATGATAACATTGAAAAAACAATAAAGATTAAAGTTTGAAAACTCCATATGATTTGCTTTGACAAGTAGCAGAGGCACTTCATGGCAACCTCAAAAATTATATAAAATATTGTCTTACCATTGGGTTGTGCAAAAACGGCTCTTTGTAGCCACTGCCCTCAACGTGCCAATACTAGATCACATTAAATGTGTTGTTAGACTTGGTTTAAGAAAGTTAAGTTTTTTTGGAAAGTTAGCAAATATGTTGAACATTAGAGTTTTCCTTAAAGTCATCCTGTTTTCACGTTCAAAAGGAAGAACCAACCAACAACATTGGTAAGAACCAATGAAGCTATTGGTGTGTCTAAAGCTTTTTGTCCATATTTGGATCCAATTGATGCCAAAAGAAGTTTAAAAAAAAAGTGGAAGAGATTTTTATTTTTTTAAGAACTCCATGGCCAAGAAAATTGTGTGTGGCAGGGGGAAGAGGGGGAGGGGGGGTGGGGGGTATGTGTGAATTGGAGAATATGAAATGCATTTTTGCATGTAGGCCCAGCTGCTTAGTTGGAAAAAAGGGTCGGACTTTTAGTTAAAAGTAGGAAGCTACGTGCACACCTTCCAAAGCGCAGACTCCTCTATCGCGTTCACACTATCCAAAGCTCCCACTCCTCTCTCTCGTTCACACTTGCCGAAGCTCACACTACTCTCTATCTCTCCTCTTCTCGCTCTCTGGCCAATGCAATCCGTTTTTGAACCTCATCATCATCGACTACACCATTCTGGACTTATGGTTTTATAGATGCGGGAATTAGTGATTCATGCTAGCTGTTTGATCATCCTTGGCAGTTGCTGCAGACGAAGTCGAGAGAGACACAGAGAGAGAGAGAGAGAGAGAGAGAGAGAGAGAGAGAGAGATCATCAGTTGGGGATCATCAGCAAGAAAGTCGAGAATGGGGACGATAACGGTTGTGGGTGTTGTGCTGGTTGCTGTTATGGCATGGTATGTGGCGACAGATCCATTCAAGATTTCCATTAGCTCCAATTTTCCGGAGTTCAAGCCCCAGACTATTCCGATGCCTCCTTATGATCCCGCGCGCAACTTCACCCGAGACAACCAGAACAGACTGCAGCAAGCGGAAGTAAAGTGGAAGGACGAATTCGTGGGACCTGAGAGCATTGCATTCGACCTTCAAGGTCGAGGTCCTTACACCGGTGTGAGTGATGGTCGTGTCATTCGTTGGGATGGTCCTGAACTTGGGTGGACCACTTTTGCCACTACCAGCAACAAGAGGTACTGAGAACCCACCCAGCTCCTCGTGACCAACTAGATCTCGAACTTTCTTGCAGCACAAACACATGGCAGTCACAAATTCAAGCATCTTGCAGTCTCCTCGGAGTCCAAATTAGGTTTTGTTGCAAGTAGCTTTAAACCTTCACCTCAATGACTGTTCCATGATCTCCCACCAGTCTGCCTGATGAAGAAGAAAAAGGAGGAGGAAGATGAGTTGAATGTTTTTTCTCTGAGCAGATTCTGAAGTTTCATATTTGATCCTGGACCTTTATTTGTGCATCATGTTCTGGGGGTGGAAAAATCTTTCAGGTCTGAGATTTGTGACTACAGCAACCCACCAGTAGAAAAGCCACAGTATGAGCACATCTGCGGTCGTCCTTTGGGTCTGCGATTCAATAAAAAGACAGGAGAGCTTTTCATTGCAGATGGTTACTTTGGGTTGATGAAAGTTGCTCCTGATGGTGGACTCGCTGAGCCAGTTGTGCAAGAGTTTGATGGTGTGCAATTCAAGTTCCTCAATAGCCTTGATTTTGATGAAGATGGCATCATCTACTTCACAGATTCAAGCTCCAAGTACTATCGCAGGTTTGTATAATATTCAATGATCCCTTGCATCATATTTGCAGCTCAAGTTAGGTCAGATGACTATGGCCTGTGTGATCAGAGAGGTTCCAGATGTCAAAAGATTTTTTTGTGAAAGAATTTTGTCGTCTAACTCAGTGGTTTTTTCCTGAACGTCTCTTGTCTTATATTTTTTTTCTATTGAATTTTGCAGGCATTTCTTTGTTGCATTTCTTGAAGCAGATAACTCAGGTAGATTTCTGAAGTATGACCCATCGACTCGCAAGACAACTGTGCTGATTGACGGCCTCCAATTTCCAAATGGTGTAAGAGTGAGTAAGGATGGCACCTTTGTGGTCTTTGCAGAGACTCGTGGTTCCAGGTGTGTGCTTCTTGCATAGATGATAAATTCGTTCAATGTCTTAACTGGGACTGGATCTTATACAGCAGCATATTATTATACTTAGATGTTGTTGCAGTTTCATTTTTTGATTTATGAGTTATTAAGTCTCCAGATTTGTAATGCATTTCGTGGAGAGATTGTGTGGATTTCTTGTTCTCGTTATGACCTAAGGTGAGCAAATTTTGTGAAGTTCAGATTGTAAGGGTATGTGGGTAATGGGTCCTGCAGATTGCTGCGGTACTGGCTGAAGGGACCCAAAGCTGGAACTTCAGACACATTTGTTGATAACCTGCCTGGGATCTCAGACAACTTGGATTGCAATGAGAAAGGAGAATTCTGGGTGCCCTTGCATAACCTCTATACGCCCTTGGACATATATGTTGCAGTTCAACCATGGTTTCGTCACACACTTGGTAGGCTTCCCATTGCAGAGAAGTATCTCTTCAAGTTGGTCACAATGATACCCCAGGCTGCAGTTCTTCGATACAGTGCTGAGGGTGAGCTGCTGGAGGTACTTGAGGACAAGACAGGAAAGAGTGTGAAGTATCTGAGTGATGCGCAAGAGCACAATGGGAAGCTCTACCTTGGGAGCCTTCATTCTCCCAACCTTTGTGTGTTTACTTTGCCATCATCAGTGTAAACTAGCAGAGAACCCTCAACTTGATGATTCCACATTGAGTATTTGAAAGCCAGTTCCAAAGCCTGAGAGGCATTAAAATGAGCACCAAATGGGAGCGTATAACAATTTCTGTGCAGCCTTCATATCAAGATTTGTACAATTGAGCACTCTTTACTACAAGAGTTTTGAGTTCCCCAGTTGTAGCTTTTTTCAAAAGTCTCAGTTCCAGTTCTGGTTCCATATATATGTAGCTATTTTTCAAAAATCGCAGTTCTGGACTGGTTCCATACATATGTAGCTTTCTCCTCAAAAATCTTGGTTCTGGTTCCAGGTTCCATACATAAATAGAATCAGGAACCCAGTTCCAGGTCTAGTTCTTAAAAGTTTTCTGTTCTGGTTCTGGGCAACCCAACTGGAACCAGCTGTTAAGTGCCAGCGAACCTCTGGTTGGGTTCTGGTTGTAGCTTTACTTCAAAAATCTCAGTTCCAGTTCTGGTTGCACATGTAAATAGAACTGGGAACCCAGTTCCAGGTCCTGTTTTTAAAAGTTTCCAGTTCCAATTCTGGTTCCAAAAAATCAGACTCCATTCTAGTTTAGTTTTTGCTCACTGGAACCAGTGGTTCTAACCTGTCAAACCAGGTAGCCACCCAAAACACTGGTCTTCTGTGCCTTTGCACCGACACAAATTGCAGCTTTGATGATTCAAAAGCCATCAAACCAAAAGTTTGAGAGTTTCACTCTTTTTTTTTCTCCTGATTTTCATAGATTCTTTCACAACTCTAGTGAGAGTCATTGTACAAATGCAAAATGAAAGTGCCTTCCATTCATTATCTTCCTGATGTATAGATTGGGCTCTGTGCTTGTGCCACATTTCTTTGTTTCCACATCTGGTAATTTAGAGACCCGCATCTGAAATTGTGCCAGAAGGCCACCAAGGAAGGTTAAGCCAATTCAAATTTCTCTGATTGGGTTCTGTCCATGTCACCACTCAGTTTATTTCCACATCTGGTACTTTTGAGGTGGGCATCAATGCCAGAAGGCCAAAGAAGGTTAAGGCCAAATTTCCAATCTCTGAGCCTCCAAAAAAGTTGATTTACACAGTTTTATAATCACATACAAGCACTGGTTCTGTTTGTAAGAACTGGAGAAGTGTGATAGCTGTTAATTGCATAAACCTAAGGAGAATCAAAGTTTCAAGGCTTAGGGTTGAAAGATTGAAAAACTCCAAAAGTAGAAGAAAATGAGTCATGGTGCCATAGCTTTTCTATGCCTCTTGGTAGATCTCTCAAACTGGACTCCCCCCATCCAGTTCACAATAACTACAAGAATCATGTCCTGAAATCACACAAACCTTAATGATAATTGAACAACTCTTCAGTTTATCATTCTGTTTCCATATTGCTCCCCAATCCCATCTCCAAGATTAATGTCAAGCTAAAGACTCATCTTAACTGTATTTCCAATAATCAGCAACTCAAAACATACATTGGTACCATAAAATAACTGTTAATGGTTATTTCTTGTTAATTCTTTTTTTTAATGAATCTTATCAGTTGAAGCAACTGAATAATAATTAATTTTTTTCAATTTTTTTTCCTCCATTGAATGTCTGTAACCTACAGATCCATGATCTTACATGTATGATCCACACATGCATCTCACCACTATGGAACTCTGAATTTTTTCTGCATTTGAAGCTAGACTTCTGATCTGCTTGAATTTGAATCAAGAGTCCACCTTCAAAAATTCTTGTTCAAGACATGCAAACTAGCTTAATACTTGACACTGGTAACCAAGCTCTAAGACTTGTATATTGGACATAGATCTGAATCACCCAGCAAGGCGATAGACTTGCTGCTTCATGTGCACCTTCACAGTTACTTCTGCAAGATTTCCACTTGCATACCAAGTTTGCAGTGATCTTTGAAGAAATTTGAAACAAGTTGAGCTTTTGTCTAGATCCTCCTTCACAATCTTGATTGAAATGTAAATTGGCAAGGATATTGTATGTAGGTGGGAGAGAAGATCATGTACGCTTTGTGTGGCTAGTTGGACAAGATCATGAAGAGATGAAGATAATGATGGAATTGAAAATGAATCACAAAAATTTAGCTCTAGTTGATCAAAGGTACACTCTTGAGTACCAGTGCTTCCATTGTGAGGCCTGGTCCTATGCCCACCAGCAAGCCGTATTGCTTGCCTTCTCCTGTGGTGGCTGATCCCATCTTCTTTGATC
>Ga0116231_10002527_pt1 | contig 38305 bp, 15 predicted proteins | sample S1TSphgellanicum_2_FD_89695 | JGI IMG/M metagenome (GOLD analysis project Ga0116231, IMG submission 89695) | Host-associated microbial communities from peat moss isolated from Minnesota, USA - S1T2_Fd - Sphagnum magellanicum MG | ecosystem: Host-associated > Plants > Peat moss > Unclassified...
AGGAGGGTGGGGGGGGGTGAGGGGGGGGTGGGGAGAAAGGGGGGGGGGGAGTGGGTTTGGGGGGGAGGGGGGGTGGTTGTGGGGGGGGGGGGGGGGGGGGTTGGGGGCTGAAATAAAATATGGCAAAGCAGATGATGATGCTGTTGCCCACAATCTACTGACCCAAAATTCTGGTTGCAAAATAAGATCTACTGATGACCCTCTAATTGAACATGAGAACTGTAAATAGGACCAAAAGATCATCAGCCCAATCTCTCAAGTTCCCATTCCCAAGGATTTTGTGTACTTAAAGCAGGACAAACAGGCTGCTATTTGTGGGGGCACCAATTTTCTATACATTTGATAAGGTGATCCTATGTGGTTATGTGTTGAATGAATTTGGCGGGTGGGGGGGGGAGGGGTGGTGGGGGTGTACTTTTGCCAGAATCCCAAATCTAATTGCATGGTGCACATCTGCATGTCAAAACAGGTTTTTGATCCCATCTGTATACCCACCTAGAATTGCATGACACCACAGCTTCAAAAAGTTTTCACTGTGATTGGATCCATTGCAAATTTCTGCTGAAGGCCACTTCTTTTTGTTAGCACTCTCTGCTTGTCACCAGTGTTCTAAGGTACCTATATTCACTTTTAATACACCAGCTACTTTTGAAGGTCCCCCCCCCACTCTCCATCAGTGTTTTTTTTGGACAAATTTTGTCGACAAAATAAGTTGGGCCAAATATTCGAATGTTTTGGAAAGTGTTGCCAATTTTTCTATATTTCAACATTGAGATTTAAAACCCCAAGTTCCCATTCTCTTGGCATGGCTGACAGTCTCTCTCTCCTGTCATAGAGATGCTTCCTTCTGTAAAGATCTTATATCATAGTACCTTGGCAACTTCAACAATTGTTGGTCAAAAATTCATTATTTTTCATTTTTCATTTCGACAGATAGCATATTCCTGAAAATTCTTTATGTTCCTTTAAAATTTTGGTTTTAAATACATATCTATTTGAAATTTTCAACATTTTTGAAAATAATATAATTAGTGTCAAAGCTGCCAAGGTGCTACAGCAATTGTTCTTGTGTGTTAATTTTCCTACCTCCCCAGTCCCGTTGGTGGCGATGCTTAAGTCATCTCAGGATCTCAGGAGACCTGAGATGACCTCAGCTGGATACACAAATTAATTCTAATAACTTCACATAAAACCACTGTTAGTTGGAAATTAATTTATCAGGCGTTTATCAACCAGGGTCCTGGGCAAGATATGAGATAACCCATCTGCTGAATCCAAATCAACTAAGGTCCCCCCGGGCTGCCTAGTGGTGTTAAGTTTCTAGAGACCCAATATGAGACTATTTGGTGGGCAACTTTGATCCAAAAACAAGCCCTACCTATATCTTTGTGCATACATCCAAACTTCATCCAAGAAGGGCATTCATTATTTTCTTAAACCCAATTTTTTTCATCAAAGTATTTTATCTTGAGTCATGTAGCTGGATCACTTGCCACATGTGACATTGGGTTTGGCAATTGTGACAGCAATGCACATGGAACAGAGATTATACAAATTGTGGGGTGAATTTTACACACAAAAGAGTAACTTGACACCATATTGGGTGGCTTTCAAACATGATATTGCAAAAACCGACCCTTATCCATCACAGGCGGGTATTATTACAAATTTATTGAGGAAATAGGGTATTGCTCAAACAAGCAAATGAATAATAGGTGGGTCCCCAAAAAATCAAAACCTGATTATTTGCATGGGACAGAAAATAAATAAATCATAAAAACCCTTTACCTGAAGTATGAAGCTCAAAAAAAGCACCCAATACCAGTATCTTCCAGGTATGAATAAATTATATATATCCCCACCTGATTTCAGTCCCAATCTGGTATGTTCAAAAGTTGATACCTGTCCAACACTGGTTTGAACCTCCCTTATTGTTTAAGAGGTGGGCTTTGTATGGTTACAAAATTGGGCTTTCACCCTATTAAATAAGTCACAAAAAGAGAGAGAGGGTCCACAATGATTGGACATAAAAAAGAATTAAAACTTTTATCGCTACATGGGATCGTAAAATAAAATAAAATCTTTAACATGCAGGATGCGACCATAAGCAAAATGAATTAAAATTTAAAAATATCTTCACATAATCAGGGAAGGCTGGCCAAGTCGTGAAGGAACCCAGTTCTCCAGAACTTAGTTGGAAAAGCTTGTGCTACTTACATAGAGGACCAAGCCTGACATATACTACCTCCCCCTTTGCAGTAGCCCGCTTTGGCTGAACACACCTGACTTTTAAGATTGACAAGCAGTGCTTGAATCTTCTTGCAAGTGGTGCCACCTGCAGATTTGGGATCCCTAAAAACTTTTGTTTGAAGATTCAAGTCTTCCTGGACAGGGAAATAATGGGTTTTGCTTGACTGCAAACTGGTCCTGGGGTTGTACAAAGTCAAAACTTCCCACATTTGTTTTTTAAGGTTTTTTTTGGAAGGCTCCAGTGCTGGCCTGCTTTACCTTGGGATTCTTGTCAATCTTAGCGTGTCATGAGATATGTCTATTTTGATCCTGACAGATCTGCAATCAGGAGAGAACGTGGAAAGAGACAAGAAGATGATTAGGTCCTAGTAAAATATTTCACCCTGCCTACACCACTACCCAAGTTCCCAACCAATATTGTGTGGTTCTTTGATTTTTCAAAGAACCACCTGTTCTGTGTATTTTAAAAACAGAATCAACTAATCACTGTTCCAGGTATTTCAAAAAATCAGAATCAAAGAACTGGACGGTTTTGGTTATTCAAAACCCTCAAAGAATGTTGGTTTTCATGAAAGAACCACCTACTCTTCCCAATTCTTTGACTTTTAAAATTATTTTTGGATTGATCCCCCACGTTATTTCAGTGACAAGTTGTAAATGCGTCACTTGCTTCAAGGCAGCCCAGCATGGGTTTTCACACATGGGCAGCACAAGCCCAAGAGCCAATCAACATAGAAACATGTCATGTTTTGTTGGTGGCTTGGCGTCGGTTTCAGCTTGTCAAAAACCGCATGCCTTGGAACATGAGCCTCGAAACTTACCACCCAGCGAAACTTGTCAAGTTACAACGAGCAACTTATAGTCCGAACCCCCGAAACATGTAACGTTTCAAGAGCTATGTTTCAGCCCCATGTGCCCATTTTCCATGTTCCCCCATGTGATCCCCATCCATGCCCCATGACCCATCCATGATGCTTTAGACCTTTTTCAACTTTGCATTGTCATTGTGTATTTTTTCGTGGAACTCTAATGTTTTCATCGCCATTCCCCAGCCATAGATTTACTTAGGGTTTTGATAACAAAAGGAGTTCATGGTGGCACTAGGGAAACTATGTCTTTTCACCCACACTAGGTTGCTCCTCATGCTCTTATCTACAACTTTCTTCACTTTCATTTTTCCCTTCAAAACACAACAATGTTGTGCATGAACAATTTTAGGAACCAGCAGCATGTTTTGTTTCACCCTATTGAAGCTTCTTGATGTTTGTAGGTGGATGTTGGTTTCTCTATTTTTTTATGGCGATTGATACATGTTGTGTCAAAGGTTGAAAAGTTGCACATCAAATATTTGCTCGCAAAGAAGACACATTTATTGCTTATATCCAGTTTGTTTCCCACATTATTTATTTGGGTTTGAATTGTTTTGTTCCTTATTGTTATCTTCTTGTTCTCTATTTGTTCATTTCTTGTTTGTTAGTTGGCTTTTTAATTTTTTTGTTTCTATAAAGATTTTTTGCAACAATCTACTTGTGTCATGTTCACTTCCCGAATTGTTGGGTTTGCATTATCTTCTTGTTTGTTGTTGTTTTCTTGTTGTCTATTTGTTCATTTCCTTTGTTGTTGTTTGGGTTTCTGATTTTTTTGTTTATATAAACATTTTTCTACAACAATCCACTTTTTTTTTAATATGAATACTAGGTTATAATCTTACAGTGCTTCTCCCATAGCTCTTGGGTGTTCTTAGATAATGTTTCAGAGTTTTCCATACGTTACCTTTGAACATCCAAAAACATTGGGAGTAATCTCGCAAAAATGTAAGCTACAACATTTTGAAGTAAGGGAAGTATGGGTTCCTTTCTTGCTTCCAGTTAAGCGAAGTGATTCAATGAATACTCGAAACATGACCAAGAACATTATAAACATGTTCCAATAACATGTTTCAACATCTTTGTAGATTTTTAATTTCTATATACAAATTTCAACTATCCAGTGAATGGTAATTTTTAAATACCGTTTGGTTCATGGTTTAACCCATGTTTTAACATATTTAAATGTTTTTTATTTCTATACATAGGTTTCGACTATACAATTGAATGGTAATTTTTAGATATTGTTTGCCTAAGGTTTTCGCCCATGTTTTAAACTAATTTTTTGAACATAGATTTGTTATTTTTTAATTTTAATCCTATAGATTCTATTGGAAAGACTCTACAATGATTGATTGAAGCCAGGTGGATTTGAAGGAAATATTATGGTCTATTTGATATATTACTTTCAAACATCCAAATACTATCTACTGACCGTTATTTCAAATATATTTTTGGAGAACGAAACCTTATTATCCTATTGCAATGCTCTTCCCATAGCCCTCGGGCGTTCCTGGACAATTTGAGGGTTAATTTTGACTCACCTTCATACATCCAAGAGCATTGGGTAAAGTTTTGCAACTTGGTTACATTAGTCATTATATTGTATTGATTTGAAAAGTCATTTAGAAGATACCCCTATAATATGAAAAAAATAATAATAAACATGTTTCAAAGCCTTTTAAACATGGTAACAAAATAGTAAAAACTTTATCAAAACAATATAAACCATGTTTCACGAAGCTCAACGAATAACAAAAAATGAAAATATTGGAAACATAAAAGAAAAAATTGTAATATGAAGCTGAAAAAGGAAGTAATGACATAAACATTGAAGAGGTGACATGATACAAAACATGTTTTTTGGAGGAACATAAATAGGAATAACTAATAGAAACCTATAAGAAACATGTTTTTCAAAATTGCAGGAATATCAAAACTTATAAACTTTCAAGACATGACACGAAACATGATAGAAATTAAAACCTTGCTATCCGAAACCATGTTAGGATCGTGCCCATGTGTACAATGTTCTTCCAAATAGTTTTAAACCACCACCTTTAGAACAAGCGAGTGCTTGCTGCACATATTGCGAAGACAACTCTTATAATTAATGGGATATATCATGCTATAGACCCTAGGTTTGCAAAACATCCTATGAAACATAAATTCCAAAACTTAAATTGATGCTAGGAATGCACAACACATTATAAAAACTAAGAGGTTTATTTTTTTAGCTATGATGAATGTTTTATTCTAATCACCAATCGATAATTGTATATGATAGATGTAATGTTGATGTGATATAAACATGATAAAAACAAAAAAATCAACCCAAGACAATGATCAAGTATATGACATATGTAATGTCAATCTAAGAAAACTTCATGAGTAGCTGAACGATTTATAATTCATAAATTGCATATTAACAAAGTTCTTCAACCATGATGTTTTGGAACAAGTTGTTGTTCGTTACCAAAATTGCAAAAGTATCTCTTACAATTGATGGAATTTATTATGTTATAGACCATAGGTTTGGAAAATACACTATGAAACATGATAGAAACATGCGAACCGAAACTAAAGCTAGTGCTAAAAAACTACAAAACATGAAAGAAACATATAAATCAACCCAAGACAATATTAAGTATCGGACAAATGTAATGTCTTTATGAAAGATTTTACATCATGAAGAGTTTGTTTCTTATTCTCTTTTATTCTAATGAATGATTCATAATTCATACATTGAATATTAATAGTGTTCTTAGCCACCACGTTTTGGAACAAGGCATTGCTCACCAATATTGCAAAGGTACCACTTACAATTGATAGAATTTACTATGTTATGGACCATAGGTTTGGAAAATATCCTACAAAACATGATAGACACATGATTACCAAAACTAAAGCTAATACTAAGAAACTACAAAACATGATAGAAACATAAAAATCAACCCAAGACATTGATCAAATATATGACAGTGTAATATAGCTCTAAGAGACTTTACTTCATGAGTAGCTTGTTTCTTATTCTGTGATGAATGTTTCATTCTAATGAACAATTGATAATACATACATTGAATACTTAATTAGCTAGGCCATGTGTGACACATAGGTAGCTTTATACATAGGCCAAGTGACACTTAAATTAAACCAAGATTTACATGGCATGTTGTCAAAGCTAGGTTTAAACCTAGGCCACATGGCACCTAGGCCTAAACCTAAACCTATGCAAGCTTTCTACTAGCCTATTAGATTATATTGAAGCTTGGAATAGTGAGCCTTGTATTAAACTTTCAATTTTGTAATAACCCATACCTAAATGACCATGCTATTATATAGGTATGTTATTAATCTTTAAATGTTAAACATTTTTACAATAGAAAGACAAAAATAGATTGATGTGCATATTTGATAATATTGGAAATATATCAAAAAAAAAAAAAAAATGGAATTTATTTCACAATTTTTGCATTTAAGACAAGGAGATATTTCATTTTAAATGATAGCAACAAATTTGGCATTCAAATGCCAAATAATTATTTTATTTTCAAATTTCACTTTGGTAGTAAAAAATTTAAGTTTTAAATTTTTGATAATAAATATTGGGAGCTTATTTGGTGGGTTGCCTAAACGTGAACCCTTTAATATGATGAAATTATTATTTTTCAAAAATCCTTCTTTTTAATTTTTCAAAAATTCAACAATTTAAGTGGATAATTTTTATCACCAAAATAGTTCAAATCTAGATGTGATGTTGCCACTTCACCCAAGGAGGCATGATGTTTGATGACATCATTATTTTAATTGACATCTCAATTAGAAGTCAATTAGATAGTTTGTTGATGCTAAGAACATTTTGAAGATGGCCCTTTAGTTGAGACTTGTTTTCAATTGTCCACCAAATTAGTAAATAGATCAACTTATGTGGTAATTAACATTAATTTATTTAAGGTTAATTTTTTTACAATTGGAACATAGTTGACAACATGTAGTTGGAAACTTTTCGATTGGAAAAATGTCATTTTTAATTAGTGGATCCTGACCTCTAGGAATTTAACGCACACTACAATAATATGTGTGCAAGTTCACCCTATGTTTCACTATATTTTGAATGAAATTGAATAAATTTACCATGGTGAAAATGGTTAACCCCTTAGTAAATGATGACTAGTTCTTATGGATAGGTGAATTCATTAATAACTAATTGAATTCACCAATAGTTAATCAAATTAATTAATAGTTAAATTCAATAATAAATTCGCTAATAGTTAATCACAAACCTAAGCTAAACATCAAGAAACCTTCATTAGGCTACCTAGCTTAAGGTAGGAATCTAGTTCACCAACTTAGGGTGCAAGTGTGAAGGTTTAAACACTTCATCTCCTTTCATTTCCATGTTTAAGGAACTAATCTTTATCCATCGAACCGCTATTTAAATGAATGATATTATTTTTTCATCACATATTATCATGTAAATTTTTTTTACCTTAGGCAATTTTTGGCAATTATTAACTATTCTACCATAGAGTATTTTAGGCTATTTTATCGTAGGCCATTGTTACTTATTCCACACTATTTTACCATATGTAATTTTTAGTTATTATATTATAGACTATTTTAAGCTATTCTACCATAAGCCATTATTGGTTATTCTACATTATTTTACCATATGCAATTTTTGGTTATTCTACCATAGACTATTTTAGGTCATTCTATCATATGCCATTGTTAATTATTTCACCATAGGCTATTATTGGTTATTTTAGGTTATATTTCCATAAGCTATTGGTGGTTATTTTATTATAGGCTATTGTTGACTATTCTAAATAATTTGCTCTTTTTTTTTGGCTATTTTATCATAGGTTATTATTAAAGGAGTTTTTTTTATTCCTTTTAATTTTACATGTTCTCTTTTATTTTCTAATTTTTCTTTACTAAATTATCAACAAGTATGGTTTTTCTTTTCCAAATCTAAAATATCAAAACACAAGAAGCATAGATGTTTCTTGCTTATTCGTCAATAACAAACTATCTTTAATCTTGCATTTTAAATAACAAAAAGGAAAAGCTTCAAAATAAATCAAAATAAACTAGTTCAGAATTCAAAAACTTTCCAAGAGCTACAAAAAATTGAAGATCCTCTAAATCTAGCTCTAAATCCTCCTATTTGTACCAACTCATAATGTTGTTTCAACTTAAACATTCACTAGCTAGTATAATCTTGAAAATCAAAATAACGAAATTATTGGTCATAGGTTTAATTCAACCTGTTTTGTTAACAATGAATTATTGTAACATATTACTTCATAGTTCATATAACATACCAGTTAACTTAAGATTTGTTATCCAAAAATTTAAATAGTCTTAGGATTATATCACCTCATTGGTTATCAGTTTATTTAACTAATTACTATATACATATTGAAAAATTGGGTGAACATTAACCCCCCTTGAAAACTAGATTTTGTCCTCAAAATCAATCACTTAAAACTACTTGTTTAACTCTTGCAACTAAATGATCAACAAGCTTGGCCAAAGGGATTAGTTAAAATCCTAGTCTCTCAATAACAAATGTGTCCTTCAGTACTATATCTAGAGTTTTAAAAACTTCATAGGCATGGATAATGGTGTCAATCAAAGTAACCTCTACACCTATTCCGATATCTAGTATAACTAAATGGTATGGGTTTTGGAATGATAGGTTCTTCCAATGCATTTACTTAAGTACTAACAGCTAGAACATGTACTGCCACAGGTTCTATGGGCAAAGGCAAAGTATAGGTATGTTCCTCTTCTAATGGGCTCAGGTTCTGTAGTAGTGGTGAGAATAGGTTTACTTCGAAAACTTGTAGCTACAATTGCTGCTTACACAAGTGAAAATTTATGGAAAATAGTAATAGGTATCTGAACCAGTTTGCCAATAGGCCAGTCATACTTATAACCTTTTAATTATAACCAGTATGCAACCACAGGTATGCTTCTTCATTTGCACGAACAATCTCCAAACTATCTTGGATCTATTCTTTCATAATCTCATGTACAGTTTGTCACCATTCCTTCCATTTTGGGTTTCTATTAACTAATGTTTGGTTCTATACCTTAAGCAAGGCATTGTCCAAAAACAATCCTCAAACTCCTTCAACCAGTTATCCATGTATGTGGTTTGAAAAACTTTACCCTGCACTTAATAAAATGTCTCCAATTCACCCTTCAATCCTTGAATTTGTACCCGAAGTTCATGGATATGATTCTCCATGTCAATGTTGACTTCGGTCAATTATTCCCTCTATTGCAAACATGTATTCTTTGGTTATAACAAATTCCTTTTATTATACATTAATGGCCTCCATCTTGCCATAGTCCTTTCACTACTAGAAACCATGTAGTTAGACCATTATGCCCATCCACCCAAATTAACTCTGGGTGGTCTGTCATAGTGGCAAACCATTAGTTGCAACACAAATGGGTATAATCCACTACATGCCCACTATGCTGGTTTTGCAGTGGCTGATAATAGTGGTCCCATTTTATTTTTATTTTTTTCAATTTTGGTTGCCCAAAAATACTTTCGAGCACGGTTGGAAATTATTCATTTCACCTTCTCAAACCACTTGGGTGGTTTTCCAAGTGGTTATTATAATGTGAATGTGTTGCAACAACACACATTCAAGGAAAAAAACCACATTGTTTGCTTGCCACAAGTTTGATCAAGAAGATGAAACAAAACACACATTAGCAATCTCAAATGCAAAGTTTGACACAAGAAAAATCTTGATCAATTCTCTTAACTTGTGAGCCTTAACCCTGTTCCTAACCCTAACCCAATCTTTGAAACGACACAAAGAGACATGTAAGACAGTAAAACATGATTACAAATAGCACCAAACGCGCAACCGTGATGGATAGTTATGTGCAGTGCACGCATGCGACATGCATTCGCAAAGCTAGCAAACACATATAATAATTTGTAATTGAATGGTTTACAAGTTGTAAGAGGGGGGCGATAGCTCTATCCTTTTTTTGATGGTGTTGTGTTCAATTAAGTACCATTATTAGCTTAGGTTTTTTTCCGTGCTCAACTTCTTCTCTTTGTTTTTTTTTTTCTTGTTTTTTTTTTCAATAATTGTATTCCAACCATTGTAATTTCCTAAGTGTTTTCATGTTGGTTTTGGTTTTGTTTCATTCCTTGGAGAAATTGATTCATTTGTGTTTTACCTCTTGTCCTACTTGAAAAATGTGCAAGAATGTTTAGTCTTTTATGATCCTTGTTTGAGTGGTCATGATGCAAAAATATGTGGGGAACATGAACATTCAGCATTGGAACATGCACACATTTGTGTGCTCAATTGTGAACCTATTGGATCAAAAGCTTTGAAGAACTTGGTGTTTGGAATAATTGGTTCCTTCATAGTAGATGATGCTTCTAAAGTTTGTGCATCTGACCTTGGCAACAACTATTTCAGTATGTTGTTTTCCTCCTTTACATTTCTTCCCTTACTTGAATATGTTCAAAGTATTTTCATTGCAAGATGCTTGAAGCTTGGCACATAGAATTCCTTAGAATTGAATCATTCCAATAATAGTAGTCTACTACTACTTGATTGATGAGTGCTTGGTAGTTTGTAGTTTTATACAAAAAGTGTGTTAAGAAATTCTCAATATTTATGAAAAGATTTTATGCAAAAGTGTGTTGAACATTTCTAGTTCTTAAAAGTTGATTTCAAAGGTTAATCTTGTTGGTTAATTAATGCTAGTCATGAAATCATGGTTTGATTCTCTTGTTTTGTATTCTTGTTAGGTTCATGGTTGTGATTTTGTTGGCTTCCTTCATGTAGTTGAATGGCATAGTTTGGGGCAATCAAAAACAAAGATTATTTCTGCTTTACTCCACAAACTCAATGATGTAGTTGATGCAAATTTCGTGGAGGAATTGCCTAAAGTTATGTTGGAGTTTAATCTTGCCTTTTTCTCCTATTTTGCTCTTCTGATTGCCACTCATGTAAAGTTGCAAATGTCAGTGGTGTTGAGAATCCTTTCCTTCTATATTTAAAAAAGTTTAAGGTTAAAAGGGGCTAGAGAAGGAATCCTAACTAGATGTAGATGGTTTGCATCTTTCACGTGACCAAGACATTGAGTTGGTCATTAGAGCAAGATTTTAAACATGACTATTGACCTAACAACCTTCATTATGGGATTCTGGTATGTTCCAATGGTTTTGACCATGGATGCATAATCTGGTTGTATTTTTTGCTGGACATAATTATCTTTTAAAGTTGGATGATATATGTTGACAGCAAAATGTGATGTTGATCATTGCACACTCCTATTGTTTAGCAGGGTTACTGCGCATCAATGTAAAGGTACTTACATGTTCATGAAAATGTCTATTGGAATTGACAAAATGGCTAACTTAAGGTGTTATCATGAGTTTTTTTTGGTAATTTCTTAAAGACTACATATGTCATCTTCTCATTTGTGTAGGGTAATTTATGGAAAGTCATACATTTCATTGATAGGAAATGGGTATGTTGCAAGAATAGAGTAGTTTCCATTGATCCTGACTTAATGTTGTTGTGTGAGTGAGGACAACATTTGGAGTTGGATTGGAATGGAATCTCAAAGCTTCAATGCAAGATCATGGAGCCATAGATGTACATGCTCCTCTAACAATAATTGGGGAGAGGGGCGAAATTGTGTATTCCCTTCAATCTCTTAACAAGCAATATATCAACACCCAGTTGTCATTCCAAGGCAACTCAAGGTGCCTGAAGGAGATCAAAAAAAGTAAGCTTTGGTAGTTTTGAAGCTAATTATTTAGCCATTTCCACCATAAAATTTGGCATTGAGACAATTAACAAGAGTTAGGTTACGATCTCAAATAGTATTTTAGCAATTAACATCCTTGAGAAACAACCTATTCCTTCTAGGTATTTTACTTATCTTAGGATTTGATGTTATGTTGATGACTTTGCTAGTCCACATATATGTAGGCTTGAGAAATGTATCTTGCTTGTGAAAAAGCCTTTCTAAATCAGTTGAGGGCTCACATGTTTAACCTTAATGTCATGGTTCTTATGTATTCATTTTGTGGTGCTTCCTTCAATTTTTACATCAAACTCATGTATTGTAATGCTTGGTATGATTTACAATGTACTTTCACCAGTGGCATTGACTAAAAGCTATGGGCATCAAACAAAAGCCACATGTTTGGAAAATTTGGTTAATAACAATGATGAAATGGCTTATGTTTCCCTTTCAGCACAAGTGACCCAACCACTAGAGTTGCTGAAACTTGATCCTATGGTACAACAAGGTCCTCATTATCCTTATTTGCCTCTTGCAACTAATTATGTGGGATTTGGTTTAGTTCCTCAAATGTCTAATGGCCAGTATGGGTATGAAGCAATGGACTTTCAAACACTTGATCTTTCACTGTTACCAAGCTTGATGGTATGGTTTTTTTACTTTACAGGCTAGTGTTTATGTAAAAAGTTGATTCACATTTCTTGATTTCAAAATAATATATAAGACACAGTACCCATTGGATGATCAAAACCACCACCATTAGGAAGTAACATAGTTACTAGGATTTAACTTATTTACCTAGGTTGGCATATATGGATACATGATTATGATTTCCATTTGGTTCAAAGACAATTTTTTACATCACAAAAATAAAATCCATGACAAGTCTCTATTTGTAATGCAACAACCATACTTAGACCCAACTTCAAGTTACAACACCCTTGCTTTTTGGACAAGGATAAATGGCAATGCCCAATATCCTTCATATGTCACATCCAACACTGCAAGCAAGTACAATGGAAATGTTGGCCTTACAATTGGCCCTAGCCTCGAGTCATTTCAAGAGGTGAGTTGAAGCTCCTAGTTGGTATGTATGCTTGATGTTCATGGTTGATGAACTATGGAGGCCAATGTGTGTTAGTGGAAAATATGTCCATTTCATCTAGCTAGAGTATGATGCAACCTTCATTGTCTTTTTTGTTGTATTGAAGTTGTTGTAAGAAAACCTTCCAACGTGCATGTGAGTGAAATCATCTCATGTCACAAAATGGTTTTTTTCCTCTTCAACATGAAAAAAGAAAACTTGTAAATTCCATAATTCAAATCTTCTAAAATATTGAAATATGTTGTGATGTATAGAGCGGGAAAACTCCTAATGTTAGCATTAAAACCAAGTAGCATTCCAACATCTCAACAAGTGGTACCTCTTGATAATGTTAGAAAGTGAGCTTTTCCCCTCTTTGTAGTGTTCGTGGATTAGGCATTGATTTGTTGCCTCAATTGTCAAGGTTTGTTATCTCTTATGACAAGATCTTTATGTTCATCCAAATAGTAGTACAAACTTTTTCTTTGGATTGTTGCATTTTCTTTTGATGTTTATCTCTCTATTGCTTTTAATATTTGTAGGTCATCTTACCTTACGAAAACATTAAAGAAGTAAAGACATGCGCTTGCTATTGTACAATATAAAATGAAAATTCTTTTGCAAAATTTCATAAGGTTAATATTGTTAGTTCTCAAGATCTAAAAGAAACTTCATTGCTTGTGTTGCTGGGTTTATTTCATGTCTGAAATAATTATTTTTGGGGGGATGTTAGTATCCATAGAGAAACCAACATGCAGTCATCAACCTTGCCATGAACATTATCTTGCAGTTAGGTTTTGGAGGTCAAGGAGTGGCTCCTTTGGCTAATGGTGATGGTGAATTTTCTCCTTTCATTGTGCTCCATGACATTAATATAAAAGCAAAGATCTGCATCTCCATCTTTCAAAGCATCATGAAGAATATTTCCAAGCCTGCAGATTACCAACAATGATTATAATGTTTGTAAAACAATTTTATAGATTTGTTTGCTTGTTTTTTGTCTTTAGCAACACGTGCCAAATGTGTCAAAATGTGTGCATGGATTTGTGTCTTTATTCCTACATCATTTTATGACCTTGGTATTGTAGGTAGACCCAAGTATAAATTTGCATCATTCTAGAACCAAAATCATACACTTTGAACACTATATTAAACATTTGACAATTTCAATAACATGCATGATGTTACAAAATAGTGAAATTTCCTTAACACATTGTCTTGTGATTGATTTTGACAAGGAACCCAAAGGAATCGACAATTGAATATCATGCTTTATTTTTAGTAGTGCCTTCTATGAGTTCTTGATGATCTATGTGGTCACATATTTAGCTTTGCAAGAAGTTCCATCCTCCAATCATGAAGGAGTGAATGCTGAAGTAGTTTTCCAAGTTTTTCCAAATGACCTTGGAAATTGATGAGGAAAAAGAACATGTTCCAATTTTGATGTGTCTTTCTCAATTTCCTTGGAGAATTATAGGAGCAAGAGTAGTCATTTGCAAGGCAAGAAGGAACATTTGGATCTCTAGAACAAAATGTAGTGGACATCAAAACATTTGTGCACCACAAAACCTAGGGGACAATTGTTGCATATTTTGGTGGAAATGTATTCTTTTGATTTGGTTGAAGATGGGAATTTAGTGTAATTGATGAACTACTCTTGTTTGTGCACATGTGGAGTTGCCTTGCAAAGCCCAAGAGTATTTCACACTTTGTTTAGTAGATGATTCCAAGTTCATTGAAAACTACTATGCAATGTGCAAAAAATTATATCTTTAGGTAATTGGACACTTTTCCAAAAATTGCATGTATTCAACCTTTATGTTATTGTGGAAATTATGGAAAGTTGCAATTCTAGATGCATTTATCATTTTTTTGCATGTGAATTGCATATTATAGTAGATTGGATGAGATTCATCCTCTATTGCTTGAACCACCTTCAAACATTTTTGTAAGAACACACGTCATCTAATGGTATGTTATGCTAGGTTTACATGATCCTTTTGACCTAAAGTTTGGAAAGATTTCTCTTGTGTTAGTGTTGGGATTCTATCCCTCACCCAATAATATGATAACATGATTTGCAACTTGTTAAAGGGGTAAGACGATTACATTGTTTGGATGAACAAGGCATTTAGGATAGGGACTGCTCATCAAACATTATAGGTTTGAATATTGAATTCTTATTGGTTTTGAATCATGATGATGTGACTTGGGACTACCCAAAGATGGGAGATTTGGGGAAAAGGATTGGATTTTTAAACACACAGTTTTGGGAAAGTAAAAATAGTTGCAGGTACTTTGTAAAAAACCACTGATTCTGTTTTGATATATCACAAATTTTATTTTGTTGTTTCAAATTCATTTCAATAGAACATGGAATTTTGTTGTAATTCGGATTGAGTTTCCAATAAAATAGAAAAGTACATACTTTTGTAGTGATTTCCAAATTTATATTGTTGTGTGAATTTTTTATAACATAAAAAATGTAATGAAATGAATTGTAATATTGTCTTTGGATTTTTTTTACATTGTATTATGAAATGCAAATTTTAATTTTATGAAATAATTATGAATCTAGTGTTTGAATGATCTACAAAGTTAAGTGTGTTTAGAATCCAGGCATAAATTGTGAATGTGTGCATATTGTAGTGCAAATTTGTTCTTATAGTAGTGTGGAATAGTTTTGAATGAATTAAATTCGCTTTTACCACAACTATTTGTAACCGATATAAATGTTGATTGAACATTCCTTGCATTTGAAAGCTAATTTTTTGATTTGAAATTTTCACATTATCAAGTTCATGTTGAATGAAATCTTGTCCTTGGTTGATGATGTAGGACCTTTTGTTTTTGGGTCAAATTGAATTTTGTAATTTTGGCCATAAATTAGTGCTACAAAAAACAAAATGAAATCTTAAGTTTAGCCAATTGCCACTATTGCCAGGTTAAATTTCTTGCAATCATAATCAATTAATGTGCAAGAAAAAGATGTGCATTAAAGCATATCACTTCTAAACCATTGACAAATATATGTCCAAACCACCATAATAAACTATTATAACAAATCATCATAAATCCACTCCAACAACATTGCAACACCACTAATGCATACCACCTCCAAACTATTAAGGAACTATAAATAACCCATTAACCATAACCATTAAATGACGAAAACCACTACAAAAAATCACCCTTAAAACCACTTGTTAATAACTATTCCACCCACTAATAAACACTACTACAAATCATGGTTTTTTAAGAGGTTCAAATTGCCTAACTTACCATTTTGGACATGTACATTTTGACTAAAGGCCGGGGGCTTGAATGACATATGTATGTGTTGACTGATTAATTTGATTATAACGGTTTATTTGATTAGATACACATAGTCAAATCATATAACCTTAGTCAAAATGGCCAATGGTTTTTAATCAAGTTTAACAGTTAATGAAGATGACCAAAAATCTTTAAACAAAATGACCAATGGTCCTTAATCAAGTTGAACACTTAATCAAAATGGCCAATGATTCTTAATAAAAATGACCAATGGTCTTTAGTCAAGTTGAACATTTAATCAAGATGGCCAATGATCCTTAGTTAAATATGACATGATTTACTAACCTATGTATCCATCTCCTACTTATTCATCCATCTATTTATTTAGTTAAGTACTTGTTATTTATTACCCACCCACCCACCTACTTATTTATTACCTACTGACCTATTTACCTATACTTTTTCACCTACCTACCTACATACCTACCTATGTTTTTCACCTTCGTACAACATACCTATTTACCTAACTACCCACCTACCTACATATTATCCACCTACCTATCCACCCATTTATTTACTTAATTTTAAACATTAGGTGTAACCACGAAGTTTAGACATTATGTTTAACCATCATATTTAACCTTTTTAAGATTCATGACTTTGCCTTTTTTGGACATTATGAAACCTAAGATGGTTCTTGAAAACACCATGAATGCACACTTTTCTAGGTTCAAATTAATATCGAACTTTCTACATTAAAAAAATAATTTCTTTAGTTTCTCGAAGTGAGTTGACAGGTCACTAAAAACTGTAATCATCAAGAAATTTTTTCATGAATACGTCAATGTATTGACGAAAAGCTTTAGTTACTGTCTTTTGATAGGTGGGTGGTCCATTTTTGACACCAAATGGCATAACAACGCACACAATAGCCCCCAAGTCTGTCACAAAGGTGGTTTGTGTTGGTCTTTTGGTGCGATTGATATTTGATGACATCCTAAAAACCCATCTAGAAAGGTATAAACTTCATGCCCAACAATTGTGTTGACAACCTCATCTATGAAAGGCAACGAGTAAAGGTCCTTTTTTGTTGTTGTGTTGAGTTTCCTGAAATCAACACAAATCTTCAACTTCCCATTCTTTTTAGGAACAACCACTATTGGTAAGGTATCAATTTAACCGATACCTTGCTTGATGAGCATGTGGTACTGTGGTATCCAATTCAATTCAATGTTGAACAGTCTTTAGTGGAATACCTTTCAGGTTTTTGTATGTATAGGTAATTACATATTCGAACTCCTTTAAAAGTTCAATCAATTGATCTATGATAACCAATTCAAATGCAAAGTTCATTTTCACTTATTACACATTCTCCTTGGTACCCAAATTGATTTTGGTTAATTGTTCCTCCTCAATAATTGTCCAACTTTATATGTTTCAATATTTACTCACTTTTGATCAAGTATTCCATCAATGATCATCTCTCCAACCTTTGGATGGAAGCAAATTTCACATAAGTGATGTTTGATAGTGTTAGATGGTATAGCTAATTTTATAACTAATACACCTACCATTTTAACATGTTGTTTTTGGATTGGTTCTGCTCTACCAATATCTGGGATGTAGACTGGTTTAGGAATAGGTTTAGTATGAGTAGGTACTACTATGGTTCCTATTGAAAACATGTTTAACTCTATGGCAAACATCACATCTTCTTCATCATTAAATATTCAAGAATGGAAATCATAACATATTAAGACTTTTGGTCTTTTGGTTTGAACACCAAGTTTCTTAGTAACATGTATGGTTCTTACTATATGTATTCCTTGTATGGTAATAGTATTAGTTCCCCAATCGAGGGATACTTTTGCATTTTTCAACCATAGGCATCCTAGTAACATTGAATAACTAATATCTAGAACATTGCTGTTAATAACGGTAAATGTAACCATATAGGGAATTCCATGAACAAATTTTTTAAATCCCTAATAAGACCAAATGGTTTTGCTATAGTTTGATTTGCCAAGGTACGCAGAATATAAAACGTTGGATTAGGTTTTGACAGACCTAATTATATTATTAGGTTCTTAGTAATGATGTTTACTCCAAATCCTCCACCAATTAGCACATCATTTATGAAGTTTTTACCAACCTAGACTTGAATCACGGCCATCTAATGATCAATAACCATTGTTACATAGGTAGGTTTAGGTTGAACATGTTTAGGTTAGATTGGTTGAATAGATTTAACCAATTTGAAAATGTACCGTTTGATGTCGAACATAATCTTCAAGAATTGCCCCAAGTTAGTAACATACTTAATCTCCAAAACTTGAATATTGATATCTCTCAAAATTTCCTCCAAATTCTTCTTTGGTGATATTGTTTGTGGAGTGAACTGAATAGCTTGTTTGCTAATAATTGGTTGACTTACTAGTTTTGGTAGACCAACCCAATTCAAATGAAATTATCTGTTTAAATCAACAAATTTTTGTGATGTTAAATCATTTCCCCGTAATTCCTTAATAGTATGAACAAAAGAGTCATGTAATTGTTCCTTTATTTATTAATCAATTGTTGTTTTTGCTTTCACTAGTTCACATTCTCTAAGAGCTTGTTGCTTTAGTACTTGGTTATGTGTCGTGACACCAACAACTACATTACTAGTACATTATTAGGTTTAGGGTTTTTTGTTATTACAATGGCAATAGTGGTTGGCTTAATCCAGAACATGTTATTATTTTTTGTGTTTATAAGGTAATCAAGTGCACAATGTTTAAAGCTAGAACAAATGATACAAGGATATCATAATGACACTTTAGTTGGTTTAACATGTTGCGCAGTTACTTTAGCCACTATTCAACAACTTTAGTGGGTACAATAAAAACTACTGGTTTTTTTTTTTTTTTGTTATGATAGGTTTTTTTGCATGACCTATTTTACCACAGTTTGAATAGGTTAATTACTAATTAACAATGGTATAAGTGACTATGGGCTATGCAACCGGTTTGGACTCTGGTTGAGTTATCAAAACATTGTAATTTGTTATGATCAGTCCACTTTCCTCACACATCACTATAACTTCCTTATGCTTGATAAGGGTATTTCTCATCATACCTATTATTGCTAATCTAAGGTATGGTTGTAAACCTACTCTTAAAATGTAGTGAGGAAAACATTAGTAGTTTTCACTTGTAAACAATTAGCCAGTTTAAGCAAACATTTTCAGTAGACCTCTACCCATTTGTTAACTTGTTGTTGTAAATTCCTCAACTGCATATAGATTTCATTGTCATTTTTCACAATTCAGAAACGCTTGCAAAATGCTTGTTCCAACTCATTGAATGTGTAGTTAGGATGATCTTGTATGAAGTTTTCACCCCACTCTGAGATGTTGTCTCATAAAGTGAAACCAAACAAGTTGATGATATCAGTTTCCATAATCTCACCATTGGCTCTAATTGCCTTTTTGAAAACTCTAATAGGAGCATCCAGATTAGTATCCTTCACATATGTGGGGTATTGAGGCTTCCAATATGGCAATTTATTAGTTTGTTCAAATTAAATTATAATTGGTTGATGCCATGGTGGCATGAATATCCTTGGATTGGGTGCCAACCATCTATAAAATCCAACATGTGGATTAGGCAATGGTTTCTTAAGTGGGTTTTGATAAGGTGATCCTCCTCCTCTTAGTGATTCTCCATTGGGTGAATTTCTAAGCAATTCTCCACTCGGTTGTGGATGTGAATTAACCCTTTTTGGATGTTGAAATAAAACATCATTACCATGGATAGGTAGTCCATTGGCAGCATGTATGTTAACATGTAAAGTTATTGTGATTATCTATTGACCATGTACACCCTTATAAATTAAGTCTGGTTGTTATAATCCAAAAGTTGGTATCTTAACAGGATATTGGGTTTGCACCAATTGCTCAACATGTGGAACTAATTATGGTTGAGTAACACTGGTTGCATATCCTTCCCTTCTTCTAGAAATTAATGGATCAGGTCCCTTGATTCCTGAATAGTACATAGAGTACATGTTAGGATTCATAAATATACAAGATGGAACCATATTGTACCAAATCAGATACAATATAGTTATAGGTTGCCCTGTTATTAGTGGTGTAATAGGTTGTGGCCAACCTAAATGTTGATTAATTAGTATTGGGTTGGTAACCAAAGTCAATTGTTGTCAAATTTGTTACACATGTACACCAACATGGGTCACTAGTGTGTTCGGTACTATAGGCTATAAAGAAGTTCTTCTCTTATCAAAATTTTCAATTTATCATCCACAAAGGGAGTATTCATGAACTCATGTCCAACCTATTAACAATATGCACATGTTAATGCAACTTCAACAATGGGTTGTGTGGTTGTAACTTGTATACTTCATTGAACAAGTGGTCATTAAATGGTTCCCATGATAGGGACATTCAACCAAATAGTTTGATGAGTGTTTATGTTTTCCGAACAACAACAAGGGTTATGATTGCTTCCACTAGTTCTGCAAGCTGTTGAGAATTAGCTCTATGTGAAGGTCTTTGCTCCAAATTACATAGTTGTTATAACTGGGTTAAAAACTGGTTGCACTCTAATATGTTGTGGTTGGATTCAAAACAAGAACTGGTTCAATGTATAATAACCAACAACTGGTGCTGATAAAAAAGGCACAGTAGCTCTGGGAATGTAATGCCCGAATGTCACAAATTGCCATATTTGTCCTTCAGAGGTTATTTCATCAACATGTCAAATAAGTTTAGTGTTTTGTCCACTTGGTTGTGAATCATATTGACACACCGTGTGCGGTAGTTTCCATTTTTAAGAGTTGCATCAGGGTTATATGAGTGTGGTAAGGTTATTAGGGGCTTTTAACGACTTCATAAGGAATGATGAATGTGCATGGTTGCATGGAGGGGTTGTTTTCTTTTCCAAAATATGATATTGGTGAATAAGGTGTTGGGTTACTTCTTTTCTTCAATAAAAAGCTAGTAATCATAGTTTTAAAACCTCAATTGTGTAATTAAAGGTGAGAAATTTCTAAAGGGTTGGGGGTAGAAGTAGACACCAAAATTTGTGGTGTTCAACAAAACATTGGTCTTGTTCTAGTATTTAGTGAGTAACAAGTATGTTTGAGATTCATGAAGCAGTTGAAGGGGTGTCAATGAAAGGTCCATTAGAAATAGAATGATCTTTAAGTCTTATGAACATAAGATTAATTCGAGACAACTTAATGATTAAATAAATAATGTGATAGGATGGCAATGGCAACGTGAATGTCGTAGTGAATGAAACATTTATTTAGAATAGAGATAAGCTCAGTGAGGAACTATAATTACATGTTGAGTCTTGGGCTATGCCTCAATGATAGTTTATAATTGTAGGAAATTTAAGATTCATCGAATGGTGCAAACTAGGTAGTCCACCTTGTTATTAAAAGGCAATCGACAAATCAGACCGTGTAATCAACGGTAGTGTCCAACATTGGGAACTAAAGACCACTCGAAGATAAAGGTGTTTTCACTCTTGTAACAACCTTCACAGACGGTTTTAGGTTCATTGCCAGAAATGGGGTTGATTTGTAACAAGGTCATTAGGGTGCAAGAGTTTGGAGAGATGCGATAATACCAAGCTCGAGGGGGTTCAATTTCAAGACGAGCACGCACCTCTCAAGGTTTAGGATCTTCATCACGAGGATGTTGCGTCAATATCAAATTTAAAGATGTTTCTGGAGCTGGTTTTTCATTCATTTATGCAACTTAAGGCCCATAAGACGTGGCCATACATGACACCATAATGTCAAGGAAAGGAAAAGAGATTTTCAATCAAAATCAAGTCAACAATGAATGTGTGGAAGACTTATTACATCGAGATGCGGGGTTATAATTTATAGATCAAGGAAAAGGAAGGAAATGCGTAAGTAATGGCCTAGAACCACGGTAAAGTAAAACCTTAAGATCAATGGAAAAAATGAAGGTTTAAGTAAAATTTGTTAAGGGAAAATGGGAAGAGGGGAAACGGTGATTTTCCTTCTCTTTCCATTGCCCACCAAACAATGGAACCTTCCAACCTTCCAAGGGTCACCAAACATTGGAACCTTCCATTGGCCACCAAATTGAGATCTTCTTTCACTTCCTTCCTTCTCCTTTTATTTAAGAAGGCGAAGTCAAATCATTGAGGTTTTTTTTCCCCGGACATAATTTTCAATTCCAATTTTGAAAATACTTGTTCCCACAACCGGGTTGAGGAAGAAAAAAATGATTAGTCTTGGTAGATGGGAGGAAGAAGGAGAATAGAATGGTAATTTGTAATAGTTTTGAAAGAATGGAAGTGAATAGGGGCAATGTTGGGAGGTTGGAATGTTAGAAAAATCTCTCAAACCTTTTCGGGTTTGGTAGCATAACTCTTTATTGGTTTAGCTGCAAAACTTATGATTTGGTAGTAAGGTGCGTCTTGTAGTTAACTTTTTAATGAGCTAAGGCAAACTGGATTTGAATAACGTATGTGTTAGGAATAATATTTCAAGTGATTACTGGTCTGCAACCAAGTTGAACTTACTACCTTTGTAAAATTTTCTTGGGTTTGGTGGCATAATTTCTTATTAGTTTAGTTACAGAGTTTAGGATTTGGTAGCAAGGTGTGCCTTATAGTTAACTTTTTAATGAGCTAAGGCAAGCCATATTTGAATAACATATGTGTTAGGAATAATATTTCAAGTGGCTGGTGGTCTGTAGCTAAGTTGAACATGGTGTTGAACCCTTAAAAGTTGGTTTAAATGAATGATAATTTGACATAAAATTATAAGATTTGAGGTGTTTAAGCTTGGAAAATAGATCTATCAATTCTAAATCGTAAATGATGCATAGGAGGTAAATTACTTGGTTTTAACTACAAACGTAATTTAACGTCTAGAAATACACTTGCATTTTTCCTTCACCAGTAGCATATGTACTTTCAAATATAGTCACTTCATAGGACCGAGAGTAAAGGGACATAAAGTCGCCTCACACCAATTGTGCATTCAACTTTTGTTGTTGGGACAATTGTTGGGGTGTCAAAAAACAACCAATTGAAGGTACTTGTGATTCCCTTTTTTGTTCATGTTCTACTAGTATCTAATGAAAAGGTACATCTATTGTAACAAGTTGTTGAGGCTCATTGTTGGGAATTTCAACCAATTGTATTCTTTTGACTTGAGAATGTGGTTGTTTTTGTGGTTAAACCGCCTCATAAATAGGTTGTTGTGGTGCTTCTAATTTTAATTGCCTTCTAAAGCCCTTTGTGACTACTATTGACATTTTACAAAAATCATTAATTCAAGTTTCTTTTTGTTAATAGGTTGCGAAAAAAATTTAGGGATCAACATGCAAATCCTAATAAATATTTAATTATTGGTTTGTAAAGAAAAACAAAAAATATGAACACAAAAATAATCCTAAATCAACAACTACTTAAACTTAATATAAATTTGAACCTAAAATATTAGAACAAAATAATTGTTGAAAATCAAAAATTATACATGTGATTATTTACATTTTTGTTCCACTGCATATTCACCAAATGTTAAGATTCTTTTTTATTCCTTTTAATTTTACATGATCCCTTCTCTTTTTTAATTTTGGTTTACTAAATTATCAACAGGTATGGTTTTTTTCTCCAAATTTAAAATATCAAAACATAAGAAGCATAGAAGTAGTCTTTTGCTTATTCGTCAAGAACAAACTATCTTCAATCTTGCATTCCAAAGAACAAAAAAGAAAAGCTTCAAACAAAATCAAAATAAATTGGTTCAAAATTCAAAAACTTTCCAAGAGTTACAAAAAAATAAAGATCTTCTATATCTAGTTCCAGGTCTTCCTATTTGTATCAACTCATAATGTTGTTTCAACTTAAACGATCACTGGCCAATACACATTTCAAATCAAAATAACAAAATTATTGGTCATAAGTTTAAATCAACATGTTTTATTAATAACTACTTACCAATTCAAATAACAAATCGATTAACTTAAAACTTGTTATCCAAAAACTAAAATAGTTTTAAGATTATATTGCCTGGTCGATTACAAATTGATTTAACCAATTACTGTATACATATTAAAAATTTGAGTTAACAACTATTCTTGGTTATTCGATGTTATTTACCATAGGTTATTATTGGCTATTTTAGGTTATTTATCATGTAGATTAATCTTGGCTATTGTTGGTTATTCTATTGTAAATTATTATTGGCTATTATATTGTAGGTTGTTATTCACTATTTCATTATAAGTTATTATTAGTTATTCTACCATATGCCATTGTTGGCTATTCTAGGTTATTTCACAAAGACTATTCCTAAAAGAAATATGGGTTTTTGTAACTAATCAAATTGTGATTACTTGTGATCATTTGTCGTTTATAATTATCGTTGGTTATTTATTCAACTACATATTACATTTGGTTGTGCATATAATTACCTTGTAACTAATGTTTTCTTCATTCTTCCATTTGAACAACTTTTAAGATGGTTTTCATCCAAGAATACCCATTTATGTTCCATTAATTACAAATGTGGTCAAATGAATTACAACCTTATGTGCAATCAAAATGTATTTTGTGTATTCCAGGGTGTATGGATTTATAATGGTATACAATATGTATTTTAATCAATAATATATGTGTGGATATTAAGATAAACATATGTATATGGGGGGTGATGTATAATACTTGTATTTTTAAAAGAAATTATTATTATTATTTAGCCATAAAATATATTCCATTAACTATAATAAAATCAATTGCTACAATTAATGTAACATTATTGTAAAAATATATAATTATATTTTTTATAAATTAATTTTAATAATTAAATAATTTATAATTGAAATTAATATTCATAACTTCAGATTTTTGATCAAATCCATAGAGCATTTAAATAATTCTAAAAAGTTAATTGCCTTCTAAGAAGTAACTTCCTTAGGGAAAAGAAAACTAAATGCCATTCTTAAGTAAGTTCCCCATGGAATAAGAAAAGTTCCATAGTGAAAATATAACTTTTTGGAAGAGCAATGAATTTTTTTTGCAGAAGGGTTCAAATTCCCTAAGGTACAATGTACTTTCCTTGGGGAAAGGCCCAAGTTCCTCAACAAAACACATGTTTGAAATCTTTTAGCGATCATAATCAATCTATTTTATTTTTATATAGTTTTGTGACCGATCATTGAAAAGGTCTCAAAGAAAGTTACAACTTTGTAGTTGGAAAAACTTCAACCATAATTCATATGCAAAAGTTATGACCAAACAAAATTTTCACATTTATTCTTTGGTGAACATGGTTGCTCCCCATGCAACTTAAGCCCTTGCTCCCTTGAGCACATGGTTGTTCCCTAGGGCAACTTAAACACTTCCTTGAAGACATGATTGTTTCCTGAAGAAAAATCAATTTCCCCGGGGAATAATGGACTTTCTTTAAGGAAAGGCCCAAGTTCCTCGAGGAAACATATGTTTCAAATCTTTTAACATTCACAATCATCTCATTTTTGTTTATATATTGTCTTATGACTTATCATTGGAAAGGTCTCAAGGAAACCTACAACTTTGTAGTTGGAAGCAATTTAATTATAATTCATATGCAAAAGTTATGATCAAACAAAAATGCACACACATTTGTTCCCCGGGAACATGGTTACTCCCCCCATGCAACTTAAGCCTTTGCTCGCTTGAGCACATGGTTGCTCCCCAAGGTAACTTATGCTCCTTCTCCCTCAGGACATGATTGTTCCCCGGGGGAAAAAAATTTAAGTTGTTCCCTAGGGTAACTTAAACTCCTTTTCCCTAGGGATATGATTGTTCCCTGTGGAATAATGAACTTTCCTCAAGGAGGGAAAGGCTCAAATTCCTTGGGGAAACATATGTTTCACATCTTTTAACAATCACAATTTCATCTCATTTTTGTCTTACAACCTATTATTGGAAAGATCTCAAGGAGAATTACAACTTTGTACTTGGAAGTAGTTCAATCAAAACTCATATGAAAAAATTATGATCACACAAAGTTTTGAACACAATTGCTCCTTGGGAAACATAGTATCCTAAATTATTATGTCTATTAATTATAGTTACTTATATAAAATATAAAATAATTATTAGTAATATATTTTAATAATAATTAATAATAATTTTATAATAGTAAATTAATTCATGTAATCAATGGCTAATTATTGTAAATTAACAGTAATTAATTAACTAATTATTACAATAGTTTTGTAATTTATAATGGAACTTATCAATCATGATTTAAAACTTAAAGTCATTAATTTTGAATATGATTTTAAAGTTTTATAGTAATTTTACTGTAATTAAAGTAATTAATGTATTTCCAAGGATTATAATACAATAAATTAAAGTATTCATCTTTATAATTATTATATACAATAAATAATATTTATTATATCATAATTTTTTGGTATTGATATAATTAATTAGTGTAATTATATATTAAAGTATTTATTATTATTATTTATAGTTAATAATTATTATTACAACTCAAAACTTTATACTAAGTGTTGATACTAAATGATAAAAATTTAATTTAAAGTAATTTCAGTAATTAATATTAGTTATTATGCATACATAACATTAAATGTTTAACTATTATAGTAGTTCAAAAATAGTTATAACAAGTGAAATAGTACTTTGGATAATAATAAAATACCTAGCCCAGGTCACAATATAAATATTAGTATTATTGTTAGTTATTTATTATTATATTTATTATTCCCTATACCAAATGAAAAAATAATCAAAATAACTATAATAAAACAGCTAGTTTATAATAGTTATTGTACTAAAAGAAATTTGGAAATAAACGACTATAATTTTAGTCGCAAAAGACAAAATTTTAAGTGTAATGGACATTTGTGACTACAAACCTTGGTATTGCTTTGGACAACTAGCAAAAAAAAACCAATCACAAAAAAACTCCATGTGGCATATATGATGACCCTTATAATCACATATCACTTGTGAATGTAAGGATTTTTCATCCATTAACTAATCATAGGAGTATGCGATTATAATTATGACTACATAAAATATTGGGCAACATTTTAAAAATAATTGGATATAAATGGTTAAATAAAAATTTAAATAAAATTTATTAAGTACATTATTTATCTTTATATAAATAATGCAATAAAATAATTCATATTATTTTTATTTTCATAAATTTTCAACCTATGAGTTATTGACACATGTCATTACTTAAGTTAGGTTAAAAACCTAAAATTTAGACTAGGCGACCTACCAGCTAGGCCACCTAGTCTAAGTACCTAGGCCCACCTAGGTTAAATAACCTAATTATGTAAGATACATATGGTCAACATACCATTGTTGATCACAATTATGTAATTTGTGAGGTTTGATCATTAGACACCAAGGATGGATATCAACTCCTTTACCATCAAATTACTCCATTTTATGTACAAATATAGTGGAATGCATTCTATTTAACCCATATTTGACTTTAAACATTGCACAAACATTAATTTCAATATTTCATATTTTATTGATATTTGTCCAAATGGAAAAAATTGAAGTTGATTATTAAAGTACTTTCAATGACATACACGATTAAATATATTTTTCTTCCAAAAATGTACATTAGTTTGAATAAATATTTTATGAATTTTGTTAAATTGATTTACATTTATAAATGAAAAATATATCTATCAGATTTCAAAAAAAAAGTCTAAATATCAGTTATAATATTTATGATGTATAATAGATTTTAATTTAAATCACATTTGGTAATGCTAGATAATTAATGAATTTGATGGAATTTTAAGTTATGTATTTTTACAAATATAATATATAAATTTAATCTAAAATTATGAGTAAAGTCTTATGATGAAATAAATGGTATATTTTTTACACATTTAAAACCTCTATTTGATTAAAATATATATCATATTTGATTATGATTATAAGTAGTTTAATAAGTTGTAATTTTACTAATATAATTTTACTAAAATTTAATTTACATGTATAATATATAATTATAATCATCATATATAATATTTATAAATAGATCATAATTCAAATATATTTAATAAAAATAATATTTTGTATTGTCAATGTTAATAAACAATGCAAAAACCAATAAATAGTTAGACACAAGTTGATTATCAAACAAGTATTGTAATTCCAAAGATGCCACATATGTTTTAATCATCAAAATATTGCAAATTTAAACTTATTAACCTTAGTTGCCAAAACAATTATGACCAATTGCAAAAACAACTAGTATTTCATCCATCCAAGGATCCATTCATAATATTGGATGAAAAATGTGAATTTTCATTTTACTTTTCCATCCAAACATGTAATAATCACAAACTATAGTTGCATGTGCAACTTCATTCCATTATATCAACACTATAGTCGCATATGTGATTACAATAGTCGCATTTATAGTCATAACCATATGGTTGGAATGAATTTTTTCTAGTGTTAGTTATATTAATAATAATTTTATTATATAATTTTATTCATTTAAAAATTAAATTAATTAAAATACTAACATATAAATAGTTAATTTCAATATTTATTATTGATATTAATACTCATTAATTAAATTATACAATATTATAATTAACATTTTAAATAAATTGAATCCTTGTTATTATATATTTAATAATAATTTAATTAATTGGTCAATTACATAATTTTGTAACTAAATTTTATTGATGAGTTATTATTATATGTAATTATTTTTTCTGTTAATTATTTAATTAGGTAGTTTATTAGTTAGTTAATTAATGAATAGCTAGTTTTTTTATTAGTTAAGTAACTAGTCAACTAGTTAGTCACTTACCTTTTGAATTACATAATTCATAGAAATAAAAATAAAGATAAAAGATATAAAATGAAAGTTTTAGTTGTAAGTAATTTGCAATTAACTTTCTACTCACAAAACAATTTGCAACTAAACTCCAAGTTCAAAATCTATCCCATAAGGTTTGTGTTCCATTTTCATTTTGAAAAGTATATATATAAAGAAGGTTTTTGCCTTTCAATTTCACATTCAAAATATGGGTCATGTGGGATGAACCAATTAAAAGGCTTAACCCAAATTTTTAAAAAAGTTTATGTATTTACCCTTGAACTACCTTACCTCCCTAACCAAATTATCCACCTAACTATTTACTTATATACCTACTTAAGTAGATATCTAGCTTAAGTGGGTAGGTAGGTGTTTAGTCTAAATAAATAGATAAGTAGGTCTTACCTACCTATCTACCTAGTTTGACCTTATTACATACTTACCTATTTAAATTGATTTTGAAAAATAATAATTAATATGCCACATGGCACATTTTGATTGTGCCCCATCTCACAATTTAAATCCATGCAAACATAGAAAATAGACATGTTATATTACTTCAAATTTTCATAAATAAAATTAATAATAAATTAAACATATATTAAATTAATGACACGTGGCATCATATGATAAGAACACAAGGTTAACCAAATTAATTGCAAATTAGTTGCAAGCTATAATACTAATATGGTGGGTCAACATATGAACATGTATTTTGTTGATTTTTTTTCCATATATGAATGGTTGTCCTTTGCGACTTGTCCACTGTAGTTAAGGGAAAAATAATGTTGTCTACAACTAAAAACTAATAGTGAAAACCTGGATTTTAAAAATGTATTATTGGTTATTTTATATTATTTCACCTTAAATTATTCCATCTTAAATTATTATATGAATTTTTAAATATGTTATTTTACTTTGAATCATTATATTTTATTTCAAATTATTATACCTTAGGATAAAATAACTTATAATAACATCAAATATAATGACCTTGAATAACCTAAGGTATAACTTAACATAACATATATTAATTTAAAATAAATTACGTAAGGTATAACCTAGGGTTAGTTAAATAATTTAATTAAAAATAATCTAAAGTAAAAAAAACTTATTATAAACAAGGATACCTTAAGGTATAATAACCTATAACAATTTAAGGTATAACAAAAGGTATAATAATTAAGGTAGCCTAAAATAACATAATGTATAACCTAAAATAACTTAGAATATTTAAAGGAGTAACATAGAAAAACCTACTTACCATAGTAAACTATAATAATAAATTATGTCAACTAGTAGTGAAACATGATGTTTACATAATGACCCTATAATGAAATAATTTTAACCAAGGTGAAATCACTAAGGTGCAATCAACCTATTTCACTTTTAAGGTCCCATAGTTATTTATGCCAGTGAATTACACACCATTTTTGTACTATTGGTAGTGTGTTGTAGCCCAACTAATAGTATGCCTTTCTCTTTCATGTACACATCCCAAAAATCCAAAGAAATCTATATGATTGATTAATATGACCTAGTTGATCCCCTATTTTCTTGAATATCCTTGATATAACATTATAGATTATTGATTATTGAATTGAACGATAATCTAAATGTTTCTTGAACCTTTGGTTATAAACATGATTTATGATTTTTGTCCTAGACTATAATCATGATTTTTCTTCTATTAATTCTATGTACAAATCTTTTTGCAAAAAATATACCTTTGAGTTAAGCAATTGATCATCTACTTGTTTTATTTTCACTTGCAAGGTAAATTTTTACACATGTATCCTAAGACCTGGTTGTTTTTCATCTATGTTTTGCACTTTCTCTTTAGGCTAGACTTTTCTTTTTTTGCACATTCTATTTTGATTGTTAGATTTGGATTGTGATTAATTATAATATTTTTTAGCACTTCAATAATAGGACTTAATAATTTAAAACAAAGTTGGAGCTAATTTTTTTTACTATAGCACATAGGGAGGACATGCTTGTGAGAGAATTTTGATAATAACAACGAGTTATACCTTTAAATTGGGTTATTCCTATGTTTAAACTTGTTCTAGAGTATTGGGATTTTTAGAAGGAATGCAAATTGCAAAAGCTTAGTAGGAATCAAGTTGAAGGTTAAACCTTTGGAGGGCTAATAACGAGCTTTTTTGGAAGACTCAAAATTTGATGTCCTTCGTAATCTTGGTGCATTGTATCCTTGTTAGGATTTAAGGTTTATTTACGAACATTTCATGCTCGTAAATTTATTACTTTTGTCATTTTTTCACACCAATAATTGTACACAAAAATAACATTATGTGTGGGTCACCTAAATTCATTGAACATCATGTTGTAAGATCAAGCATTTGGTGACATGAGTGTTTTTAAACGTTGAACCAAAAGCCCCCAACTATTCATTAGGGATAATTTACACTAAATTGATGATTGATTATTGTGTGATGTTCAATACAAGGCATCTTTACTTCACCTTCCCTTGAAACATGAAGGTTCAACATTTTATTTCCTTTGAAAACTAAATGTTTATTTGTTATGATCAAATAAAATGTTTATTTGGTTACACTATTGCATCACAAAATTCATTAAAAACACTACTTTTAATTTAGATACTTCATAAAACCCAAATTTAACAAAGATCAAACTAATGTTTTTAATATATTTTGTGATGTAGTAGTGAAAGGGCCCATAGTCATTAGGAAGATTTAACAAAATTTGGCCATAAACCAAATATAAAAGTACAACAATATAATCATCATTTATATATTTTTGGCTCCTTTATTGGAACTAATTATAGGAATATGGTGATTATTGATATTATTATTTTGTCAACTTCTGGCAATTAAAAACCCAAGACAAAAATCATTTCATCCAATTTTTTATTTCACTTTTTGACAACAATTAAAAAGGCCAATCAAACCCTTCTCAAATAATCTTATGAAGATTGGTTTTGTGCACATGGAAATTTCACCTTGCAAATCATACATGAATGCAAATCCTTTCGCAAAATTGATAATACCTTGCTTGCTAGGGTTGGTGTTTGGTTAGGTTTGGGTTTTTCTACTACTTGTTCAATGCGACTTTGCCAATTCATACAAGGTTGTTATGTAGAAGGTCCAAAGTATTTAATTACCAGAAATTTTCAAAGTGTGAATTTTTTTAAGATGCCCAAAACCCAAGAAGTTTTGTTGCAACATTGAGTTGATGATGGTGTACTTTGTGGGGAAATGAACAAATAGATGACAACCAATGCTACAAAGTTGCAAACCAAAGAAACTTTCACATTCGAAGTCACAAATCAAAAACACTTGTGCATTGTATCACCTGTGCCAATTGGACTTTGTTAGTTCATGAACCCATATGTTTGTATGTTTGTTTTGAAATGTGGAGTCCACTAAAAGTAATATCCGAGGTCTAAATAGTTTGGACTTCCCATTCAATTCCAATAACTTTTCAAATATTTGACAACTAGAGGGTGACTTGGAGGTCCAACTATCACAACAATAAAGCCCAAGTGTGGTTTCTCCAAATGGCCAATGTGGCATTTAGCAATGGATGGTGGCTTATGTGGCAATTATTTTAGTTCATTTAGCGAAATAAGTGATGATGTGAAAAATCATTGGAAGATAAAAAGGCTACAATTATATTTATTGCATCAAATTTTCATGTATTCATCACTTCAAGTTTGTGTGCATGCTAATACTAGCTACATAAATGCAAGCAAGTATGAACTCAAGCAACAACCAGTTTATAACTGCAAAAAAAAGACAACTAGATCATTCAGAGGGAAAAATGCATCACATGTTTGAAAATGACATAAAAATGCAACCACCGAACATGTAACAATTAGATCAAGGAATTGAATCCCAATCCATGAAATGGATCTTGCCCGTTGCATCCAAGGCCAAACTTGCATTTCCATCCCACGTCAATACATTAGTAACCTACTTGCAAGGCCATGGTTAAAGTAGGGCAATGGCATCTTTTAAAGGCATTGCCCCACATAAAGAACCAATAGGAAATTATTTAAAATTTTCTTTCCCATGATGCCTGCTAGGTATCCAAGGAAAAAAAAAAGAAAAAAATGCCCATTCCATCCTTTGTTAAGGAGAGATTACATTGGAGAATTTTATATTTTGTGCAAGTTGTTAAACTGAAGCCATTGAAGCCATATTCACAACTTAGAATCCAACCACGAGGGAAACACAAAGTCACAATATAACATAATAATTTTGGCTTTTATTTATGACACGCTTTCAACACTAAGTGTAAAACTGATCAGATCCAAGGTTTAAACATATGCCCACATCAGAAATGTAAACTAGGTGCACAATATCCTTGCTTATCATAATGTTTTTGTCACCCCAATTTGGATATCCTTACAAAAATGAAAAGTCTAGAAGTGTCTAGAAGAATAGTTAGTGAATAATGCAAATTTCAATATACAGATGTAGGGATGAAATATCATTCATGAATTCTTAGTTGGGGAACTTCTTGTTAAATTTTCCAATGATTTTGGTCAATCACAATTGCCATGCATTAATGTTTGATAAATTTTGTAATCATAACCCATTCATCCTTGCTACAAATCATCAAAAAATTTGTGCTTGGTTTTTTCTTTTGAATGATGTATTATTTTTCATGAAATAGAAGCAAGCATATTGAATTAAATATGGCTAATGGGTTTAGTCCAATGTTGTCCAGTTATCCAGTGTTAGATTTCACCTCTAGATATCAACATAACATGATGAAAAAGATATGTATCTTAACAACTACAACAATTTAGTTATCAAGATGGTTATATATTCAACTTTTGTAAACAACCATAATTGGAAATTTGGTTATGCATAAACTTAACACATTTGTAATTTCATTGGATTTGAAAATTAACAAAATTAAGCAAGTTATGAGGAAATTGAACCACAATTCTTTAAAGAACTCTACTCAATGCAACACAAGCTACATGCCCCAATCACACCCCACAAAAACACAAAATCATCCCAACACCTCAACCTTGTGCAACTTAAGCCCTAGAAAAACTAAAAAACTTGCTACATCTCAATCAACAACATATGTTTTTAGTGACTCCACAAATAAACAATAACCTTGTGGCATCACAAAGGATAGAAAAAATAAATAAAAAGTTGTGTAACTTCAAAGGAATGTTCATTTAATCTAATTTAATTTTTAAATTATAAATTTACCTAATTTGCAATTGTTTAAAAAAATCAGCTTTCTTTAATGAAATACTAATTCTTTTCAACTAAGCATTTCATTTTTCCTTTATACTAGCTTGTAAAGTGGACATATTCATATAATCCTCAAACTTACATTTGACGTGCAATTCAAGCATGGATCATTAAGCCAATTTTTGTACCACTATGATTATTCAATCTAGATCCTTCACTTATAGGTGGTACCATCACAAAACTATCAAAACATTAACAAGGTTAAATGCCCATGCAATTTCAAGTTAGAATTTTAAAAATCTACTCAATAGTGGAGCCAACATTTAAAATTTGATTTTTTTGGGACCACCACCAAGCAAGGGAATCTAAACATGTAGATGCGACTATGAATAACTTCCTAAACAAAGAAAGTTATCAAGGGATGTGAAGACTCCTCATGAATGGATGCTCCAATACCAAACATGTATATAATCATCTTTTTTTTCAAAATGAACAATGGTTCCATTGGTGGCTAAATTGCACATGTTTGGACAATAGGATTTAGTTGGTCAAAACAAGCCATAAAAAGGGGAATCACCTCTTGTATATGATATTTAAAGGCAAGATGGATTTCATCCTACATAATTCTCCACAACTCACAGAGATTTGAAATGATGATTTAACATGATGACAACCATGTTTTGAACATGACATGGATCATTTTTTTTTAAACACAAGAAAAAAAGTTTTAGCATCTTAATAAATTTATGCCCTTTTTTTTGGTAGGATGCGGAACTCCAAATAAAATTAGTCAAGATTTTCAATTCCATCAACAAGTTCTACAATGTGACCTTCAATGTTATTAGACATAATCAAGGCATAAATGATAATAACTTGTGGCCTTTTGACTAATTTGTCACACACATGTTCACTATAGGGTTCAAATAAAAAGTTATTGCCTTTATAATAGCCTAGATTTGGAACTTGTTGCAACATCATTCTCTTGTGCCTACAATAACACATAATGATGGATTTTTTGAATTTGAAATGTTCTTTAAACATAATGACTTTGCTTGCAAACTTCATGTTAATAGGCATTTTTAGCTTTTGATGCCATAACCAACTATCAACACATTTTTTTTTCCCATTCTTGCTTCCTTTCCCTAATTTGTTTGTCCATGAAATTTTCTTCTATAACTTGACTTGAACAAATCCTTCACACTTGATTTAGACCCATAGAAACCTTGTTGTCATTCATAGCATATTAACATGTTTTAGACAACACATGATTAAAACAAGTACTTTCATAAACATGTTGAAGGTTCAAAGGTTCACAATCAATAATGTCCAATGTAATGTTATAGCCATGGATGTCAAGTTGTCGCCTTAATCTTTTATAAATGCAATCACAAGATGAATCAATTCAAATTTTAAGTAAAGATTACAATTATATATATAGTGCCATGCAATTATATACAAAGGTGAATTGTTTCATTAGCCTCAAATAACCTAACAATAACATGCATAGATCCCGAGTTTCATTTAGATATCAAAGTAAATGTGCCCATGCCACCTTTGGGGGTTTGGCATTCATAAATCAACACTTGTGGAATAATTATTGAACTTGCAAAATTCAACAAGACATGCAAGTCCAGACACTTGGTGATTAAAGAATAATAAACATTTTTTTCACAAGTTATGAAATAGATGGAAACACAACACAATGACATTGGTGTAAGACTACCTTTTGTAAGGTGAAAGCATGACTTAAAACCTACAAGAGAAGTTGACAAACCGAAGTTGAACTTTAAAATGATACAATTTTTGACATAAACAAAAGAAAGTATATTCAACCTTTATTTAAGTTTTATTATGAAACCATTTTGTATTTCCTTGAGTTTATGATAAGTTGAACACAAAATTTGAGGAACTTAAAAAAGAAGTAGGAAACAAATGTTTTTGAAATGATTGGTCAATATGGTGTTTAAGAGTAATTTTTATTATATATTTTAATGAAATATATATTTACTAAATTAAAATATAAAGATCATTGTATATTCATAATCATTAAAAACTGTATTTTGTTTTCATTAAAACAAACATCACATATACTTGAAACAAAAGTTACATTACAAAAACTACTTGCATAGATTAAAACTACTTGCATTGTTTTGCCAATCATTCCAGCAGCAACACTGAGCCTTGGCATTGCTCGTAGACCAAAGCATGAATTCAGGTAAATGGCTGTGGCTCAAACTCCTCCTCCCATCTTTGAAAAACATATGACTTTCTCTGAGTCCTCACACATCCCATTCCTTAATTCACACCATATTGTTATCATATCACTTGCCTATTTCTTTGGTCCTTGTTTTCATTGTTGCAAGTCTGGAAAGTCCATATGCATCAGGTGAATAGAAAACGTAGAGAATAGATAGATATCTCTACTAACACTAAGCTGAGCAACAAGGGGAACGAGAAAACAATTAGGTGATGAAAGTCTTGCCTTCTCAAAAATGAACTTCAAGAGTTCTCTTTCCAACAATTTAGGGTTTGGTCCTCATGACATTGCTGGGAACAAATTTGTTGCAGCAGCTCTGTAGTGACAGTGCAATTGCTTCCAATATCACAGGAGTGTATTGGATTCTGCAACCAGAGCTTTGCTTTCTGCTGTGATAAGTTGTTAATCTGGATGATGAAGCAGGGTGTGAGAATCTTGAGTGCTTCTAGAACTTGTGAATGTGAGCTTATTTGTTGCATATGAGTTGAATCCTTGCATTGTCAGCAATGTTACAAAATGGCCAACACAAAGAAGGCAAGTTGGCTCTTAGGGTTTGGTGCCCAAAATAACAGTGGTGCTGTGATGGCAACAAAGTTCTTGCACTGTAACCTTTGTATCTTATGTCTATGTGCTTAAAGTTTCATGCCTGATGTGACATGGAAACTATGAGATTGTGGAGTATGCGTATAAGAAGACAAAGAATTTTGAGCGCATTTCTCCTATACTTTATCGCGGGAAACACTAAGAAACTTTCAAAGATGCTTAAGATAACAGAGATGCACAGTGACATTATGGGTCAGTTCCACAATGCACACTACCTGGGTGATGTTGAAGAGAGGGTAAGAATCCTTGAGAAATCAGGGTAGATTCCTTTGGCATATGCCACAGCAATTGCCCATGGACTTACAGAGACATATGAAAGTCTACAAGAGCTGCTCGACGTGCTCTCCCCTCTACCCCTCCTTCAGAAAAAAGTTTTTTTGCTGATGCCCCCCAAACCAGTTGTACAGGATAGCAACTGGCCCCTTCTGACAGTGAGCAAAGGCTTTTTCGAGGGGTGCTTTTGGGGAGCCTGGTGCAGTTGACTTGGAGGAGGAGGAGGCTACTGAAGGAGCCTGGAGAGAGGAGCTAGATCTTTCAGTGCCAAAGAATGGTGACAGTGAGAAGGATGATGTGGTACTGGTGGAGCGTGAGAAAGGTTTGTTTCTTAAAGTTTGATTCTTTGTTAACTTTTTGGTAACATTTTCTCGTCACTTGGAGCATGTCTGCTCCTTGAAATTAGACTGAACCAGAAATTTTTTACATACTTTTTTGCTTAAACCATTTCCAAAAAGAGCCTTGTAATGATGAATTTGGAGGATTTGGGATACATAATCCCAACTATGGTCTCTCTGTCAATGCTCCCCTTGGCTCTTGAGAGAGGCTGGAGTGAGACTACAAGCCTCAACATTTGGGGCTTGCCTGCACTTATCTACAGGCTTTCCTCACTTGAAGAGACACTATAGAGTGGCCTGCAAGACCACAATGAAGGGGAAGTTCACTGAAGCACTTGGTCCAATGAATGACTTCAACTGAGAGACTCTGTGGTCTTTAGATGAGGGAGCTGCTTGTAAGATGCTATACTGTCATTGTGAATATTTGAGTACAGCCTATGCCTCATATAGGGTTATACCTCACAAGGCAATCTGTA
>Ga0116231_10002528_pt1 | contig 38304 bp, 35 predicted proteins | sample S1TSphgellanicum_2_FD_89695 | JGI IMG/M metagenome (GOLD analysis project Ga0116231, IMG submission 89695) | Host-associated microbial communities from peat moss isolated from Minnesota, USA - S1T2_Fd - Sphagnum magellanicum MG | ecosystem: Host-associated > Plants > Peat moss > Unclassified...
CAAGCCGTTCAATCCGGATAAGCTCGTGGACGCTGTCCGCCGCGTCGCCGCCTAAGTTTTTAAGACCAGATCTGGAGCTCACCCCGTGGATCCGCTTGAGGCCATCAAGGCGACCTTCTTTCAGGAGTGCGACGAGCTGCTCGCCGACCTGGAATCCGGCTTGCTTGAGCTGGAGGGCGGCGGCGGCGATATTGAGACCGTGAACGCGGTTTTCCGTGCGGTGCACTCGGTTAAGGGCGGCGCGGGCGCGTTTGGGCTGGAGCCGTTGGTTCGGTTCGCTCACGTGTTCGAGACGACGCTGGACGATATGCGATCGGGCAAGCTGGCGACAGAGCCGGCTGCGGTGAAGGTGATGTTGCGCGCCGCCGATGTGCTGGCGGACCACGTCAGCGCCGCGCGCGGCCAGGGTGTCGTGGATGAGGCCGGCTCGCTCCGGCTGGTGGCCGAGCTCAAAGCGCTGTGCGGCGGCCCGGCGGCCGCGGGGGCGGACGGCGACGACGAGGTCGTCATGGTCGACACCGAGGTCGAGGACGATGGCTTCGGCGACTTCGATTTCACGCCGGTGATTGTCGAGATCGATGCGCCGGCCGAGGCGGTCGCCGCGGCCACGCCGACGTGGCGGATCGGCTTCAAGCCTTCGCGCGCCATGTACGCCAAGGCCAACGAGACGGCGCTGTTGCTGCGCGAACTCGACCGGATCGGCGCCTGCCAGGTGACGCTGAACGCTGACGATTTGCCCGATTTCGACGCGCTCGATCCCGAAGAGTCCTATTTCTCCTGGATCATCGACATCGAGACCGATCAGGGCGACGCCGCGATCCGCGAAGTGTTCGAATTCGTCGAGGACGATTGCGAGATCACTATAGAGGCGACGGGCGCTCCGGTGTCGCTGGACGATCCCTTCGCGTCTTTGGATACGCCGGCGCTCGCCGCCGATCCCGAGGTTGAGCCCGAGGCCGCGCCCTCAGCCCCCGATGACGACGTCATGGCGCTGCTCGAACGGGCCAAGCTCGCCGCCGCCGAGATTCAAGCCACGACCCCTGCCGCGGCCCCCGCGGCCGCCGCCCCCCGCGCCGCGGCGGCCCCGGCTCCGGCCGCAGCCTTGCACCCTGCCGACGGCGGGGACGCCAAGACCGCGGCCGGCACGACCATCCGTGTGGATTTGGAGCGGGTGGATCGCCTTATCGATCTGGTCGGCGAGCTGGTGATCAACCAGGCCATGCTGACTCAGCGCGTCGGCGAATCCGGTCTGGCGCGATCCTCTACCGTGTCTGTCGGACTGGAAGACCTGGAGCACCTGACCCGGGAAATCCAGGATAGCGTGATGGCCATCCGCGCCCAGCCGGTGAAGTCTGTGTTCCAGCGTATGCCGCGGCTGGTGCGCGAAGTCGCCGCCATGACGGGGAAACAGGTCCGGCTGACCACCGAAGGCGAAAACACCGAGGTCGATAAGACGGTCATCGAGCGGCTCAGCGATCCGCTGATCCACATGATCCGCAACGCCATCGACCATGGCCTTGAAAATCCAGATGTTCGAGTCGCCGCCGGCAAACCCGCCGAAGGCGTGGTGAAGCTCTGCGCCCTGCATAGGTCGGGCCGCATCGTGATCGAGGTCAGCGACGACGGCGCGGGCATTAACCGCGAACGCGTCAAGCAGATCGCGCTCAATAAGGGGCTCATCGCTCCCGACGCCACGCTCACCGACGAAGAGACCGACAATCTGATCTTCCTGCCGGGGTTCTCGACCGCCGCCACGGTGTCCGACATTTCCGGCCGGGGCGTGGGGATGGATGTCGTTCGCCGCCAAGTGCAGGCCTTGGGCGGCCGGATCTCGATCACCTCGAACCCTGGTAAGGGCTCGACCTTCTCCCTCAGCCTGCCCCTGACGCTCGCCGTACTGGATGGCATGGTTGTGGGCGTCAGCGGCCATACCCTGGTCACGCCCCTGACCGCGATCATCGAGACCCTGCAGCCCAAGACCAACGACGTCCGGCTGTTAGGTCCAAATGGCGCGGTGCTCGCGGTGCGCGACGCCTATGTGCCTCTGGTCGATGTCGGCGCGGTGTTGGGCTACAGCAAGGGGCCGACGGACTGGACCACCGGCGTCGTCCTCCTGGTGGAGAGCGAGGTCGGCGGTCGCGCTGCACTTTTGGTCGACGCCATTCAAGGTCAGCGCCAGGTGGTCATCAAAAGCCTCGAAGCCAATTACCAGCGTGTCGAGGGGATCGCCGCCGCCACCATCCTGGGCGACGGACGTGTCGCCCTCATCCTCGATGTCGACGCCCTGATCGATGTTCGGCGCAAGGACGCGCGGCGCTCCGCCGCGCCGCCCGCCGCGCGTCTACCGCTAGCGAGCTGATCCCATGAGCAATGTGACATCCCTCGACAAGTCTGGCCTCGACAAATCCGCCCTCGACAAGTCCGGCCTCCAAAAAGCGGGTCGTCGCCGCGAACTCATCTCGTTCCGCATCGGGCCGCAGGAGTTCTGCGTCGATATTATGTCGGTCCGCGAAATCCGCGGCTGGACCGCCGCGACCCCGCTGCCGCAGTCTCCCGACTATGTGCGTGGCGTCATCAACCTGCGCGGCGCCGTTCTGCCGATCATCGATTTGGCGGCCCGGCTGGAGCTCGGCGATACCGACGCCACCGCCCGCAGCGTGATTATCGTCACCCACATCGGGCCTCGCCTGGTCGGCCTCCTGGTCGATGCGGTGTCCGACATCTTGACCATTACAGAGGACCAGGTGCAGCCGACCCCCGACATCGCCTGCGATACGGTGCGCGAGTTCGTCAAGGGCCTGTTGGCCGTCGAAGGCCGCATGATCAGCTGGGTCGCCCTCGAGCGGGTGCTGCCTGAACTTGAAGCCGAGGCGGCATGACCGGGCGCGCCCCCACCCTGCCAGCGAGCGGCGTCGACGCCGGCCAGACCGAATTCGTCATGACGGCCGAGGATTTCGCCTCGATCGCGTCCATCCTGCACGCCACCTCGGGCATAAGTCTGTCGCCAAGCAAGACCAGCCTGGTCTACTCGCGCCTGGCCAAGCGCCTTCGCGTCTTGGGCCTGGAGAGCTTTCGGGAGTACTGCAAGCTCATCTCCGGCTCCGACGGCGTCGATGAGCGCCAGGCGATGCTGGCCGCCCTAACCACCAACGTCACCCGCTACTTCCGCGAACCGCATCACTTCGATTATCTGCGCAAGCTGATGCCCGAGCTGGCGGCGCGGGCGAAGCGGGGGGGGCGCGTGCGGATATGGTCGGCGGGCTGTTCGTCGGGCGAGGAGCCCTATTCGATCGCCCTGACGGTGCTGGCCATGCTGCCCAACGCCCATGAGCTCGACGTCAAGATCTTGGCCACCGACATCGATCCCGTCATCCTGGCCAAGGCCAAGGAGGGACTCTATGGCCGAGAGGCCTTGGAGCCGGTGCCGGCCGACCTGCGCAAATATTTCGACGCGGTCGACGGCAATCGCAAATTCTCGCCCGTGGCCGCCGTTCGCAGCATGATCGCGTTTCGGGAGCTGAACCTGATCGGACCCTGGCCGATGACGCAAAAGTTCGACGTCATCTTCTGTCGAAACGTGGCGATCTATTTCGATGAGCCGACGCAGGACAAATTGTTCGGGCGGTATGCGGAATCGCTCAATCCGGATGGGCGGCTGTTTATAGGCCATTCCGAGCGCGTGAACGACCCCCGGTTTTTAAGCGATGGGCTGACGGCCTATCGGCTGCGTAGCGGAGGTCGGGCATGAGGCCGATTCGCGTTCTTGTTGTCGACGACTCTGCGACGATGCGGGGTCTGATTACAGCGACTCTCACTGGCCAGGACGATATCGAAGTGGTCGGTGCGGTAGGCGACGCCTTCGCCGCCCGTCAAAGCATTAAGGCGCTCAATCCAGACGTGGTGACGCTGGATGTCGAAATGCCGGAGATGAACGGCCTGGAATTTCTCGAAAAGATCATGCGCCTGCGTCCGATGCCGGTGGTGATGGTCTCGACCCTGACCCAGGCGGGCGCCGAAGTGACGTTGAAGGCTCTGGAGATCGGGGCCGTGGATTGCGTCGCCAAACCGAAAGGCGGCGAGGGCTTCCCGACCCTGGCCGATGCGGTGCGCGGGGCCGCCCACTGCCGGGTTCGTCCCCTGCCCCCGCGCCCGCAGCCGCCGGTCGGCGGGGCCGCCTTGCCGGCCTATCGCTCCAACGGCCGTATCGTGGGTATAGGGTCCTCGACCGGCGGCGTGGAGGCGCTGTTCTCGGTCTTGAGCGCCTATCCAAAGGATTGTCCGCCCACGATCATCACCCAACATATGCCGGCGGGCTTTACCCGGAGTTTCGCAGACCGCCTGAACCGAACCTGCCCATGCGAGGTGGTCGAAGCGTTCGACGGCGCGCCGATCCGGGCGGGCCATGTCTATATTGCGCCGGGCGGCGAAACGCATCTCACCGTCGCCGGCGCCCACAATCCCGTTTGTCGCCTGGAGGCTAGCGATCCTGTGAACCGTCATAGGCCTTCGGTCGATGTCATGTTCGACTCCATTGCACGTACCATGGGCGGCGCCAGCGTGGGCGTGATCTTGACAGGTATGGGGCGCGATGGGGCCGAGGCGCTGCTGCGTATGCGCCAAGCCGGGGCGCGAACCATCGGACAAGACGAATCGAGTTGTGTTGTATACGGGATGCCAAAATCGGCGTTCGAGATTGGCGCTGTGGAGCGGCAGGCCCCCTTGGAACGGATTGGTAAGCTTATTCTCGATCTTTGCGCACACGAGCTTCGGGAGGCGCACTGATGCCTGCAGCGTCTAGCATAAAGGTTCTGGTCGTCGACGATCAGCTCACGATCCGTGCGCTGATCCGCAACAGTCTTCAGCAATTAGGCTTTAGCGACATCGAAGAGGCGGTCGATGGCGAAGCTGCGTTACGCATGTTGATCGTGCGTCCGGTCAACCTGGTCATTTCCGACTTCAACATGCCCAAGGTGGACGGCTTGCAACTGCTAAAGGGCGTGCGCACGCATCCGCCGACAGCCAAGACCGCCTTCATCATGCTGACGGGACGGGCGGACAAGGAGATCGTGCAAAAGGCGGTTCAGCTCGGGGTCAACAACTTCCTGATCAAGCCGTTCACGGTCGCCCAACTGAAGAGCAAGATCGAGTCCGTCTTCGGAGCGCTGACGTGATAGGCGCGGCGTCGCTGTCCTCTACCTTGGAGCCGCCGGCGCGTCGCATTCACGTTCCGCAGACGGAATACGCGGTGATCGACGATCCGCACGCGGTGCTCTTCACCATTCTCGGCTCATGCGTCGCCTGCTGTTTGCGCGATCCCGTCCGCGGGGTGGGCGGAATGAACCATTTTCTGCTGCCCGGCGGTCAGAACGAAGCCGATCCGCTGAGTATGCGCTATGGCGTCAACGCCATGGAGCTCTTGATCAACGGCTTGCTTCAGCGCGGCGCCCGGCGCGATCGGCTTGAGGCCAAGTTGTTCGGGGGGGCTCGGGTCTTGAACCACAGCACCGATATCGGCGCGAGCAACGCGCGGTTCGCCCTTGAGTTCTTGAAGGACGAAGGCGTCGCCCACGTCGGTGGCAGCCTCGGCGGATCCCAGGCCCGGCGGGTGGAGTTCTGGCCCGTCTCCGGTCGTGCGCGTCAGGTCCTGTTGCAAGATCGCCAGAACGTTTTCGAGACCGAGACCAGATTTACACCGCCCGCGCCGGCCTGCGCGCCATCGGAAGACTTGGAGCTGTTCTGATCATGCAAACCAGCGCAACCCAGGCTGCAATTTCGGACGAAGCCGCCGCCTGCGCGCCTGTCCAGGCGGTATTCGAACGTCTGGCCATCGTCCTGGAGAGCCTGTCCGATGTTGCAGCACGGCTGGAGCGGTTGGGCGTGGCCGAGAGCGCGGTCGCCGACGTGCGCTATGTCGAACGGGCTCAAGACATCGACCGGATCGTCCAGGGCCTTCACGATACTGCGCGGTTTGTAAGAGTCTTGTCCGATGTCAGGCCGCAGGCCGACGCGCTCGACCTCGGCGCGGCGCTGAAGTCTGTCGGTCAGGCGGCGCTCGCGCGCCAATTGGCGGGCGAAGCGTCGGAAGAGGTCGATTCGGGCGATTTTGAGATGTTTTGACGTACCCTTCCCATGTCCGCTTCATTGGGGGTCCTGCGAACAGGGCGACATAGGCGTGGCTCGAAGACTCCAAAGCTCATTTCGATCGTATTGGGCGCTGTTCTGGCGGCTCTGGGCGAGCCTGCGGTGGGTCCGTCGCCTGGCGCCGCTCTAGCGGCGCAAACGGCGCCGCCCTCGCCTTCGCCGCCATCGGTGGCCCCGGCCGCGCCTATCGAGCAGTTTCCTGCCGCTCTATCTCCGCCCTATCCGGACGCTAACGATCCCGTCGCCTTGGGCCGCTGGTTCGCCCAGACGACCCATTTGCCAGCGAAGTCCATTCTGGCCATCACGGACAACGCCATCTTCGCCGCCTTCCCCCAGCACGCCTCCGGTCCGTTCTGGACGGTGGACGTGCGTCTTGAATCGATCACGCCCCAGTCGACCGAAAAGCTCGGCGGCCGTTCCATCCGCCTACGCCTTAACGTTCGGTGCGACACCAATACGGTGCGGCTGAATTTTCTCGACGCTTATCCGGGGGCGGACCTGACGGGCGCACCGATCCATCGTGCGCCGACGAACACCTGGGCCATGCCCAAGCCTAACAGTTATGTCGCCGACGCCGTGCGGCTCGCTTGCGACAAGACTTTCCGCGGGCCTTTCGCCGCGATCGCGGCCAACGTGTCTCCGACCAGGGGCCCTCCCAGAGCGGCGGTAACGTCTGAGCCCCAGGCCGTTACAGCGTCGGCCGAGCCCGCTCCAGCTCTGCGCCACCGTGGGCTGCTCGTTGCGGGTTACGCCGCTCAAATCGGCGCCTATTCCAAGGCGGAGCTGTCTGTCGAGGCGTGGCGGGCGCTGCAGGCCGCCTTGCCGGACAAGACCCGCGGCCTCTCAAACGCGACCGCCCGCGTCAAAGTCGGCGGCCGCACTTTTTATCGCGCCACAGTGCAGGGCTTTTCGTCTGGCGCCGCGGCCGAGGCCTTCTGCCAGAGCCTGCGCGCCGCGGGCAGGCCTTGCTTGGTCGTGGCGGCCGTTAGGCCTTGAATTGACAGCCGCATCTGTCAGCCAAACGCCAGCGCCCGACGGACGGCTTCGGGCTCTCTGTCTATTACGGTCAGGAGCACGCGCGCGCTGGTTTCAGGACGGCGGCGCCCCTGCTCCCAGTCCAGCAGGGTAAACTTGCGACCGCCACCGCGCTGAACGCTTCACTGCGTAAGAAGGCCCTCGCCCGAGCGCTTCGACATCAAGCCGTCGAACGTCGCCCAGACGCCATCTGCGCCGTGCCATTGGCCCGTGGTCGCCGCCTTCGAGTACTCGGTCGCCCGCGCCTCGAAGAAGTTGGCGTGCTCGACGCCCGACAGCATGGCTTGCAGCCAGGGCAGGGGGTTCTCTCGCACGCCGTAGAGCTCGGGTAGCTCCAGTTGGCGTAGGCGCCAGTCGGCGATGAAGCGGATGTAGCGCTTGATGTCGTCCGGTGTCATGCCCTCGATTTCGCCGGCCTCGAACGCCAGATCGATAAAGCGATCCTCCAGCATTACCACGGTGCGACAGTTTTCGATAATGTCGGCGGCCACCGACTTGCTAACGCAGCCGGTCTCCTTGGCGAAGGCGTGGTACAGCTTGATCATGCCCTCGCAGTGCAGGCTCTCGTCGCGCACCGACCAGGAGACGATCTGGCCCATCCCCTTCATCTTGTTGAAGCGCGGAAAGTTCATCAGCATGGCGAAGCTGGCGAACAACTGCAGCCCCTCGGTGAAGGCGCCGAACATGGCGAGCGTGCGGGCGATATCGGCGTGGCTCTCCACTCCGAAGGTCTGCATATAATCGTGCTTGGCCCTCATCGCCTCGTAATCGAGAAAGGCGGAGAATTCCGCCTCGGGCATACCGATCGTCTCCAACAGCAGGGCGTAGGCCGCGATGTGGATCGTTTCCATATTGGAAAAGGCCGAGAGCATCATCTTGACCTCGGTCGGGCGGAAGACGCGTGCGTACCGCTCCATATAATTGTCGTTCACCTCGACGTCGGACTGGGTGAAGAAGCGGAAAATCTGCGTGAGCAGATTACGCTCGCCGTCGTTCAGGCGCGCCGCCCAGTCTTTGCAGTCCTCGCCCAGCGGCACCTCTTCCGGCATCCAGTGGACCTGCTGCTGGCGTTTCCAGAAATCGTAGGCCCAAGGGTAGCGGAACGGCTTGTAGGCGTACGACGGCGTCAGGAGGCCCGGCGACGTTGCGGCCCTGCCCTGGGCAGCTTTGGCCGAGGGGGGAAGGATCAGATCGGTCATGACGCGCCCAGTCCAAGATCGCAGATCATACTGCAAGGCGCAGCTTACCTCAGAATTCCACGATATGGGAGGGGGGAGAGCGCCGTTCCACAACATATAGTGGGCCAGCCCGCACCCATAGCTGGCCCGGGGCGGCGGCGGTTCGGCCCGGATTATGCACGGCGGTCTTGCATCCCTTTGAGCCTGGCCACGTTTTGTCAGTCAATCGGTCGCTATCAATTGCGCGATCTCGTATCGTAGCCGACGGAAAGGAGCCTCTCCGATGAGACAATTTTTCACAATCGCCATCGCCGCGGGAACCCTCGCCGCCACCGCCTTCGCTGTCACGACCACGTCATCGGGCCTGGCGTTCACCCAAGTCGGCGCCGCGTCGCCGTCCGCCCCCACGACGGGCCAAGGCTGATCACGTCAACCCTTCGACAGCGGCCAGGCCCGCAGCGCCGGTCGAGAGCAATCTCGAGGCCGTGCGACTGTTCACACCCCCCAGGGCGTAGACCGGCAGGCGGGTCCCGCGCACGAGGCTGGCGAATCGGATGGCGCCGAGCTGTCCGTGGGCCGACGGACTTCGGCTTGCGAACACGGGGGACGTCAAGGCGGCGTCCAGGTCGGCGCGTTCGGCGGCCTTAAGCGCGCAGGCGCCGTGGGCGGCCCCAGTCAGAATCCAGCCCGGTCGTCGGGCGCGTAAACGTCGACCCAGGCCGACGAGCCGCTGCGGGAGATGCACGCCATCTGCGCCGACGGCCGCGGCCAGGCGTTCGTCCGCGCCGATCAGCAGGATCAGGCCGCGCGCATCGGCGATCTGGCGTAAGTCGCGGGCGACTAACGGCGCGTCCGGCGCCCCGAACGCCCTGTAGATCACCCCGGAGCCCTTCGGCAGGTGGGCTGCGATCGCCCCGGGATCGGGCGTCCGCGCAGGATCGGTGACGAAGAAGAGCGGCGGCAACCGGTCTTGCGCCTTCCGCTCGCACGGTTTCGCACGGTACTCTAGCGCCCGATAAGATAGCGTACGGGCGATGCGCCAAAGCGCTGTTGTCTTTGGGTCCAAGCCTTGAGAGCTCCCCGTCATGAATACCGTTTCGCTAAGCCCTTCAGCCGCCGACCCGACTGATCCGGACGACCCTAACCGCAGTTGGCGCCACGTTCTGGGCCGCATCGCCGATTGCGCCCGCAGCGTCGACCGGGCGCCGGGCGATGTGACCCTGGTCGCCGTCTCCAAGCAACAGCCTTGGGCCGCTGTCGCCCCTATTCTCGAGGCTGGCCAGCGCGTGTTCGGCGAGAATCGGGTGCAGGAAGCCCAAGCCCGCTGGTCGGCGCAGAGGGCTGGCCCACTCGGTGCAGATTTGGAGCTGCGCCTCATCGGGCCGCTGCAGACCAACAAGGCGGCCGATGCGGTCGCGTTCTTCGACGTGATCGAGACCTTGGATCGCGACAAGCTCGCGCGGGCCATCGCCGACACGGTCCAGACGCTGGGGCGTTCGCCGCGCCTCTATGTGCAGGTCAATACCGGCGAGGAGCCGCAGAAGGCGGGTATCGCGCCGGCCGATGCGGATGCGTTCATCGCGCGACTGCGCCGCGAGTTCGGGTTCGAGCCTGAGGGGCTGATGTGCATCCCGCCCGTGGGCGAAGCGGCCGGCCCGCACTTCGCTCTGTTGGCCAAGATCGCCGCTCGCAACGGCTTGGCCCGATTGTCGATGGGCATGAGCGGCGACTTCGAAACGGCGATCCGCTTTGGTGCGACCTCGGTTCGCGTCGGCTCAGCGGTGTTCGGCGCGCGCGCTTAAAGCCGCCCGATATCGCTTTACCGGCGATGCGAGACGCTGCAGCCGCAACCGCTCCGCCGAGGCGGCGGCGGGGGCGGGGGAGGCGCGCTGGTCGAGCATCCGCAGCCGGACGTTTGGCCGCCCCAGCCGCCCATTCCGCCGCCCATTCCGCCGCCACGACCATAGCCCTGTCCCCGACCGTAGCCGTAGCCTTTTGCCTCCGCCGCGGCGCTGCTGCTCGCATAGGCGCTGCTGGCGACATTGACATTGGTCGTCACGGTGACGCCGGCTTGGGCGCTAGACGCTGCAGAGCTCAGCGCGCTTGAGATTGACTCCGCCGCGGCCATGCCTTCGAACGATGAGCCCGAATTGCCGCCCCCACCGCCGCCGCCAGCGCCTTCGGTAACGCCGACTCCGCCCGACCCGTAGAAGAAGCTCTCGGGCATCGGGGGCGCCGGATCGGCGACAACGGGCTCGGGCGCGGCGCAGACGTTGCAAGGTTGGGGCGCATAGCCATAGCCATAGCTTTGGGCTGCATAGCCGTAAGCCTGATAAGCCGGCGCGGCGTAGGCAGCCTGAGGGTAACCTTGCTGCGCCGCGGCGTAGCCCCCGGACACACTCGCCATGCTCAACGCCAGGGCCGCGGTTATGCACTTGTTCATCGCCAACGCTCCGAAATGATACACCGCGACCCGGCTGGTCGCCTTCTGGGGTATTCATTTCAAGCGCGGCGCCAGACTTAAGACCGGCGATGGCGGCCTTGGTGTCTCAGAAATCGACGGCGATACCCTTTCGCTCCCAGTCGCCAAAGCGCGTGGGCTCCAGGCCAGTGGGGCCGCCGTCTTCGCTGGGCGCAGGGTTGGCGGTGGCGCGCGCTCGACGCGCCTGAGCCTCTTCCAAGGCGCGACGGGCCGCTGGCGACAGCGGCTTGCCCGGCGCTGCGCCTAAGGCCTCAAGATCTGTCAGGTCCGAGGCTGCGACCTCTTCCGCATCGATTTCCGACATGATGGCGTCCCCAAATCTTCAAGGCGATCGGTCGTAAAGGCGCTGGTTTCGCGGACCCAGAGGTCGCGCCGATCTCATGTAGGCGCTATGTAATTTAATCGCGACGTGGTTTTAGGGGAGATGTCCGGCAAAACCCAATCTCCCCCCGACCTGCTTGGCCCCGCCGCGTCCGATGGCGGTCACACGATCGGTCAAGCGTCTCGGGCGGCGGCGCTTGACCTGCTACAGGCGGGGATCGAGCGGCGCGGCGGCTTCGACGAGGCGCTGGGACGTGCGCCCTTCAATCGATTGCCTGTCCGAGACCGCGCCTTCGCCCGGGCCTTGGCCTCGACCACGCTGCGCCGGCTCGGTCTGATCGACCGTCTTTTGGCGCCCAAGCTTCAGCGCAGCCCCCCGATGCTGGTGATGAACCTGCTGCGTCTGGGCGCGGCCCAGCTTCTCTTCATGGATACGCCCGCTCACGCCGCCGTCTCCACCATCGTCGAGGCGGCGCAGGGGCAGCGGGACAGCCGCCCGTTCAAGGGCCTGATCAACGCCGTACTGCGCGGCTTGGAGCGCGACCGCGCGGACCCTGCGAAAGCGACCGTCCTGGCCGATGTGGCGCCTGAGACCTACGCGCCCGAATGGCTCTTCAACCGCTGGCGCGCGGCCTTTGGCGAAGCCACAGCTGCAGCGATCGCCGCCCGCATTCCGGAAGAGCCCGGCGCGGACCTCAGCCTGCGCGATCCCGGCGATGCGCCCGAACTGGCGCTGGCGCTGGACGCCGAGGTCCTGGCCGGCGGGTCGCTGCGCACCCAACGTCGTGGCGACGTGACCGAGTGGCCGGGATTTGAGACGGGCCGCTGGTGGGTGCAGGACGCCGCCGCCGCGATCCCCGCCCGCCTGCTGGACGTTCAACCGGGCGAGCGCGTTCTGGACCTCTGCGCCGCGCCGGGGGGCAAAACGCTGCAGTTGGCGGCCGCCGGCGGGATTGTGACGGCGGTGGATCGGTCCGCGTCGCGCTTAGGTCGGTTGGCGGAAAACCTTGAGCGTATGGGGTTGTCGGCCGAAATGGTGACGGCCGACGCCGCCGACTGGCCGGACTCGCGCGTCTTCGACGCCGTGTTGCTGGATGCGCCCTGTACGGCGACGGGCACGTTCCGTCGTCATCCCGACGTGCTTTGGGCGGCCAAGGCCAGCGATCTTGGCAAGCTTGCGGCGCTTCAGGTACGCCTGCTCGAGGCCGCGGCCCGGCGTGTGCGCCCCGGCGGCCGGCTGGTCTACTGCGTCTGCTCGCTGGAGCCCGAGGAGGGCGAGGCGCAGATGCGCACCTTTCTGGACCGCCATCCGGCGTTCAGCCTGGTTCGAATCGCCGACGGCGAAGGCGGCGCGCCGCCCCGCAGCCTCACCTTCGACGGCGCCATGCGGATTCATCCTGGGTTGGAGACGCCCAGCGGCGGCATGGACGGCTTTTTCGCCGCCCGCTTCGTCAGAAGCGAACGCATATAGGCGCCGACCCAAGCCTTCGCCTTGCGTCTGAAACATCGCCGCCCTAGTCCTTGATCTATGACCGCTCTGCGACCCATCATCGCCCCTTCGATTCTGGCTGCAGATTTCGCGCGCCTGGGCGCGGAGGCCGTGGCGGTCGAGGCGGCCGGCGCCGACTGGCTGCATATCGATGTGATGGACGGCCGCTTCGTGCCCAACATCACCATCGGCCCCCAGGTGGTGAAGGCCTTGAAGCCCCTGATCTCCATTCCGATGGACGTCCACCTGATGATCGCGCCGGCGGACCCGCATCTGGAGGCGTTTCGCGAGGCGGGCGCCGATATCATCAGCGTCCATCCTGAGTCAGGCCCGCACCTGAACCGCACGCTGAAACGCATCCGCGACCTCGGCGCTAAGGCCGGCGTGGTGTTCAATCCCTCCACGCCCGTCGAGACGATCGAGTGGATGCTGGAGGACATCGATCTGGTGCTGGTCATGTCGGTCAATCCCGGCTTTGGCGGCCAGAGCTTCATGGACTCCCAGCTCGGCAAGGTGACGCGCCTGCGCCAGATGATCGATCGGGCGGGTCTGGATATCCTGGTCGAGGTGGATGGCGGGGTCACCGCCAAGACGGCGCCCCTGTGCCTGGCCGCAGGCGCCGACGCGCTGGTCGCCGGCACGGCCGTGTTTCAGGGCGGCTCTGACCGCTATGCCGCCAATATCGCCGGCCTGAAGGCCGGCCAGGCGGTGTCGGTATGAGCGGCGTGGTCTGGACGGAACTCGCTATCCCGTTCTCCGCCCTAACGCTTACCGTCGCCCTTCCGGTCCCGATCTGACCGCAACCCCGATGCCGGCGCGACGCTTCCTCCTCGACGACATGCCCGGCGCGCATCTGCCGTCGGCGCTCGTCGCGGCGTTTCGACGCCAGATCGCCTATGAGCTGAACGTCGGCGCCCTGCGGGCCGGCCGGCTCGATGGCGCCCGCGGCCCCAGTCTGATGGCCACCCCGCGGGATTTTCGGCCCTGCGACGCCCCGCTGGGCCGCGCCATGCTCGCCGGCCGGTTCGTGCTCGGCGGCGCTATGATCGATGTCGGCCCCGGCGGCGACCCTTGGGATCGGGTCAGCCCGTCCCGAAGCTTCGCCGTCGCCTTGCACCGTTTCGACTGGGCGCCGCACTTGCTGGCCTGTGGCGAGCCCGGCGCGCGAGAAGCGCTGCGGCTGTTTCTGGAGTGGCGGCGCCTGTTCTACCAGCCCAATCGCTTTGTCTGGAGCGGCGAGGTGCTCGAACGGCGGCTGTTCAACCTGAGCTGCGGCGCTCGACGCATGGCGAGTGTGGCGTCGGACGCGGAGGCGGGTGTCCTGTTCAACGCCTTGCTGCACCAGGCGCGCTATCTTTCCGGCCTGTCCGATGGCCCGTCTCGGCTGTCGGAGCGGCTGACCGTCGCCTTGACCGCCGCTGCGGCGCTGAACGGCCGATCCGCCGAACAGCTCGCCGCCCGTACGCTAGCCCGGCTGGCTCAGGCGCTGCCGGACGCTGTGCTGCCTGACGGCGGTATGAAGAGCCGCTCCCCTCAAGCCGGACTGGAGCTTTTGCTCGACCTCTTGACGCTGGACGACGTCCTTCTGCAGCGGGGGCGCGAGACGCCCACGGCGGTCGCTGGGGCGATCGATCGCCTCGGCGCCGCCACCCGCTTCTTCACCTTGGGCGACGGTCGCCTGGCCGCCTTCCAGGGGGGCGAGGCCGTCGATCCGCAGCGTGTCCGCGCCGCCCTCAACCACGACGATGAGGATGTCCGCCCCTTGGGCGCGGCGCCGCACAGCGGCTATCACCGCCTTGTCGGCCGCGCGATCCAGGTCCTGGTCGACGCCGGGCCGCCCGCCGATGGGTCCTGGAGCGTCGCCGCCTGCGCCCAGCCCCTGGCGCTGGAAGTCACCTGCGGCCCCGATCGAATCTTCTCCAACTGCGGTTGGAGTCCGGACGCCGTGAGCGGCGGCGCGGCGGAGGCGCAAGTCTTACGTCTCACCCCCGGCGGCAGTACGGCCGAGTTGGGCGGTCGATCCGTAGGCCGGCTGCTGAGCGGCTTCCCCGGCGAGGTGCTGGGCGCAAGGCTGATCGGCGCCCCGAGGATCGTAGACGGCGCCCGCAACGAGAACGACGCCGGCGCTTGGGTCACGCTAAGTCACGACGGCTGGGCGTCCCGGTTCGGCGTCACTCACGAGCGCCGCCTGTTCGTCGACGGCCGCCGTGACGAACTCCGGGGCGAGGATCTGTTCTTCGGCGTCCAGGGCGGCCGTATTCCCCGCGCCGTCCGCCTGGCGATCCGCTTTCACGCCGCAGCCGACGTTCAGGTCTCCGTCGCACTCGACGGGCGCAGCGTGCTCCTGCGCGGCGCCTCCAACAGCGGCTGGTGGTTTCGTAACGACGCCGCCGATGTGGTGTTGGAGCCGTCGATACAGTTTCAGAACGGATTGCCGCGGCGCAGCGTCCAGGTGGTGTTGCGGGGTCTGATCGCCGCCGGCGGTCCAACCCGGGTTCGCTGGAAACTCACGCCCGTCGACGCCCCGTCGGCTAAGCCTCCAGGCCCGCGGCTGCGCGGCGTCGAACCGATCCCGGCGGCCCTGATCCTCGATGCGGAGGTCGACCCGCCGGCGTCGCAAGACGCCAATCTCGATGTTGACGTCGCCGGCGATGTCGATGCCGACGGCGCCCCGATCGCATGACGCAACGCAAGGTTTCTGCACGGGCGGCGAGGCTGACCCCGTGGTTCGTGATGGCCCACGACTTAGGGATCGCCGGCCTGACCATGGCCGCGGTGCTGCTGGTTCGCTATCATTTCGAGCGCAAGCCGCCGCCGCGCGGGTTGGTCGGCGGCGTGACGCTGACCTTCGTCCTGATCTGCGTCGGCGTGTTCCTCTGGTATCGCCAGCACCGCACCATGTGGCGCTTCACGAGCCTGAACGATGTCGTGCGGCTAGCGCGCGCGGTGATCGTCGCCAATCTGCTGCTGCTGCCGGTGCTGTTCGTCGCCAATCGCGCCGAAGATTTTCCTCGCTCGACGCTGGGCGCTGTCGCGATTGTGCTGACGGCGGCCCTGGCGTTTGGACGCATCCTGGCCCACGCTCTGGCGCATGGCGACCTGGGCGCCGCCTTCCGCTTTGTCGATCGCGCCCAGCCGCCCGCCGTGATCGTCGGCTCGGCGCCGGCGGCGGCGGCCTATCTCACCAGCCAAAGGCGCCTGCGATCTCCGATCCGTGTCGCGGGCATCGTGACCCTGGACGGCGCCCCGTTCGGCCGTACCATCGGCGGCGCGGAGATCCTGGGCGACCTGCGCCGCTTGACCTCGATCCTGAAGGCGCTCGCCGCCGCCGAAGCGCGCGAACCCCAACTGGTGCTGGCCGAGCCCCGGCCGGGGCGGGCGCTGATGGATATGGTGGTCGCCAGCGCGGGCGAGGCGGGGGCTAAGCTGGTGCGGGTGCGGGCGGAAGGGGGCGGCGCGGCCTTGTCGCCCGTCGACGCCGCCGACCTGCTCGACCGTCCGCCGCGGACCCTGGACCGCGAGCGCGCCCGCGCCCTGATCGCCGGCAAACGGGTTTTGGTCACCGGCGCCGGCGGCACCATCGGCTCGGAGCTCGCCCGCCAGGCGCTGCAGCTCGATCCCGCGCGGCTGATCCTGCTCGACGCCTCGGAGTTCAACCTCTACGCCATCGATCAGGAGCTGAAGGAGCGTCAGGCCCCGCCGGTGTGGACGGCCGAGCTCGGCGATGTCCGCGATCTGGCGCGGCTGGAGGCCTTGTTCGCGCGAGAGCGGCCAGACGTGGTGCTGCACGCCGCCGCCCTGAAGCACGTGCCGCTGATGGAGCTGAACCCGCCCGAGGCGGTGCTGACCAACGTCGGCGGCGCCATCAATGTCGCCCGCCTCGCGCGCGACGCCTGCCAGGCTCTGGTCTTCATCTCGACCGACAAGGCGGTGAACCCCACCAACGTCATGGGCGCCACCAAGCGGGTGGCCGAGCGGGCCATCCAGGCGATCAGCGCCGAGTCCAAGCTGCGTGCGTCAGTCGTGAGGTTCGGCAATGTGCTGGGCTCCGCCGGCTCCGTCGTGCCCCTGTTCGAACGCCAGATCGCCCGTGGCGGCCCGGTGACGGTAACCCACCCCGACATGGTGCGCTTCTTCATGACGGTGCAGGAGGCCTCCAGCCTGGTGCTCCAGGCCGGCGCCCTGCCCCTGCTCGAGGCCGTCCCCGCGAACGGCCGCATCTATGTGCTGGACATGGGCCAGCCGGTCCGCATCGACGACCTGGCCCGCCAAATGATCCAGCTCCACGGCCTGCGGCCCGATGTGGACATCCAGGTGGTGCATACGGGCTTGCGCCCTGGAGAGAAGCTGTTCGAAGAGATCTTCTACGACGCCGAACAGGTCGAACCCACCGTCGTGGATGGCGTCCTGGCCGCCTTCGATCCAGGGCCGAGCTGGGGCGAGTTGGAGGGGCCGCTGGGCGAACTGCTGGCGGCGGCGACCGCGCGGGACGAGGCCGCCGTCATCGCCCTGCTGCGGGCGCTGGAGCCGGCGTTTCAGCGGGGGTGAGGCAGGAGCTATCGGCAAAATGGTTAGTCGCGGCCAATATGTTAGTGTTTTGTGATGCCTGATTGTTTCGCTATGCTTGCTACTGCTCTGGACGCAGCCTGACAGACGGGTGAGGTTATGTACGTTCGACGACTGGCTATCTCTAATATCCGTTCGATAGAAGCCTTTGAGGTTCGGTTTGCGCCCTCAGAATTAGCAGGATGGCATGTCATTCTGGGTGCTAACGGCGCGGGTAAGTCAACCGTTGTCCGTTCGCTGGCGCTAGCACTTGCTGGCCCTAAAGAAGCCGCCGCGCTTCGGCAGGATTGGAGCAGTTGGGCACGCTTTGGGGGCAGCGGCGGCGTGATACGGCTACAGGTCGCTTGCGGACAGAGGGACGTATTCACGGGTACGGGGCGACGCACCGAGCTAGTGGATGTCGAGCTGACTCTGCGCGGTGTGGATTCCTCGATCGGCGGGCCGCGTATTGAGGTAGCTGCAACGACAGGACAGCAAAAGGCCGCCCGTTCAATCTGGGGAACGAATACTGGCTGGTTCTCCGCCTCGTTCGGACCTTTCCGCCGTTTTACGGGCGGTGATCAGGCGTTCGACAGACTATTCTATTCCAATCCTCGGCTTGCGTCGCATCTTTCCGCTTTCGGCGAAGATGTAGCTCTAACTGAAGGTCTACGCTGGCTGCGCGAGCTACGTGTTCGTCAGCTTGAGAATAACGGCGAGGAAGGTCTCCTTCTAAACAAATTAATAGATTTCCTAAATAATTCGGAACTGCTGCCGCATGGCGCTAAGATTGTTGACGTTCGTAGTGAAGAGGTTGCCATCCTCGACGCCAATGGTGCTCGCGTTGTTGTCGAGCAAATGAGCGATGGCTATCGCTCAATTTTATCTATGATTTTCGAAATTTTACGTCAGATGACGCGCGCTTACGGCGTTCCTGAAATAATTCAAGCGCTTGACATTGATGCTGGCGCAGTGCGGCTGCCTGGCGTCGTTTCGATTGATGAGGTCGATGCCCACTTGCACCCTTCTTGGCAGAAAGAGATTGGCCCCTGGTTCCGGCGCTGCTTTCCTGAAATTCAATTTATTGTAACGACTCACAGTCCCATTATTTGCAGGAACGCGACGACTGTCTGGCGGCTTGGAAACCCTGGCGCAAACGAGCCTGCCGAGCGGATTGAGGGGACGCAGCTCAACCGCCTTATTCATGGCTCGATCCTTGATGCCTACGGCACCGAATTCTTCGGCCATGATATTGCGCGCTCCGAGGACTCCAAAGACCTTTTACAAGAACTAGCCGTTTTAAATCGGAAGGCGATGCGTTCTGGTCTTGACGCTATTGAGCGGGCGCGCATGCATGAGCTGAGAGGCATGCTTCCTACGACAGCCGCGACTACAGCAGCCGCCTAATCTGTTTGGCCCGACTTATGCTCCGCATCGCACACCGAGAGTTGTCCCAGGCTGCTGCCGCTGTACTTGCTAGTGTTCAGGCGCTCGTTAACTCAGGTGTTGACTATCCGGCGCGTGTTCGATTGGCCGACGAGCAGTGGGACCAGAAGACATCAACGCAAGTGAAAGTAGCTGCATTTCGCGCAGTCCGGGCAACGTTGAGTCAGATGTGCATTGGATCAGTTCGATGTGGTTATTGCGAGGACTCGCTGGCGGAACAGGTGGAACATATTCTGCCGAAGAGCCTGCACCCGGATAGGGCATTCGATTGGCACAACTATCTTTATGCATGCGGCCCCTGTAATCGCCCCAAGAGCAATCGTTATGGCGTTGTGCGCGGAAGCGAGATTGTGGAGTTCATGCGCCGGCGTTCTGACCCCATTGTCCCACCACCGCAGGGCGATTCAGCTCTCATTAATCCTCGTATTGAAGATCCGCTCGATTTCTTGGAACTTGATCTCGGCGGCGTCACGCCGGACGGAGACTTACTTGAAGGCACGTTCGAACTACTGCCTCGCGACGGGCTTTCGCTAAAGGATCGTGCGCGAGCGCAGTTCACGATCAAAGTCGTCGGGCTAAATCGCGAGGTGATTCGCGTCTCACGCGCAAATGCCATGGGCGGTTTTCGCGCTCGACTGCACGAATACGTACAGCATAAGGAACGTGGCTCGGCTCAAGACAAGCTCGAAACGTTGCGCGATGACATTCTTATGACTCCGCACCTTACAGTATTCGCCGAGCTTCGCCGCCAGCGTAATTTTCTCCCAGAGATTGATGATCTATTTGCTCGGGCACCGGAAGCCACAACCTGGCCACTCATTCCCGGATGACGGCTTAGATTCAATGGTAAGCTGGCTCGATAGCGCTACGCCGCAAGGCGCGTGCCCCGCCGCCCCCAACGTTGACTCCCCCGCCGCTCCCCCTATTTTCGCCCTCGTCCTGCATGACTGGCGCTTGAGATGGATTGACCATCGGGGAGTGCGGGGCGCATCGCCGCGCGCCTGGGCATGACGCTATCCTCCCTTCTGTCTCAAGACGTGGAAGCTCCATGCCCGCAGCGCCCGATTTTCCCCCTTCGCCTGACCGCGTGCCCGTTCGCCGCGCGCTCATCTCGGTCTCCGACAAGACCGGCCTGATCGAAGCCGCACGCGCGCTGCACGATCTGGGCGTCGAGCTGGTATCGACCGGGGGGACGCGCGCCGCCATTGCAGGCGCCGGCCTGCCTGTAAAGGATGTGGCCGAGCTGACCGGCTTTCCGGAGATGATGGATGGGCGGGTGAAGACGCTGCATCCGGTCGTGCATGGCGGTTTGCTGGGTGTGCGCAACGCCCCGGCCCATGCAAAGGCCATGGCCGAGCACGGCATCGGCGGCATCGATCTCTTGTACGTGACCCTGTATCCGTTCGAGGCGACGGTCGCGGCCGGCGGCGATTTTGCGACGTCGGTAGAGAACATCGATATCGGCGGCCCGGCCATGATCCGCTCCGCCGCCAAGAACCACGGCTATGTGGCCGTCTGCACCGATGCCGAGGCGATGGCGGAGACGCTCGCCGCGCTGAAGGCGGATGGTGCGACAAACCTCGCTTGGCGAAAGACGCTGGCGGCGCGCGCCTTCGCCCGCACGGCGGCCTACGACGCCGCCATCTCCGCCTGGTTCGCGAGCCAAGTCGGAGAGGCGTTTCCCGCGCGCAAAGCCATCGCGGGCAGCCTGATCCAGACCATGCGCTATGGCGAAAATCCGCACCAGGCGGGCGCCTTCTACCGCACGGGCGCCGCAAGGCCCGGCGTGGCGAGCGCGCGCCAGCTTCAGGGCAAGGCGCTGTCCTACAACAATGTCGCCGATACCGATGCGGCGTTCGAGCTGGTCGCCGAGTTCGACCCGGCGGCGCAGGCGGCCGTGGCCATCATCAAACACGCCAACCCTTGCGGCGTCGCGCTAGGGGCCACGGTAGAGGCGGCCTACGCCCGCGCCCTGCAATGCGACCCGGTCTCGGCTTTTGGCGGCGTGGTGGCGATCAACCGACGCCTGGACGCGGCGAGCGCCAAGCTCATTACCGACATTTTCACCGAGGTCGTCATCGCGCCCGAGGCTGACGACGAGGCCATTGCGATCTTCGCCGCCAAGAAGAACCTCCGCCTGCTGATTACCGGCGGCTTGCCCGATGCCGCGTCGGCGGGCGAAGTGTTCCGCTCGGTGGCGGGCGGCTTTCTGGTGCAGACGCGCGACGCCTCGCGGCTCACGGCGGCCGATCTGACCGTCGTGACCAAGCGCCAACCGACGCCGCAAGAAGTGGCCGACATGCTGTTCGCCTTCACCATCGCCAAGCACGTCAAGTCCAACGCCATCGTCTACGCCAAGGACGGCCAGACGGCCGGCATCGGCGCCGGCCAGATGAATCGCCGCGACTCCGCCCGCATCGCCGCGATCCGCGCCCGCGAAGCCGCCGAAACCGCCGGTCTGCCGCGCTCGCTCGCCGAAGGCTCAGCCTGCGCCTCGGAAGCCTTCTTCCCCTTCGCCGACGGTCTGATCGAAGCGGTCCAGGCCGGGGCGACGAGCGTGATCCAGCCCGGCGGCTCCATTCGCGACGCCGACGTGATCGCGGCGGCCGATGAGGCCGGGGTGGCGATGGCGTTCACGGGCGTGCGGGTGTTTCGCCACTAGGGGCGGCGCTCGTGGGATTAAGTGTATACCCACCGACATGACGCCCCACCCCGCCATCGCCCGCCCCCAGGTGCTTTCGCTCCGGGGCTCCAAAATCCGCGAGGTCGCGAACGCCGCCATGGGTCGGCCGGACGTCCTACCGTTCTGGTTCGGCGAGTCCGACCAGCCTACGGCCGAACCGATCCGCCAAGCGGCGATTGTGGCGTTGCAAGAGGGGCGGACCTTCTACAGCCACAACCTTGGCCAGCCGGCGTTGCGCGCGGCGACCGCCGCCTACCTCAGCCGCCTACACGGGTGCGCAATAGGCGAGGCGCGGCTGGCGATCACCAACTCCGGCGTCAGCGCATTGATGATCGCGGCTCAGGCGGTGGTCTCGCCCGGCGACCGGGTGGTGGTGGTCGATCCGGTTTGGCCCAACGTCGCCGAAATCCCGCGCATCCTCGGCGCCGAGGTCATTCACGTCTCGCTTCGTCCGGGGCCGGAGGGTTTCAGCCTCGACCTCGACGAACTGCTCGACGCCCTGACGCCGGATACGCGGGCGCTGTTCCTGAACTCGCCGAACAATCCTACCGGCTGGACCATAGGCCCCGAGCAGCGCCAGCCGATCCTGGAGCGATGCCGGGAGCTTGGCGTCTGGCTCGTGACCGATGACGTGTATGAGCGGCTTTACTTTGGCGAGGGGGCCTCGGCCCCGTCCTTCCTGCCGCTGGCGGCGCCGGAAGACCGGCTGATCAGCGCCAATAGCTTTTCCAAGGCTTGGCGCATGACGGGCTGGCGGCTTGGCTGGCTGGTCGCCCCGCCGACGCTGAGGGAGCGGTTGGGCGTTCTGTTGGAATACAACACGTCCTGCGCGCCGGATTTCGTCCAGGTGGCGGCGCTTTCGGCGATCGAGGGGAGCGAGGCCGACGTCGAGGCCCTGCGGGATGAGCTCGCGGCAGCGCGCGACCACCTCATCGCGGGCCTCCGAGCCATCCCAGGCGTCACAGCGCCCCAGCCGGCGGGGGCCATATACGCCTTCTTCCGTCTGGCAGGGGAGGGCGCCGACAGCGTGGCGCTCGCCAAGCGACTGGTCAACGAAGCGGGCCTAGGCCTGGCGCCCGGCGCCGCGTTTGGCGACGGCGGCGAGGGCTGGCTCCGCTGGTGCTTCGCCGCAGAACAGAGCCGCCTGGACGAGGGTCTGGCGCGCCTTGGAGCCTACCTTAAGCGCCAGGCGGTGTAAGGCGGTTACCGCACCCCCCTCAAGGCCGAAGCCGTCAGCGTCAGCTTGGCGAAGGTCCAGCCCTGGGGTGTCTGTTCGATCTCTGTCAGGGTGTGGCGGACGCGGTCGATAGCGGGTTGGCGGGGGGCTAGCCATTGGGTGAGGGCTTCGGCTTCCCCAGCCTGTGGGGCGTCGGCCAGAACCGCCTGCACCCGGCGGGTCTGTTCGGAGATCAGGTCGACGATCAGGCTGCGCAGCGCGGCGCGTTCATAGGCGTCGCCGGGCGCGATTGCGGCGGCGGCGGCGCGGAGGCGGTCAAGGCCCAGGGCCGCGCCGGTCTGCGCGTAGAGGCGGGCGACCGGCAGCACGTCGCGGCCGGTCTGGGTCGAGAGGTCGGCGATCTCGGTGGCGGGCGCCAGCGCGCTGAGGCTGGCGAGTCTGTGGGCTAGGTCTTGCGGCGCGCCGGCTTCGACAAAGCCTTGCAGGACGCGTTGCGACTCCTCCCGCTCAAACGGCGATAGCACGTCGGCGGCGTCGCCACCCATCAGCAGATCCACGGCCGGGCGATAGGCGTCGATGAGGGCTTTGACGCCGCTGTGTCGTAGCACGGCTTCGCGCGCCAGCCAGTAGGTCTGGCCCCTGAGCGCCCGGGCGACCGCCTGATACAGCATGAGTTGCGCGGCGGCGGGCGCTTTTAGGTCCAGCGCATCGACGCTCGCCCAGGCCTCGTCCAGGCGGAACACCTGGCGGGCCGCTTCAAACGCGCAGACCAGCACGCTGGCGTCGCAGCCAACCGCCGTCATCAGCCGGCTGGGGAAGGTGGGGCCGGCCATGTCGACCATCTGGTTGGCGAGGCCCGTGGCGACGATCTCGCGGCGCAGGCGGTGACGGCCCATCTCGGCTTCAAACTTGGCCAGGGGGCTCGGGAAATAGGCGCCGAGCATGTGAGCGAAATAGCTGTCGTCCGGCGCGTCGCTGGCGACGATCTGGGCGGACAGCTCCAGCTTGGCGTAGGCCGTGATCACCGCGAGTTCGGGCCGGCTCAGGCCCTTGCCTTGGGCGCGCAGCTCTTCCAGCGCGGCGGCGCGGGGCAGGCCTTCGACCTTGCGGTCGAGCCGACCCTTGGCTTCGAGGTCGAGCATGAAGCGGGCGTGGGCCTCCAGCTCGTTCGGGGCGTTGGCCTCTTGCAAGGAGAGGCCGAGGGTCTGGTCGTAGTTGTGCTTCAGGACGTGGGCGGCGACTTCGTCGGTCATGCTGGCCAGGAGCGCGTTGCGGTCCTTGGCTTTGAGCGTCTTGGCCCGTATCGCTTGGTCCAGCAGAATCTTGATGTTCACCTCGTGGTCGGAGGTGTCGACGCCGGCGGAGTTGTCGATGGCGTCGGTGTCGATCCGACCTCCGGATCCACCGGCGCCAAAGCGGGCGAAACTGATCCGGCCGGCTTGGGTGAAGCCGAGGTTGGCGCCTTCGCCGACGACTTGGCAGCGCAGCTCGGTCGCATCGACCCTGACGAGATCGTTGGCCTTGTCCCCCGCCTCGGCATGGGTTTCGGAAGGCGCCTTCACATAGGTGCCGATGCCGCCGAGGTAGAGCAGCTCGACCGGGCTTTTCAGGATCGCGCGGATCAGTTCGGCGGGGGAAAGGGCGGCGGCCTCGATCTCAAGCAGCGCCGCGATCTCCGGGGCCAGTGCGATTTCCTTGGCCGTGCGCGGGAAGACGCCGCCGCCGGGCGAGATCAGGGCGGGGTCGTAATCGGCCCAGGACGAGCGGGGTAGGGCGAACAGGCGCTTGCGCTCGGCCCAACTCACAGCCGTGTCGGGCGAAGGGTCTATGAAGATGTGGCGGTGGTCGAAGGCGCAGACGAGCCGCATCTGGTCCGATAGAAGCGCGCCGTTACCGAACACGTCGCCGCTCATGTCGCCGACGCCGACGCAGGTGAAGGGCTCGCTCTGAATGTCCTTGCCGAGCTCGCGGAAGTGGCGCTTCACGGCCTCCCAGGCGCCGCGCGCGGTGATGCCCATGGCCTTGTGATCGTAGCCGACCGAGCCGCCGGACGCGAAGGCGTCGCCGAGCCAGAAGCCGTAATCCGCGGCCACGCCATTGGCGATGTCTGAGAAGGTGGCCGTGCCCTTGTCGGCGGCGACCACCAGATAAGGATCGTCGCCGTCGTGGGCGATGACGCCCTCGGGCCGGATCACGGCGCCGTCGCCGTCCAGATTGTCGGTGAGGTCCAGGAGGCCGTAGAGGAAGGTGCGATAGGCCCGCACGCCCTCCGCCCGCACCGCGTCCGCCGTTCCGCCCCGGGGCAGGCGCTTGGGATAGAAACCGCCTTTGGAGCCGACCGGCACGATCACGGCGTTCTTAACGTTCTGCGCCTTGACCAGGCCCAGCACCTCGGTGCGGAAATCGTCGCGCCGATCTGACCAGCGCAAGCCCCCGCGGGCGACCGGGCCAAAGCGCAGGTGGACGCCTTCGACATGGGGCGCCCAGACGAAGATTTCGCGATCGGGCTTGGGCGCGGGCAGGTCTTCCAGGGTCTGGCTGGCGATCTTGAAGCTGATGTAGGGCTTTGGGGCGTCGTCGGCGCCGAGCTGGTAGAAGTTTGTGCGGGTGATGGCGCGGACCAGCAGCGCCATGCGCCGCAACACGCGGTCGGCGTCCAGGCTCTCCACCGCCTGCAGGCTTGCGATAATCGCGTTGAACACTTCATGTCCCTGCCCCGCCCTGTCCTCGGGCGAGGCGAGCAGGCCGGGATCGAACTTGATGCGAAACAGGTCGATAAGGAGGCGCGCGATCTCGGGATAGTCGCAAAGCGCGGCTTCTTGCACCGGCTGCGTCGGATCGAGTCCGCTCTGCTGGCGATAGCGGGCGAAGGCGCGGAGCAGGGCGATATCGCGCCAGCCCGCGCCAAGCTCCAGCACCAGGCGATTGAAGCCGTCGTTTTCCGTCAGGCCGTTCCATACAGCCAGAACGGCCTCTTCGAAGGGCTTGCGCACCTCTTCGAAGGAGAGCCGCTCGCCGTGTTCGTCGTTCAGCAGGAAGTCGTGCACCCAGACCGTGGCCGGCGCCGTGTGACCGGCGTCGCCGAAGCGGCGAGCGATGGGAAAGCCGTCCTCGGCGGCGGCCTTCAGCCCCATGTGCTCCAGGATCGGCATGACCTCGGCCAGGGGCACGGCCTCGCCGGCGCGGTAGAGCTTGAATCGGAACTGGGTCGCGGCGTCGCTCGCGCGGCGATAGGCGCGGATGTGGAGCGGCCCAGAGCCCGTCGGCGGCGCAGGCTCCATCCCGTCTATGACGTTAAGGTCGGCGAGGGCTTCCCAAGCGTCGTACTGATCGCGATAGCCCGCGGGGAAGGCGTCGGCGTATCTGGCGAGGATGTCGGCCACCAGGCCTGGCGCCACGCCGCCGCCGCGCGCCGCCGCCTCGAACCGGTCGGACCAGGTTCGCACAGCCTCGGCGATCGCGGCTTCCAGGGCGCGGGGCTCGGGGCTTGGATGGTCTCCCGGCGTCACCCCGATGACGAAATGCACCCGGGCCAGCGGCTGGTCTGAGAAGGTGGGATACCAGGCCGACACCCGGCCGTCGTAGCCCTCCGCCAGGATGCGCCCAGCTGCGCGCGCGGCGTCGGAGTCGTAACGCTCGCGGGGGATGAAGACGAGGCAGGAGACGAAGCGATCGAAGGGGTCGCGCCGTACGAACAGGCGCACGCGGGGCCGATCGTACAGGTTGAGGATGCCCATGGCTGTGTCGAACAGCTCGTCCTCGCCGATCTGAAACAGCTCGTCGCGGGGATAGGTCTCGACGATATAGCGTAGCCGTTTCGCCGTATGATCGCTGGCGATATGGCCGGCCCGCGCTAGGACGTTGGCGATCTTGCGACGCAGCAGCGGCAGGGTGCGGGCGGGCTCCTCATAGGCTTCGACCGTATAGAGGCCCACGAACCGAACCTCGCCGATGGCGACGCCGTCGGGGCCGTAGCGTTTGACGCCTACGTAATCCATGTAGCCGCGCCTATGGACGCGGGACTTCAGGTTGGACTTGGCGGCGACGAGCGGCGACTCGTGCTCCAGATAGGTCTTCAGGTCCGAGGTCAGGATTGCGGGCTCGCTCGCTCGGCGCAGAACCGAGCGCTGCGGATCGCGCAGCACGCCCAGGCAGTCCTGCGGCCCAAAGCGGGGCTCCTCCGCGGCGTAGGCGCCGTCGCGTGTGCGGGGGTAGTCGTACCGCCGGGCCCCGACGAAGACGAAATGGTCCGTCAGCCAGGTCAGGAAGTCGACATACTCCTCGACAGGATAGGGGCCCGGCAGGTTGGGGGTAAGGCGAAGCTCCGCCACCGTCTCGCGCATCGTCGCGGTCATGGCGTCGAAATCGCCGACGGCGGCGTGGACGTCGGCGAGGGTGCTGGCGAGATTTTCCAGCAGCGCTGCGCGTCGATCTTCCCCGACATCGGCGAGCATGACCATGATCATGGACTCGCGCTGCGACCCCGCGCCGTCTGTACGCCAGCCTTCGGCGTCGCGGCCGACCTGGACGACTGGATGGATTACGGCCCTGACGTCGAAGCCTGCTTCGGTGAGGCCGCCCATGACGCTGTCCACCAGGAAGGGCGCGTCGTCCTGAACGATCTGCAGCAGCTCCAACTCAAGATCCTTGCCGCCGTGGCCTAGGGCGTGGATCAGGCGGTATTTCGGACCTGCATGATTGCGGCGATCGCAAAAGCGCCAGAAGCCGGCCAGGATCGCCGCCATATCGGCCGCGCCGAGCCCCGCCAGATCGTCGGGCGAGAGGCCGTTGGCGGCTTGCATCAGGAAGTCTGCCTGGGCTGGGGATAGCTCGGGGCCGTCGAGCGCCAGAGTGAAGTCGCGCTCTAAATCCGCCAATGGCGACGCGTTATTCTCGAGATCGTACATAGAAACGCAACATCCTCCCAATTTTTGTCCAAAACATGATCGACGCCGCCAATAAGAGCAACTGGAGCAAACGAAGGGGGACTGGGATGCGCACCCGGCGGAACGATGTTGGCGGCCAGAGCGGAGCCGCCCCGGAATTGAGCACTTTAACGGCTCGACGCTAAGATTTAATGATGAACGGTCGGCGCTGGATGGGCGGGCGGCTCCTGGCTGGGACTGCGGGTAACCAGGATTGCCCAAAAACATAGATGCGCCCCCGGACCGGGGGAGTCCGGGGGCGCGGTTCCGTCATGAACGCGACAGAACGATAGGGCGCCTATTCGGGGGGACGGGGCAGGCGCCCTTTATGTGTCCGGGCAAGGGGGCGTCCGGACCCCCTCTAAATAGTCGGGGATGTCTGCGACGCTATGACCGACCCAATCACACATTCGTGATTTAGTTGGGCGTGATCGAGCTTGGCCGCTCGTCCGCCGGGGTGCTGGCGGGCGCGGGAGGGGCCAGAGCCGGCCGGTGACTGGGCGATCGGCCTTGAGGGGCGCCATCGCCGGACAACAGGATCGCGATCCAGCGAGAGCCTTCGAACTGCGCCAGGATGATAATGCAGGCGACGGTCAGAGGCGTCGAGAGGAACATACCGGGGATGCCCCAGATGGCGCCCCAGAGCGCGAGGCTGAGCAGGACGACGACGGGATCGATGTTCAGGCTATCGCGCTGCATACGGGGCGTCAGCACGTTGCCGACGGAGAACATGATGATCTCGAGCCCGCACAAGAGCGCGACCGCGCGCCAAATATCGGGGAACTGAACCAGGGCGAACAGGGGCGGCAACAGGGTGCCCACCGCCCCGCCGATAACCGGGATGAAGGTCAGGACGAAGATCAGGAACGCCCAAAATACCGCATTGGCCAGCCCCAGCGCCTCCATCAGGAGACCCGACGCGACGGCGATCATCAGTCCGGTGACGGTCTGAATCCAAAGGTAGCGTTCGATGCCGTCGCGGATACGGTAGAAGACGGCCTCCGCCTGATCGCGCTCGTCCAAATCGGGGAACATGGAGCCGACCTTCTTGCGGAAGCCTTGCCGCGAAAGGATTAGAAATCCCATATAAACAAAGACATAAACAGCACCCGAGGCGAACGTCTGGAGCGCCCGGGCCAGGTCGCCGATATAGCGGGTCGGGCTAAGCTGATCGACGATCTGAGAGACGGTGGGGGGCACTTTGACGCCGAAGGCGTTGGCGAGGCTGGCCAGCAGCGCGTTGAGTCGGGTCGTCTCCGACATCAACTGCCCGGCGAAGCCAGCCGCGTTGCTGGCGACGGTGTAGACGGTGACCCCAAACGCGACGGTCGAGATCAGAAGCGCCACCGGCAACGCGGCCCATTCCGGCAGGAAGGGTGCGCGCAGCGCCAGAAGCCGCGCGAATCCGTCGATCATCACCACCATGAAGATCGCCAGCGCCAAGGGGGTCAGGATGCCGCGCATCCAGTTCAGGGCGTAGGCGGTGACGATCGCGGCGATGATCACAAGGGCGTTTCGGCCGACGCCGGACATCACCACCATGCTGTTGCGTCCCTTCCGAAGCCCAGTGCAGGCGTCGCCCTAAGTCGAAAACGTCTCATGACCCGCGCACGATCCCGCATACTTTTAGCGCAAACCCCTCTGGCCTCCATCCTTCCGGACCGTATCGTTCAGGTGGTCGATACGGTCTGAACCGGCGATGAACTCGCCTGCGACGGGTGGGTCGGGGACGTCAATAGGAATCGACCGTGTAGGCAGGTGATCGGGGCGGCGCGGGTTTCCTGCCAGGCCTCGGCGTAGACATTGGCGATACGGCTGCCGATCCGTTTGATCTGGGCGCGTGCGTAGGTGTCGACTGGGCGTCCAGACCGTAGATACTCGACTGTAACGCCGATCGGCCGCGGCTGGTGATCGCCCTCCGTCAGGATAAAGAGTTGCGCCAGGGCCGTCAGTTCGAGGAAGGCGCCCAAAACGCCGCCATGCAGGGCTGGCAGGCCCGGATCGCCGATCAGCGTCTCCGCATAAGGCAGGACCGCCGTCATCTCGTCTCCCGCCAGGTCCATCCTAACGCCCAGCCGTCGGATGTACGGCGTGCGTTGAATGAGGTCGGCGAGTTTTTGGGCGGCTGGGCTCGTAGTCATGCCGCAGCTTCCCCGGTGTTCGTCGCGCCCTTGCGGCGGCCCGGACGGCTGGAGTCCAGCATGAAGGTCGCCTGCACTGTGGCGACCGGGTCGTCCCTGTCGCGGTCGAACGCGATCGCGCGGACGAAGGCCACCGATCGGGTCAGCTTGTAGCACTGGGCGTGGGTGGTGATATCGCACCCCGGCTCGGCGGCGCGCAGGTAATCGATCCGCAGGTCCAGCGTCGCAATTGGGCGGAATGTGTCGAGCGCAGCCAGTACGGCATGGCCGCAAGTGTGATCGAGCAAGGTGGTCACCACGCCCCCCGCCACGACGCCCGTCTCCACATCGCCGACCAGATCGGGATGATAGGGGCAGCGCACCGTCGCCTCACCTTGGGCGATCGCCATCAGCGTGAAGCCGAGCGCCTTGGCCTGAGGCGAGGCGCGCAGCGCATAGGACCCCATGTCTTGCAAGATCGTCAGCATGTCCGACACGGTTATAAGGTCCGATCTAAGCTGTTAGGCGCCATCTCCGGCGGAATTACCGGTGCAACCCGCGCATGGCCCCTTGAACCCCAGGGGGCGACGCCCTTACAGAACGCGCGCCACTTGCAACACATAATGCGCGCGGCCTGCAACGGCCCCGCACGCCGCCTGCGCGAAGGAACTCATCATGGCCGACAAGCCGCCCGTCAAGAAGGTTGTGCTCGCCTATTCCGGCGGTCTCGACACCTCGATCATCCTGAAGTGGCTGCAGACCGAATACGGCGCCGAGGTGATCACCTTCACCGCCGACCTCGGTCAAGGCGAGGAGCTGGGGCCGGCCAAGGACAAGGCGCTGCTCTTGGGCGTGAAGCCGGAGAACATTTTCATCGAGGATGTGCGCGAAGAGTTCGTGCGCGACTACGTTTTCCCCATGTTTCGGGCCAACACGGTCTATGAGGGCCAGTACCTGCTCGGTACCTCTATCGCCCGTCCGCTGATCGCCAAGAAGCAGATCGAAATCGCCCGACAGCTCGGCGCTGACGCCGTGTGTCATGGCGCGACCGGCAAGGGTAACGACCAGGTCCGGTTCGAGCTCGGTTATTATTCGCTCGAGCCCGATATCCGCGTCATCGCGCCCTGGCGAGAGTGGGACTTCAAGAGCCGCGAGGCGCTGCTGGCCTTCGCCGAACAGCACCAAATCCCCATCGCCAAGGACAAGCGCGGCGACGCCCCTTTCTCGGTCGACGCCAACCTCCTGCACTCCTCCTCGGAAGGAAAGGTGTTGGAAGACCCCGCGGTCGCTGCCCCGGAGTTCGTGCACCAGCGCACCATCGCGCCGGAAGATGCGCCCGACAAGGCGACCGTCTTCACGATGGATTTCGAGGCCGGAGATCCTGTCGCCATCGACGGCCAGGCTCTGTCGCCGGCGTCCCTCCTGGCCAAGCTCAATCAGCTGGGGCACGACAATGGGGTGGGGCGGCTCGATCTGGTCGAGAACCGGTTCGTCGGCATCAAGTCGCGCGGCGTCTACGAGACGCCTGGCGGGACCATCCTGCTCGCCGCCCACCGCGGCATCGAGTCGATCACGCTGGACGGCGGCGCGGGCCACCTGAAAGACGAGATCATGCCGCGCTACGCCAGCCTGATCTACAACGGCTTCTGGTTCTCGCCGGAGCGGGAGATGCTCCAGGCCCTGATCGACAAGAGCCAGACCAAGGTGTCGGGTCGGGTGACGGTGAAGCTCTACAAGGGCAATGTCACGATCGTCGGCCGGGAATCTCCCAATACCTTGTATAACCAGCAGCTGGTGACGTTCGAGGAGGGCCAGGTCGCCTATGACCAACGCGACGCGGCCGGATTTATCGCCCTGAACGCGCTCCGCCTGAGGGTACTCGCCCAGCGGGATCGGCGCATCGGACCCAAGTCATCCGTAGACTGATCAATCGGTTGCGACCGTTGCGGCGCGTGCGTTGGCTGCAGCGGTCGGCGGAATGAGCCGAGGTAGGCGAATTATCCGCTCGCGGTGTTTATACTGTGCAAAACACTATAGCGGCCGCTTCGCGTCATGGTTAAGCTATGTTAAGACCTTTCTGCCCTGGCGGTAGGAGGACTTCATGGACAGCGTTTATGACGCGGCAAAGACACGTGCGGACAAACTGAAGGCGGAGCTGGAAGCGCTCCAGACGTTCCTGACGTTACACGACCATTTCCGGGACCATTTCGGCCTGACATCCCCCGCTGAGACATCGGCTGCGCCGTCGGAGGTGGAGGCCCCCATTCTCGATCACGTCGAATCGGCCCCGGATATTGACCTTCAAGAGCCTGAAGTTGAGGCCGCCGCGTCTAGCGAGGCGCCTGCGCCGCCGGCTGCGAAGTCGCAAGCCCCTGAGCGGGACGCTGTTGAGGCGGACGCGGCTGAAGCAAGCGTCGTTGAGCAAGACGCGCCGCCATCCGCTGTCGCCAAGGCGCCCGTCACGGTGTCCAGCGAAGCCGCCCCCGAGGTCGAAACGCGGGTGATCAAGGCCAGCGAGGGCGTATTGATCGCCGCGCCTGTCGAACCCGAAGCTGTTGCGCCGCTCGGACCCGAGGCCACGCTGCAATCTGTTGCGGAAAAGCTCGCGGCGACCATCGCCGTGACCAATCCTTCGGTCACCGGCTACACGGTCTAACCGATCTTATCGGATTGATATTGAGGCGGAGGATGGGGCGCTTGTCTTTAAGACGGCGCCCCTGACGCCCCCTGAGCGTGGACGTCTTTGTGAGGTCAGGCAGTCTGGTCGGTTGACCCGGAGCGCCTCGCCCTCTAGCCCCATCGGTATGCGCGCCCCTGTCCACATCGCCGGCTTGGCCGAGATCGCCGATCGCTACGATGCAGTTCTCTGCGACGTTTGGGGCGTGATCCATAACGGGCGCGAGTCCTTTCCCGATGCCTGCGCCGCCTTGACCAAGTTTCAAGAGACGCGCGGCCCCGTCGTCTTGATTTCGAACGCACCGCGACCCTCGAGCGACGTGGTGGACCAGCTTCGGACGCTGGGCGTTCCCGATAGCGCCTGGTCCGGCTTCGTCACCTCCGGCGACGCCACCCGCTCCGCCCTGGCCGAACGCGCGCCGGGTCCGGCCTGGGCGATCGGGCCGGCGCGAGACGCCGCCCTCTATGCGGGCACAGGCGTCGCCTATGCCGAGACGCCGGAAGAGGCGGCCTTCGTCTCCGCCACGGGCCTGTTCGACGACGAGGTCGAAACGCCGGAAGACTTCCGCGAGCGGCTCACCCTTTGCGCGGCGCGCGGCCTCCTGATGATCTGCGCCAATCCCGACATCGTGGTGCAGCGCGGGGACAAGATGATCTACTGCGCTGGGGCCCTGGCCGCCCTCTACGAGACCCTGGGCGGGCGGGTGCTGATGGCCGGCAAGCCCCACGCGCCGATCTATGCCGCGGCTTACGCCGAGGCCGAGCGCTTGGCCGGGAGTCCGCTATCGAAGGACAAGATGCTGGCCATCGGCGACGGTCTGCCTACGGATGTTATGGGCGCGGCCAACGAGGGACTGCCCGTGCTCTTCATCGCCAGCGGCATCCACGCCGTCGATACCCTCACCCCCGATGGGCGGCTGCACCCGGAAAGGCTGGCGGCGCTGTTGGCGAGCGCAGAGGCGAAGGCCGACTACGCGGCGGCTGGGCTGCGCTGGTGAACGGCACATGCCTCAGTTTTCGCTCGTTATTTCCACCAAAGGTCGGGCGAGCGAGCTTGAGACGCTGCTGACGAGTCTAAAGGCCCAATCGTTTCGCGATTTTGACGTGCTGGTGGTCGATCAAAACCCGGATCAAAGGCTTGAGGCCGCGCTCGCCAGGGACTGGGGTTTCACCCTGCGTCGCCTGCATCGGCCCGGCGACAGCGGGCTCAGTCGCGGCCGAAATGTCGGTTGGCGGGAAAGCGACGCTGACTTCATTCTTTTTCCGGATGACGACTGCTGGTATCCCCCCGGCTTCCTGGCCTATGCGGCGCAACGGTTGGTGGAGACGGACGCCGATGTGCTGACAGGTCGCGCCGCCGATGCGCGGGGCCGCAGCATCAACGGTCGTTTCGAGACAGTCGCCCAAAGGGTCCGGCGGGAGCGGGTCTGGACCACCCAGATCGAATGGGTCGCGGTCTTCCGCCGATCGCTGCTCCAGATCCTGGATGGCTATGACCCCGACTTGGGCGTGGGCTGCGCAACACCGTGGCAGGCTTGCGAGGGCCAGGACATCGTCCTGCGCGCGCTGAAGACGGGGGCGGCCTGTTGGTACGATCCCGATCTCTATGGCCATCACCCAGAGCTTGACACCTCCCATCCCGATGCGGCGATGATCCGCAAAGGGCGCGCCTACGGCCGCGGTATGGGCTATGTGCTGCGTCAGCACGGCTGGGGGTGGGGCGCGCGCCTCTATTGGGTCGCCCGTTCGGCTGCTCGCGCGGCGCTCAACCTCTTGCGGCGCAATCTGCCGGGCGCGCGGTACGCCCAGCAGGTGGCGCTCGGTCGGCTAGAGGGTGCGCTGGGACGGGTCATAGCGCACGCCAAAGCGGCCATGTAATGATTCACGCACGAATCCGTCCGCCCGCTCAGCGCCGGATCGCGATCAATGGGCGTTACCTCGCCGCGCCGTTGAGCGGGGTGCAGAGGGTGGCGAGCGCGATCGTCCATCAGCTCGACCAGGATCTATCCGAGGCGGAGCTTGAGACTTGGGGGCTGGTCCGGCCTGCCGGCGCGCCCCGCGCAGCGACCCGGCGCTTGCGCGAACGGGCTCTCGGTCCGGGCGGCGGGACGCTGTGGGAGCAGACCGTGCTGCCCGCTCAAGAGCGGGAGGCGATCGTTGTGGGGTTCTGCAACACGGCGCCGCTCGCGCACGCGCGAAATATTGTCATGATCCATGACGCGCAGGTCTACACCTCGCCGCAATCCTACAGCCGCGCGTTTCGGCTTTGGTATAAGTTTCTATTGCCTGAACTTGCTCGCCGAGGCGCCAAAATCATCACGGTCTCCGAACATTCCAGGCTTCAACTCGCCCGGTTTGGCGTCGCCCGCGCCGAAGACATTAGTGTCGTCAGCAATGGCGGAGACCATATTCTATCGATTCCCCCCGATTACGGAACCTTCCAAAATCTGAACCTGGCGGGTCCGTTCGTTCTGGCGCTGTCGAGCTTGCAGGCCCACAAGAACATCAAGATCCTGTTCGAGGCCAAGCGCCACGTCGCGCTGAAGGGCGTGCCCCTCGTCCTCGCCGGCGCCGCCGACACCCGCGCCTTCGCCGACGCCGGCCTTCAGCCGCCGGACGAGGTCATATTCACGGGGCGGGTGACAGACGGGCAACTCAGCGGCCTGATGCGCAAGGCCACGGTGTTCGCCTTCCCGTCGCTGACCGAAGGCTTTGGCTTGCCGCCGCTGGAGGCCATGTACCTGGACTGCCCTGTGGCCGTGTCGCGCGGCGGCGCCCTGCCCGAAGTCTGCGGAGACGCCGCCCTCTATATCGAGGCCAGCGACCCGGAGGCCTGGGCGACTGGCCTGGCGAGTCTGATCGACGACCCGACCGCTCGCGCAGGTCTGATCGCGAGGGGGCGGCGACAGGCTGAAAACTTCACCTGGGCTCGAAGTTGCGCACGGCTGCGCGAGATCGTCGCCAGCTTTGCATAAAGCTCTCGCCCAGCGGCCTGAATCAAAGCTCTAAAATCCGCCGGGTATCTAATCTCAACCGGAGCATGTCCGCTAAGGCGAGCCCGTTACCCTTCAGCCGGCCGGCGTAATCGGGGTCTTTTCTGCCTTGCGCCGACCTGATCAGGTTGGCGGCCAGCGCCTTCAGCACAAACCGGGCCGCCCGCAACGGCGACATGTTGCGCCTAGAGGCGATCCGGATCGGATTGGCGATTTGCGAGTAGCCCATGCGCACGCCCCCGATCCGCGCAGACTTCACGCCCAGATGAACCCCCTTGCAATCGGGGACGATCATCGTTTTTCCGAAGCGCCGCGCCTGGCCGCTGTAATCGCAATCTTCCTGCCACGAATACAGCGGAAGCGCCTCGTCGAAGCGACAGGCCGTAACGACCGCGCTTCTGAACGCCATGTTGCAGCCATATAGACTCTCCACGCGCTTTGGCCGCTGGACCGTCGACCAGTGCGCGAGCGGCTTTAAGGCGCCGGAGAGATAGCGCTCCGCATCGTTCAGGCCGATCTCCGCCCCGTTGACCCCATCGGCAACGACGTGGCCGGTCAAGCCGGCGAGGGCGAGATCGGTCTTGAAAGCCAAGGCGGCCATTTCAAGCCAATTATCCGCGGGAACAAAGTCGTCGTCAAAGAAGGCTACAAAGTATCCATCTCCACTCAGATCGTAGACGCTTTCTGCATATTCGACGCCGATATTTCTTTGGGACGACAAGCCTATGCGCGGGGAGATAATTGCGACCTTCAGGTCGGCTGCTATCGGATCGCTTTTATCGGGTACATCTGCCTCGCACGTGCCAACGATTAAGATCGCCACAGGTGGAAATGTCTGGCGCCCTAATTTTTTAATGACGGCCGCAACAGTGTCAGGACGTCCTTTTGTGGCAATCACGACGATCGGACGCGGCGCGTTCTGGGTCGCCGGCAAACTCATAGCTCACACATCCGCCGCAAAAGGCTTCAGAAGAACCGTTCCGGCACCCTGATCGTGTCGCCCGGACTGATTTGCAGATCGCCCGTCACGTTCAGCTCGTGCTCGCTCGCGTCGTGGACGCCGCGGATGAACACCCGGTGGGTGTTCGCCCTGTACGTATAGCCGCCGGCCGTCGCGACGGCGCTGGTGATCGTGAGGCCGTTGATGAACGGGTATTCGCCGGGTCGCACGACCTCGCCCAAAATATAGAACGGCCGATTGTTGGCGACCTCGACGCTGACGCTCGGATTTTTGATATAGCCGTTCTGCAGGGCGACGGTGATGGCGGCGGCGAGCTGCGACACGGTCAGCCCACTGGCCTTGATGGAGCCGATCAGCGGCAACGCGACCTGCCCGACGTCGTTGACGTTGAACTCCCCCGTCAGGCTCGTCTCGCCGTAGGTGATGATCCGAAGTTTGTCGCCCGGGCCTAAACGATAGGCCGTTTCGGCGCCTGGCGCCTCGGCTGTGGATTGCGGCGCGGCGGCGGGCGCCGTTGCACAGGAGGAGCAAACCACCAAGGCGGCGACGAGCGCCGATAGAATCTTAGCGCGCAAAAGCCTGACCTCGACACGATATCACGCGTGTAGTGTTAGCTGAGGGCTGCTTAACGATCAAGGCGGCGCCCCGTTAGATAAGCTCAAGTCTGCCGATGGCGCTCCGCGGATACCCGAGTTCGCCTTTGGCGCGACTCTTTTTGAAAATTTGACCGGGATACGCTAAAGAACTTATGAATTCGCGTTAACGAAGATCATAAGCGATCCAGAACGGCTTCGGGGTGCACGGCTCATTCCCATGTTTATCGGATGCGCCGCCCAGGCCATGGAGGTACCATGCCCATACGTCCAAGCCTGAAGGGGCAGCCTGGCGCCACGACGACGGCGAAAGCGTCGGCCGTCGAGCTCGCTGTTCTTCTGATTCTCTGTCCAATAGCGGGCATCGGCGCAGGGCTGGCGTTCGCGAGCGCGCTCGTGGGCTTTGGAGTGGCCGGGATCGGCTTGATCGCCGTGGCGATTTATGGTGTGGCGGCCAACGTCAAAACTTGGCCGTCGGTCCGGTTTCCGGCCCTGCGTCTGCCCGTCATACGTCTGCCCGTCCTCTCTCGGCCCGTTCTCGGTCGCCCTGGCCGCCGCGACGAGGAGCGCGGGTTATCGGTGACGGATATCTCCACGCGTCGGCGAGCCGCGTCCGGACGAGAGGATAGCGCCGCCGCGCAGAGCGGTCCGCCGCTGGCGCCAGAGCCGGACGTGACCCCTGTCGTCGCCCCCACCGTCATCCATGCAGATGACCTAGATCGGGTCGTTCCCTTCCGATTGCCGCCTGTTCGGCTATAACTCCAAAGGCTTATGCCCAGCCTCCTAACGGCTAAGCCATGACGCCCTTCTCCTCCCCCGCGTCGCAGGGGAGGAGAAGAGTCGGTATTGACGACGGTTGGTATTAGAGCGCGACGGGGCAAATAAAGGCGACCCCGGCGCCGCCGCGCTCCATACCTTAGCCAACCCGACCGTCATGCTTCATGCGATTGATCGCCCGGCTGTTGCGGTTCAGCGCGTGGTGAACGACCATCCGATCGTGACGGGTCAGCCGGCCGCCGTGCTCTTCGCGCAGACGCACCGCCAACCGGTGGGTCGCCATCTCGCGCCGTTGCAGACGCATGGTGGCGCGCGGCGTCAGCGCGCCGGTGCGGGCGCCTTGCTCGATCCGCTGCTGCTGCATCTGCTCGCGGGCGGGGATGGGCTGGGCCATGGCGGGGAGAGCGCTGGCCAGCGTGGCCGCGGCGATCAGGCTCAAAATAAGGGTCTTCATGGACGTGGTTCCTGTCAACATTTTGCGGCCGGTGATCGACCGTGTTGCAGGTGTAGCGTCGCTGACATGCACCCAGTCTGAGGCTTGAGCTTAGCCGCCGTTCAGGGAGATGAGCGGGAGGTGAACGGGATTTGGCGGCAGCTATGACGGGTTGCTCGTGCTGGCCAGGTGCTGCCGCCGTGCTCAGGCGCATCAAGCGACGCTGCGCTCTTCGGCCTTGACCCGCCCTGCGCGCGGCGGCTGACCGAGGGGGTCGGGACATGGCGTAATCGCTAGGACGGTTGGTCGTAAGGTCGGCGGCCTGAGCG
>Ga0116231_10002529_pt1 | contig 38300 bp, 25 predicted proteins | sample S1TSphgellanicum_2_FD_89695 | JGI IMG/M metagenome (GOLD analysis project Ga0116231, IMG submission 89695) | Host-associated microbial communities from peat moss isolated from Minnesota, USA - S1T2_Fd - Sphagnum magellanicum MG | ecosystem: Host-associated > Plants > Peat moss > Unclassified...
GCATGATCTGTGGGGACATTGTGTCACTGGTGACGATTCTTTTCACACACTTATGTTTATTTGTACATGTTCAAACACATATGTTGTTACTGCCCCAAAACAACCCCGGCCGCCTGTACCCTCCCTAATGATGTGACAATTCCGCATTGGCTGGGGTAGAGTTTCTGTTCCCTACTGTGTTCATCATCTATTTTGACCTGGGCTAATGGTAGGGAAATGAATTGTGGGGGACATTGTGTCATATGACTGATGAGATTGGTTTCACGGGCGTACATTAAAAAACATAAGTCAATAGCCGCTTACTCAGCTTTAGCCTTTCTCACTGTAAAGCATGGGCCGAACTTTGTCATACTTGTTTAAACATATGGAGATCCGTGTATGGTGCAAGCGAGATAAAGTGGACACGAAAGATGAGTGTCTTTAGTTTTATCTTATATGGGGCATACAAAACCAAAATAAAATAAAATAATGACAACTAGATTTTCTAGTTTTTATTGTAACCAACGCTGAAGAATATGTATAATCATTATATCCTTGAAAGTAAAAAGTTCTAAGAGTAAATAAAAAAATTCATGTTTATTAGGTGATAAATTAGTAAATAAGGATCATTATCTTCGTCAAGTTCAAGTCTAATGGAAAGTCTATTGTTAGAATCTATTTATCACATATTTTAAATAAAAATCACTGCAAAAAATGGACTTCAAAACTAGTTACATTTCAAAAAAAACTATTTTCAAATTTTTTTACAATGTAAAATTTGACAATCAATGCACAATAATGAATGCATATTGGTGGGTTTTGTTATTATTGTACATCTATTTTCATCTATTGTTGACAAGATAATTTTTGTGTACAATTTACTCTGCTTACACACTGTAAGTAGGCCTTTCCCAGTCCTAAATAATAAATGTAAGATCTCCTAAAGTTTTCTAGGAGGAGAGCATGTTATTCATTGCAATATTTGCCTTCTCAGATACACACTTAAACAAGGTGAGGAAAATAATAATTAGTGTAGTTTGATTCAACCTCAATACTTAGATTGACATTTTGCAATTTGTCAATTAAAATCTCTATGTAGGGTAGGCTGGCCCTTCATTGATCGCCAGCCTGTGACTGAACATTTACTTATATCTTCATCCTATGTGTTTCATTTCCAGTGATTTAAAATGTTATGGGAGCGCTTCTTCAAGCTCTAGAAATCATCTTTGAAGTGCAAAGGAAAAGGATTAATGAAAAAATATGCTTTCCAACTTACAAAACACAGTTTTTTTTTTCCCCCTTCTTTTTGGACCCTTCCCACCTTCAAACCTCATAACTTTCTTATTTTTTATTTATTTTAAACAATTTAAAGTGCTATAGGAGGTTCATCTGAAGTTCTACAAATTATCTTGGAACTCTATAAACAACATAGCAACATACGAAATGTTTTTAGAGTGTTCAGGAACCAGCTTTGATAGTGTTTGATGGTTTGCTTTTTTTGATTTCTTGAACCCCTTTACTTTGAGGGGCTGTGACTTTCTCATTTCTAATCCATTTTTTATGGATGTTAGTGTGTCAGATGCACCAAGAGCAGGCGTTCAAGTTTTGTTTGGACACCAAAAACAATGGAGCCCTCCCCTTGGATCTGGGCTGCCCTAAGCACTGAAGTGTTAGGTCACCAGTCGGTCTACCCTACTTCATTCTTTAAATGGATTTGAAAAGATTGGTGAAGCACCATATGAAAAAATCAGGTTACATGTTTTGCACTGTTATTTTTAATGTTTTATGTACTTACCAAATATCTACATGGTTTTACCTAGTCATGGCCCTGGCCATTACATTACATGTAAGCCGATTTATTTTACACTTCCAGATTCACAATCTTACATGAAATCAAATGGCCTTTACATGATCATACACTTATAGTTACAAATCTGAGGTTATCCAATTACACAAATGTGATTGAGATTTCATATGCTTATAGTATTATGGAATGTGAGTTTGCTCCTCTGTTACACTTCCAGCATTTCCAGCAGTGTTCAGTATGTGATCCTACACAGTAAAATTGCATGAAGAATTATGGGTGGGGTTGCAGAAAAGTAAATAACAAAACTTGGATGTGATAAATATTTTTTCATGGTAACATATTGAGCAATGCTGGAGATGCTCTTACATAGCAGATAAATCTTAAACCATGTACACACAACACCAGTTTAAAACGTATGGGACATCTACCCTTTATCCCTTTCCATGATATGGATCATGGATCGCTTTTAGAAATGCCTTTCACATGATGAATGTGACAAGTTTGAACTCTAGTCATGGAAAAGAGTAGAAAGCCATATGATATGAATTTCACCCTATGTAATTTTAAAGTTTCACATTTATCCATATTACCTGTTATAGGCCATTACACTTCTGCCAGTGGAGGTACTCTTACAATGTTAGTTGTTTGCCGGTGGTACGAATTTTCTCACATGCATTGCTGAGAGTTCATATACATCGTGCCAAGGAACTGTTTCTTTTAAATGAACAACTGGGTGGGGTTGTGGACCTCGTGACTTACAGTTAGACCTTGTCCCAATATTTTCATCAGAGCCAACATATACCTCTGTACATAATCTCTGGTAAACCAATATTATGAGACTAAATGAAGGATAATGTAAATATACGACAGTGCACAACAGTTGGCAGTGATAAAGAGAAGGGGCTAGGGTCATGGTATAAAGAGAATAGTGTTAGGTTTCTAGGGGTTGTCAGCTATGTGGATAACCCATAAACGTCAGTGTGGACCAAATTAATTTGGTCCACCCCAACCCCCACACTGCCCAACGCTCCAAAGTCTTCATAAAAGTGCCGCGAGTGCCCGCTTACTTTGTGCGTGCAATTTCATCAGGTCTCTAATTGAGCGATGGTGACAAGAATCCAAGGTTTCAAGTGTGTGAAACATGTAGGCATAAAAGGCACCTCAGTGACTATTAAAGTTTAAGGTCTACAAAAAGTAGGGAGTAAAAATATAGGGACAAGTAGTTTATTAGATTTTTGAGTGGCCACCTTCACCTTTGATGCATTGTTCATCTTTTTAGATTAAGTATTTTAAACTTATAATGGATATGTGTTTGAATGTACAACTTTTAATTTTTGGAGGAAAGTTTGTTTTGTGGAATTTCAAGGTGCAAGTTTGTGATTCGATTAAATTTTAAGGGTTCATCCAATTTTGCAAGTGGAACTTAGGGTTGAAATTTCAAGTTATGTTAATGATTTCTTATTTAAAAAATTGTAATAAATGTTTTTCAAATTTTTTTGACTAATTGTTTTCAACTTTATACTTATAGTCACAATGCACAAGTTCTCCATTCAAATTTCTTAGTGATGTGGCACTTATAGAAAGCTAGACTTCTAGATTTTGTTGGAAAGGATTCAAATCATCCCAATCCCTTCTCAATAAGGTGTTGGTAACAGTTTATCTATAAACCCTCTTGCAAATAATTGTTGAATAAACCTAATTTGCATTGATGATTCCATTGCAGTGGAAATTGAATTGGACAATGTGTTAACCATTTTGAACACAAGTGAAATTAAAGACCTAGACCTTACTAAACAACTTGGGTTTGAAATTTTTTGGAACAATAATGGTGCATATCAATGTAAACCACATATGTTGCATAATGATAGATGTGAAATGCTTCATGCACTAGTTTTTAATTTAGGCTTCATAGATAAATGTGTGATTATACCTTGTACTAAATTGCCCACATTATGCATTGAGGATTCATCTAAATCTGAGTTTTGGGGAACAATTATTGCAAAGTTTTATGACCCACATGAAGGTATTGACATGTTTTTAGTTTTTTTGTTTGCTCCATGGAGGTAATTTGATTGTGCAAAAGTTATGGTTAGATATGTAGATAAAGATGACATTTCATTTCTAGTTTTAGAAGTTCAAGTTTGGGCTTGGACATTCATGTCTTCGTAACCTAATGTTTCCTAGGAGTCCATTGGAGATTCTAATTATGTACATGGTCCTCTTTTGGAAATGTGTGGATAAAATGATGGTTAAATATATTAAACAATACTCACACATTCGACAATACATGAAAGTATGGAATGAAGATTTGGTGTTTGGCTAATGTTAAATACAAGTTTGTGCAAAAAATGGAAGTTTATTATGGTGCAAATCATGAGGATGTTAAACATTCAATTCGGTACAAAATCATCATTAAGTATGAGTATAAGAATAAGAATCACATTGTCAAATGTGATAAAAAATAAAATAAACCCTTTGTTGTCCTAGGATCTTTTGAAAAGTGGGGTGCATGCCATAAAGACTTGCAAGATTGATTAGAAAGGGTGGCTTAATGCTTTAACCATTGATCCAAAAAGTGGATAAAGAGGACAACTTTGGTACTGCATGCATGTTTAAAGTAAACTTGTTGTAATTTCTTAGTTTGACAACAAACCAATTTCCGTTTTGTCCATTGCTTTCAATCCAATTGACCTTGCAGGTGCCATTTTTGCCACTCAATGACATTTGACTAGTCCATTGGAGATCTTTATTAACCCTTGACATGCCAGTGTAGTATTAGGAACACATGCACGAAATCAATGTTCAAGATCAACTTTGTGAATATTAAACTTTGCAAGGGCGAGATCACAAATGGTGGTATCAGATAATAGTCCATGTCATTGAAACCACCATTGTGAACTTGTACATTATGTATAATGTGCATATGATTTGGCTTGACAAGTCAATGAAAACAAATGTCACACTTGAACTTCAATTTGGCTTTGGCTAGGGTTCTCATAAAAAAAAGTGCATGTTTTATTTCAAAGGCAACAACAATGGTAAGGCCTTTTATACCCAATCTCTAAATGTTGTATTATTTTATGCATAGGAACATTAAGGAGAAGAATGGTGTGTGTGATATATAAAAATAAAGTGAATTGTATTTTCCTACTTGTGATGATACTATGGTTTGTGTTGGTGCTTATTTTGTGAAATTACATAACAATTGTACATAGATTGTTACTTTAATGTGGGGTGAGACTAATGCCATGATTGGTTGACCTCTCAAATTCAACCCCTAAGGTTGGTGGTGTTTAGTTTTGTTTGTTTATAACATTTTGTTCTTGGTTTTTAGAGTTGCATCATTTTTGGTCATTTATTTATTTTTTAAAAATTAATTGGAAAAGTTTGAAATGTAGATAGCTACTAGGGATCAAAATTTCAAAAAATTATCAAGAAATCAAAAACATTTATGACCATGTGGTTATATTAGGATATTTGAATGTGTTTGTTGCATTTGGCCCCTTTTTTAGAGTTGGAAAAAAAAAACCCCTCCCACCCCCCAATCATTTCAACCCCCATACTAGAATTTTAAAAATAGCTTTCCCTCCTCTCTTCTCTTCACCCGCTCACCTACCTAACCAAAAAAACAAAGATAAAAAATTGAAATCCCCATAATTAAGCCTTCTACCCCCACCTTTCCCTTTTATTCCCTTACATGAAATCACCACCACCACCACCTGTAATAAATATAATTTTTTAATTTCAAAACAAAAGGAACCTTTTTGATTTCCCAAACAGTCCCAAACAATGTTTTTCTTTTGTTTGCTGCAAAAGATGAAAAACAATTTTCTTAGAAACGCTTTGGATATCAACTTTGACCATTTATTATTCATTCATTTCAACTCTTTTATTAACAAATTTTTTTTCCATGAATCTTATGCATACTATAATAACATCACAAAAAACGAAGCACAAAATCGTGATCTAGGTTCACGAACATTTGTTATTTTGAAGGTTGCCCAAAGTCACAAACTCCAAAGTTTTGATGGTGGCAATTTTAATTTCTTTTCCAACTGTAATTTTTAAAATCCCAAATCATCTAACTTGAGGTCCTACACAACTTCACTAAGTCAACAATCTCAAAATTTGATGTTTTACATGACTCTTAGGCATGTTTGTGAAGATTGGTCCATTTTTGGTGTGGGATAGTTTTGGTCCAATGTCAATTAAAGGTTAAAGGGAGGGAGTTTGACATCCAAGTTTAAATTTACTAAGGATGGTGGTAATAGTGATAGGATCAAACATAGGTGTAAATGCATTTGTAAATTCTATATGGGAATTTGGAGAAACCATTAAATAAATGAAGGGTTCTTTATTAAAGGCAATACAAAAATATTGCCTAACTTTTTTTAACCTAGTTACCCATTTATCCTTCAAAGATGTCACATCTGGAGGTGACCAAACACATTTTGGTATTGTTGATTACAGACTTTGGGTTCTATTATGCATATTTTGGGCATGTACAAAATATTATACCTAGTGTCTAGTATTGGCCCAAAGTGTCCATAATGGGCAATAGCAAATTATGCCAAGGCACCATCTATCTTTTTTTGAGAAAAAAAAGGATTAAACCTAGGATAGATAAGGAAAAGTATTACTTGCAATAAAAACCTTTTGCATATTTAACTTCTTGAACTTGGAAGGGGATAAATATGATGAAACCTTGCTAACCATATATTAACCAAAGCACCCAAAAAAGAGAAAAAAAAGAACAAAATGAAAGGACCCACGCCCAAGATGACAAATGAACCACCCAAAAGGGCAAACCATAAAGGGAACATCAAGTTCCCAAACCCCCTTTTGTTGCAAGAAGCATATGAAATAAAGAAAGGGGAAGACTTCCTAAAAAGACACTTAGCCTAAATGAACCTTCACCTATTATAACAACACATCTCAAAATAGAGATTGCTTGCACATGTTGTAACGCCATTAACACCCTTTGTTCATAAAATGCATGCAAAACTAAAAGAGGAGGGCCTTTAGTGTCCTTCACTTCCCACACCATGTTGGCACATTAATGAAAAAACTCATCCACTTGTTGGTGTAGACATCCAAAAACCTCTCCAACGAAATGGAAAAACATGTTTGTTAGAATTGATTGTCATAAAAGTTGTCCTTCATCTAAGTTGTAACCATCATAACAACCCCACGAGAAAAAGCAATTGTGAAAGAAAATCAAGTGGCATCAACAATGATAACATTTTCCAACATGTGAACAACATGGACTAATAACACAATCTTGATTTGATGGTGCAAAAACTACAATGCAAGGGACAATTAAAAATACATAGGTTGGCTTTCGTGAGACATGAAATCCCACATCTTTTACAATGACCACAAAAACATTTCGCACAACATTATGTGAGGTTGTTTTTTCCCCACCATGGGCGCAACAAAGAAGGTGGATTCCTAGAGGATCCAAAGGTTGGCAACAAATGGAATGTGATACCCCAAGGACTAGAGGATGGGAAAGACTAATGTGCAATGTGATGGAAAAAACATTTGAAATCAAGCAAAGAAAAGGATGATTAGGTGGGTTGACAACCAAACACCTACACCCAGCTCCACACACGACCTTAAACGCATTCAATGTGAATCACAAGGTAATTATAAAGGATGTTAATAAAAGAATGATCATGCAATCTTGTTATTAAAATATTCTTTTGAAAATAATAGGTGTTTATCTTTGCCGACTATTCAAAAGGGGGCACACATGTTGTAGCTCCTAGGGGAAGAAGTTTTTGCATTAATATCAAATGTGCTTACAAAAGGACTTTGAGTTATTCACACATCACTTTTAACAAGAATAGGCGATAATATAACAAAAACTTGGAAACTGTGATAAGGGCAACTAAGGCCCAATTCCCAAATAGGCAACTAAAACAATGACATCTGAAGAAATCAACCCTATGCCCCCACTAGAAATGAGTACAACCACTTGCCAATGGACTAAAAGGGTTTTAGGGCACTTTAATGAGCCCAAACCCAAAAGTTTTTCAAAAATTCCCGTCAAGGTCAAATTAAAAACAATGAACTAATTTTGAAAACTTGGAAAGGCGAGGGGAATCAATGAAGTAAAAAGGAAAGACTTTATGCAAAACATCGAAAGAGGATACCAGAAATCAGGTGAACATCCCCTAATTTCGAAAGCATGTGTACATGTCGAACATCCTCACTTAAAACTTCCTACCAAAAAAATAAAAAAAAACAAAGGAGGTAGAGCCAAAAGGGATGCCAAGGATCTTAATGCCATTAAGGGGGTAACAAATTTTAATAAGGGGGACAAACCCAAAAGGTAAGCTAGATGGAACCTAGGCCAAACACTTGTAGGGTTGAACAAAGAACCTTATAAAAGTTAATTATGAAGCAAAATGATTAAAAGTGAGGGAGACAACATGGGCAAGGTTAAAGATAAGGGTGTCATTGACTAATGAAAAGAAAAAACATGAAAGAAAAACGTAAGCACAAAAATGAGCTAATGCATAAAGAGGCTTTACAAGTTGGTTGTTTTAGTTCATGCCCACAAAAGAAAAAATGAAAAACAAAGCTTCTGAGGAAGAATGATGATTAAAGAACAAAGGAACTTGAAGGCCATTAAAAAAAAAAAACAAAGAAAAAAAGTTAGGATGTTTAGCTTTTTATTATTTGAAATTCCTGGAAGATGGCTTTGTGTCACATGGTGTTGAAAGCATTTGTAATGTCTATTTGAATCACCACCCAATTATTATGGGCATCCAAAATGACCCAAATAACATGGACCACGGCCTCACAACCTTTTCTAATTGTTAGTATGAATTTATATGGTGATAAATGAGAAGCAAACACATCACAAAATTACAGGCGTAAAGCTTTATTCACCAACTAATATAACACTTTTCCCATAACAATTGGATGAATGCCAGTAAAGGGCTTGGCCAAAATTAAAAGTCAACCATCCCCAAAAACCCAAGCCACAAACCTAAGGATGTAATCGATGCCCACATGGGAACACAACTAATGAAGTTGGATGAAACCATTCCTTGAATCCTCAAGTTTAAAAGAATTTTAAAAATGTTCAAAGACCATGCCAAATGGACCACCAATTGACAAGTGAAACATATGCAAAAATGTCATCCTAAAAAAATTCACAAAAAGTTTAAGGTTTGAATTTAGCTGAAAGTCAACCAAGGAATTCGAACATGGGGAGTTTGTGTTTGGTGGGTGCAAAGTTAACAACATGTTAACTTTCTTTGAGGATGCTACAGCTAAGCAAGAGGGGTAAAAGCCTTGTCGACATGTGCAAACTTTTTGATGCCCCAAGGCTAAACTTCATCCGAGTCGATGTGGGGGGGTGTCATAAAAGCAGAAGCAAATCGGGCGAAGTTGGTGACACCCCCATAATTGAAAACAAAGCAACCACCTACACTTCAGTAAAAGGTGTTCTACCTAAAACTCTTCCCAATCATTAGAAAGGAATCATTGAAAGTGTGCCTTAATTTTTGTATGTTCAACTAGTCCTTTAAAAAGGGGTAGAAAAAGACACCACTGCAAAAACAATAAAAATAAATGTAAAACTATCACATCAAATGGGTCACATGCTAGGTGGTCAAAAGGAAGGCAAAAAAGCAAGCTACACTTCCTGTTGAAAAACGAAAGGGATGCGCATATTCAAACATGGCTAAAGAAGGCCCAAATGGAAGGTGCTCAAAAAATTTAACATCACAATTCAAGCCTAGGCTAATGGGGGAAAGAGGGCCAAAGAGGAGATAAAAAAACTTAAAAAACTAAATGGAGGAAGAGCTTGATACGCTTGACAATACCTTTATGTCAAACCATGCCATGTTGGAAAAACAAAGTTTTACAATTAGAACATGGAATGTCACAAAAAGTCCCTCCCCTATCCCCAATGGACAACAATACATTAGTAAGGTTGAAAGTCATTCAAAAAACCAAATTAGAATCAGAAAGCCCAAGTGCTAAGGAAGGAAGACCCTCCATCGCATTGAAAGATAGGGAAGAAGGAAAGAAAGAAAGAAAAAAAGAGACGAAAGAAAAATGGAAAAGAGGAAGAAAGAAAAAGAAGAAATGAATGGAAAGAAGCAAGAAGAAAGAATGAAAAAAAGAAAAAGAAAGAAAAAAGAAGGGAAGAAAGGGAGAAGAAAAAGAAGAAAGAAAGAGAGGAAAAAAACAAAAACCCTACCTACCTCAGACTGCTGTGCCGCTCCAAGGCATCGACTGTCTCCTCTTGCTATCGTCAGGACACCTCCCTAACGTTCCTCCTGTCATTGCCAGGACCTGGCTCTGAACCTCCGGAGATCAGGTAATTTGCGCATATCTATCGCTGTTGCTGCGTCTCGTTTTTTTGCGTCGTGTGATGGCTAGCTCGGAATGTCGCTCTGCCAAGCTATTGCAACGGCTTGCAGTTCTCACGCCGCTTCTTCTTTTATTTAATTGATTTGTTTGTCTGATCAAGTAGGTTTCAGGGATGCGGCAGAATACCTCCTCCTCCTTCAGCTTCAGTGCACGTCCACAAATGCTACTCCACAACACGAAGATCTCTCCCGTCTGAAGAAGCTCAAACGGACGCAGACTCCGGTCCTTCTTTCAACTTTTTCTGGGGTAGCACTCACATGCAGCTACAGGCGGTCGATGAATACCTTTGTACATTTTTCGAATCTGTGGTGTGTTTATATATAAAGTTTTGCAGGGTTTTGATGATAGGAAAACCTTGATTAGCCAAGGGTTCTAAATGCACGTGATACAAAAGTACTGTTACATTTTTTTCCCCTGCCTGCTCAATTATGAGCATTTTGGTCCTTTTTCCCCTGTGTGCACAATTCCCCTGGTATGATGTGTATAGTGAAGCTCAGACACATTTGGGCCTGTGAGTATATGAACGTTTTGCCAGTGTAATGAACTCTCCAGAAAACATGAATTGCTACTGACCCAAAACGACGTCCATAATCACAGGTACAGATCTGTCTAGGCTTTTTGCATATTTCTACATTGCTGCGCACTACCAGTGACGATCAACTTTTCTTTTCATATGGTTTTCTAATTCATCATAATTTATGTCAATGTTAAATTTAATTTGAATTAATATAAATATTATGGACATGAAAAGACATTTTTAAAATTGTTTTTTCATATCCATGTTGCTGAGTAGGGAAAAAGAGTGAAGTAATTGTAAGGATGGAGATATTTAGTAAGAAAGGAGATAACTATTAGGAAAACAGTGAGATAATTAAAGTTAGAAATGAGATATTTGTTTCTTTAACCATTTTTGGAAATGTCTAGGGATATCGAATGATAGGAAATGTCTTTGAAATTGTCCTGTGAGGACCATACAATATGATAGATTCCAAAAAATCACCCATATAACTTGTTCCTAACAAAAATTTGGCACTTGATTTTTTTGGAAAAACATGAATCAGGCTAAGGGGAGGCAATGAAAAATATACTAGTACTATTGCACTGCCCTTGCACCCTTGGCTGACTCAATGCCTTCCATTGGGATGTAGAATCTTATTTGTAAAGAAGAGGGCATGTGTAGCTGCACTCCTCTTTTGAGCAGGAGTACGAGATGACAATATGGTCAGATCTTGACATGGCATACCAAAGATTGGAAATCTCAGTTTGTATACATCCAAATGCTGGTAGTCAATTAAAGTGAGACTTAACATAGACCCAAATAGTTGTAAACCACCAAGCTTTCAGCCCCTATGAACCACCCAATGCCAATAATCAACTAAGCAGGAACACTACTTCCACACAGGATGAGGTGTCAATCAATTCTGGCCCTGCATTCTGAGAAAATCCCCCAATAGTGGGCCTTGTCCAACAAAACCACAATGTGAACCTCATCATAATCCTAAACATTTGTTGATCATGAGGTGATAAGAGTAGGAGGTATCTTACACCTACTATTTAGGAAGAGGAGGGACCTTACACCAACTCCAGAAATCTATGTACTTAACACTTTGCCCAGAAAAACTATAGCTTGCTATACCCTAAATCTGCCTAAGACCCAGACTTCAGTTTCACATCAAAAAATTCTGCCACCAATTGAAGAGGATGATATACAACATGAGGCGGGAGGCTGAAAGGGAGGTAATGGATGTAAGTACATCCAGCCACAGACAAATGTGATCAATCAGAAAGCAATTGTGCATCTAAAAACTACTTGGATCTGCTTTGAACAGATTGAAGAGACAAGACATTGAAATTCAACAAGGCAACTAGACATTTCGCTGTCGTTTCCGAGCTAAATACCGCTCCTTTGCAGCAGCTACAGAATCTGCAGCATTAGGTTGATCCATCCTCAACTCAGTACTCCTTTCTACAGGTGCTGTACCTACTTTTACATCCTCTTGTGAAGCCATGTCATGCGCAGCAGCTGGAGGTGTAGGGCTTTTGGCTGGCAGAATTTTATCTCTATGATATTCTTGTGAACCTTGCAACTGTGGATCGGAATGTTGACTCTCATTTCCAACCTGTTTGTGCTCAGAGACTTGATGGATATGTTCTGAAACCCCTTCCTTGCTTGAAAACCTACTAATTTCACTACTCTTTGGCACATCATGCTCTTCTTCCCCATCTGCACTGTTGCTTGACGAAGCCACAGGCCCTTTATCAGAGTGTGATGAGGGAGCCTCAGCATGAGCCTCCTTCCTCCCATGTGCCAGTGGGACTTCAGATGGCTTTGACTCAGGTCTTGTTCCAAAAGCCACATTGTTCTTCAGAAGATTGCGATAGAAGTCACTGAGGTCTTGCTTATTTGTCACCTGCACAATTTCAACATAGTACAGAGCAAGAGAGCAAGGTAGATCAAAATACTGCCCTTACATATGGAGCACATGTTAGGAGAAAATCAAAACATAATGTACACCAAAACTTCATACATTAGGATGCAAGGATGTTCTGAGTCATGAACTAGACTGTAGTTACCAAATTCTGTTTCTGCTTCACAACTACCATTCGAAAACATATCCATGAGATTGCAGAGGGAACTCCACAATCGAAAGGAAGGTAGTCAAACCTCCTCTTTTTGTTCTCGAAGTTCCCTGAGACGCTCCTCTTCAAGCCACTTAGCCTGCTCCATCAACTTCTTCTTGTAGGCACCAGTCACAAACTTCTCCTTGTCCCCATACAGATGATCCTCTTTGGCCCGCTCCTTGGCCAACTGCCGCTCATATACAACATCATGCTCTTGGGTTCGTAACTTAGCCTTTTCAAGCAGTTTTCCAATGTACTTTGACTGCATTTCACACACAAACTCATGTCAAAACAAGCTTCTGCAAAAGTGGAAGGTGCTCATTGCCATTGCTGCTTAATACACAGAAACTATCCCAATTCACAGATTCAGAAAACCACAACAAAATTGCTACGCGAAGAATCTAGAATGATAAAATTCTTGACAAGCTTCTCTTGGTTGAATGATGAATATGTTAGAACTGGGAAATTCCTGAAAAGGAAAGGGATTCAAACCCTCATCAGTTTTGCAACAAGAATCTAAGTTCCGATCCAATTCTCCTACATACCTCACGCTTGGCCCGATCTTCTTGGATAGGACGGGCTTGATTTCCCTTCATCTCATCATACACACCATCGTAATCGAATGCCGAGGGATCCTCCTCCAACGCACGTTTGTGTTGCAGCTCTACCTATTCAATTAAAGTAAAAGTGCAGTGCTGCAGAGATGAGAAGTGAAAACACTCGTTCCTATATAGCTCTCAAAACGACCACAATTCCCCTCTAGAACTCGAGAAAAAAGGCCAGCAGGAAATCCACCAAATGTTGTTCTTATGCCAACAAAATTGACGTTGTGAAAAAAAAAACAAGATACCTCACGAACAGATCTTTTCTTCGTGGCTTGACGGGCGATGGCATCCTCCACAGTATCTTCCTCAGCACCGTCGTCGAAGGAAAACGCTGGGACAGGTCTCGCTGGTTTCTTCGGGGGCGCTTTCACGCGCAACTGTAATCCATACTGCTTCCCTCCCTTCGTCCCCTCCATCTCTCGCTCTCTCTTTCTCCAAAACTAGGACTCAACAACTGCGACTTCGAAGAGATGCAGAACTAGATCGAAACACAAGAGACGCGCTGTCGCTCGCTCTCTCTCCCTGTCTCTCTCTCTCACCCGGTCCCCATCCCAGCGAGGTTTAGGGTTAGGGTTTGGAGCTCCTTAGAAAGAGATATTAGCTTGCTGCTGACAAGAATGTTGTATTGGAGAACAAATCACTGTTTTGCACTGCTGTCAATACCTTTTGTATCTTCCTTTACCATCTCTCTTTCCATTTGAAACAAGCAAGTGCATGTTCTTTCAAAGACTCATAATACCTCAGGGTGCCCAGATGGTGACTTCTGTGTATTGCCTAGTTTGCACACACTGCTTCTGCCTAATGCCCACCTTGTTGATGCTTCAAGAACCAGTACTGGTGATCTGCCAATTGGAAGGCAGCTTATAGTGGGGAATCAAGATGCTGTGCTACACTTAAGGCTTCTCTTTCTGCAAGTTATTCAACATTGACAGCATTTGGCCACAATGTAGGATCAGCATCCAGTATTGCCCTGCAATATAGGGGGGACCCATGATCTTTTCTTGAAGAACAATTAAGGACGGTGATCCCACAACATCAGGTACTGGTTACTTTTCTCACCTACCTTTTGTGGTAGAAGCCAAAACTACATTCTAGATTAAATGCAGAAATCTCATGGATACAGAGCCTTTCAAAGCATCTGGTCTCTTCTTTTTCATGATTGCTGATATGTTGTAAGACCTGAAATCTTATAACCTGTATCAATAATTGCATAACAACTCTTCAGCTTAACTTAATCTTCCTGATTGCTGATCTGTTGTCAGATCTGAAATCTCATAACCCTATCAGTGGTCATGTATGAACTCTTAAGGTTGACTTTGTAAGTCTAGAGGAGTCCTCAATACTTTCCGCAATATAAATGTAGATTTCACCCATGTCAGCAATGGACCAAGACAGCAAGTTGAATCATCTTTACTCCTTGATGAAACCTGGCCACCCTAAACCCAAAATTTTGGCCAAGCATCACATGAACAGTTTGAATGTGACTCAGTCATTCAGTTGCTTCCAGAACTGAGATAGAAACTCAATACTGAAAACTTATTCAAATTTACAAATTAAGAAAAACTAAATAGAATTCAGTGATCACCAATAAATAAGGTTGTCAGGATGTCAGATCTGTATGTGTAGGCAACAAATGAGCAAACACTAAGACATGCAAGTTTCAAATACCTTGCATGAATATCTCCATCCATATTCTTCCACATGGATGATTGTTCACCCCAGCTAGCTGCATCACTGTTTCTGTAATTTGGAGATCCCAGGTCTATATACTATATCTCCTCCCACCTAGTGGCTGGATTCTATCCCCTTTTGGGGCAAAAAAACACTTGGAAGATCAACAAATATGCCTCTCTGAAACAAAGAATGCCTGCTACTCTAAAACCAAGAATAGTGCTGAAATTGTTTTGCATCCAGATAATAATCAAAACATCCTCCTGTCAAGTCTCTCAGGGGCACACCTTCAATAGTAGCAAAATTTCCTACAAGTCATTCCATTTTGACTTCTAAACAATCATCTGTTCATGAAAAAAAATTGAAGAATCTCTAATTTGACAAGTACACCTCCATCAATCTACACCCATGGACTTGACAACATGCTGATCATTGCTCGAGCCTGCTGCTGGGTGGGTCTCTCCATTGCTTGATGGCCAATGCCCAATGCTAAAGTGGTTGACAAGCACAGCCTGCAAATTTTAAAATCGAAAATAAGCTGCTGACTTTGTGTGCAAATACAGCCCTAGCAACTTTCTTCATCTGGCAAAAGTTCCATGGGAAACAGGATCTGTTCAATTCATGATCAAAGTAAAACAAGCAGCCTTGAACCATATGAAACAGATCTGAAGCTTATTTGATCAAGCAACACAAAGCAGCCACAAGCAGTCATATTTATTGGAGGTTTCACTGCAAGATACCTTTCACAATCACTTTATTTCCGTCTGACTCCAATTCTGGAAAGAAGACTTTGTGCAACTGAATCACAAGAGATTCTGCCTCTGCATCATCCACTACCATTGAGATGTTCACCTGTTTCCCCCAAATACAACACATACCATCATTCAAAACTACAGAACGTGCAGAAACATACATTCTGGGACAACTAAACAGATTTGTACACAAATCTACAGATGTAGGTTGACACATACTGTCCATCCTTCAAGGTTAACCCTACCCTGCTTGTTGACTTTATGCCATGCAGATGAAATACACAAGTATTACAGACACTAACTACACATAACTAGGAAGCAAAGCTGCAAAATTATAGACATTGTTCTTTTGCTCAAACTGGGTCACAGAAGAAGCTCATAGCAATGTCGACTGTACATAGAAGAGCAACAAATTTACCAACATCAAGCAAGACGTCATTCAGTCTGTAACCATTATTTGCAACTTAACAGTGTAGCAGAGTTAATGAATGTGACACACACCTTGGAGGCACCCTGAGAGATCATTTGAACATTGACATTATTCTTGTTGAACACCTCAAAAACCTGTTTGATCAGATCCAGCACAAAGAAGGTTTTAAGATGGATCAGGCCATCATCCCCAGCAGATAAGGCACCACTCTTCATCCTATTTGCATTTGCAAGCCAGCAACATGACTTCAAGTTCCCATGACCACAAATCAATAGGAATATAGAACAGATTGTTTTACCTTCTCCAAGATGAGAGAGGAGCGTTTGACATTGCAAATAAGGGAAATGATGGAACGCCTCTTCACTAAATTCACTACTGCACCAATACTCTGCAGCTCTGTCTTCATTTTGTCCAGTTCCTGTTTTCCACCTCCAGTCCCTTCTGGCCCTTGTCAGCTATCCATCACATCTCAAAGATTTGTTCAGTAAGGCAAATGGAACACATCATCCTCAAAGAATAAAAACCGCAGACCTGTCCAAGGGGACAAGCATCTCATCTTAACCACAAAAGCTAGTCTGTTTCCACAGTCTGGAAATTCAGTAATCATACTGAAGGAATATTATCTTCTCCCCAATTTTCTGTATGGGAAAATCAGTTGTATGAAATTATCCTCTAAAAACTGATCCTGCATCCTGATCTAAACATAATGATTGCCTCATTCAGAAACGTAAAAACCACAAAGCTGCAGGTGAAAATCACTCCAAGAAAACTACTGTCCATGCTTGCTGGGCCATGTTCATGAAGCTTCAGCAACAATGCAAATTCCATCAAAACAGATACAAAGAATTATTTCAGTCACAAGAGGTCAGCAGGTGAAAGCTGTACCTGCTGGATAAGTTCTCGACTCCATAGCTTGGAAGGGTCCAGTGTCAGCGAGATGCTAACCTCACTTGTGGCAAGGACATCAACTGAAATGCCCAATTTCTCAAATGTGGTGAAAACCTGGAAAACAAGCAAGTTAGTTACCCTTGTATGACACTCACAAAGCTTTTCAGTCTCTAATAGATAACAGAAATCACAGTCAGAATGAGGTATGCCACTAATTCAGAATCAATATCAGCTGTGAAACCAGATCCCACCAAAAATAGTTCACAAGATAAGTGCAAAGCTGACCTTCGCCAAGAAGCCAACTCGGCCTAACATGCGGGTGCTCTGAATGTCCACCATTGTCACGTTTTGTTTCAGCACAATGCTTGCTATGTTTGACTGAAATCATGACAATGTCACAGGTTAAATGAAGGATTGAACTTTCTGTGAGAGCACCCTTACTTGAGCTCCCCAAAATCTCTAAGTTTACATCCACACTTAGCTGGGAAACAGGCTCGCCAACATAGAGAACAGTTCAAATGCCCTTGAGGAACTACAACATCATGGTGTGGTTTGAGAATTCTCAGACAAGGCACAATCAATTTGTTCATCTCATAGATTTTGCATCCAGAATCTAAGGAGCCATATAATCATAGCCACAACCATATCAAATTACTCCAGAAAACCAGACCTGACTCATATCTCGGTTTCTCGTAATGAGGGTGCCCGGTGATTGTGGATTGTATGAATTTTTAACACGCACAGGGATATTTGCAGCTTCTGCTGGTCTCATTGATTCAGGGTGCAACACCTGCCAGTATCAAACCTTGGTCAGAGCTCCATACTAAGCCCACATCATCATAATCACCAGCTCCAACAAATTGCTTGACTTCAATCTGTTCCAGACTCTTGAATTAAAATACATCCCACCCTGTGTGAGTACCAGTTGCCTCCTGTAAACCACATCTTTTAAGAGCCCCTGTTACTCTGCATGACATCTGCATATGGAACATCAAGTGTCTCTATCATCTGCCTGCCTGCCTGCTGATTTAATCAACTTAAGTAACAATGGTCTGTGGAAAAAGTACCTGGGCACCGAAGTAAGCCAACTCTGACGCTTCCTCAAAGGTCAAAAATGGAACAGGTAAAGCTTTGCCATAAATACTGGGGTTGCATGTCAAAACCCCATCAACATCTTTCCACACCTGCCCAGAGTGAGCCTCAACATCAGTCTTCTCATCAAAGACAATCAAGATTTGCCAGATGGGAACTCAAACAGCAATCATCCTCAATGAGCTGCAATTTTGAATATCCTCATTGAAGGCATTAGGATACACATAGCTTCAGATTCACACTCATACAAAGATTGCATGCAAGCTTTCCTGTATAGGGAATCTTCAACAGGTGGTTGTTCTATATTTACAAAGACACGGAATACTTAATCTTCTGCTCTGGTACTCCATATACTTAACAGTAGACGTATCACCATGTGAGAAAGCACATCTGAGTGATGAGCACTCATATTCTCTAAACAATTTGAACAAACCTCACATATTAGTACAAACATTCTTTAAGGACCATTCTGTAATCAGATCATAAAGTACTAAACAGGACTTTCCTAGCCACAGACCTCTTTAGCATTACACAATGAAAGAACTGGGAAAGCAATGATAGCAAAGTATGGTGAGACTACAAATGCGGTACTATGAGCATAGTGAAAAAGAGAGGCCTGTTGCAGAGAAGAGCCATAATTCCTTCACAAAACCAATGAGAGGACTTAGGACCTTCATCAAGATAAATCAAAAAAGCAAAGTAAAGCAATTGGGTGCAGGGAGCTAAGCCACCTGAATTTCTCGGAGTCCAAGTGCTTTCCCAATGGCTGTGGCTGTTAAGTCACTTCCCCCTCTACCAAGAGTTGTCACCAGTCCTGTGGACATGCCCTGTGCACAGAGGATGGCTCATCTGAGTTATTCAAGCTCAATCAGATTGAAAAGTCAACAGAAACACATCCATCTTCATAACTCCTGAGAACTTCATACTAACGATTCAAGTCAACATAAACAGAATTGAGAGATGATCTGATAAATAAGGCTGTACAGATTTCACTGAACAAGAAAAAGAAGAAACCAAACCCTAAAGAACAGAAAAAAGAAACAAAAACAATACTGAGGCACAATTTGAACAAACAGCAGCAGTCACATGCATGTCAATGGCAAGCATATGGCAGTGACCAGCTACCATAACATCCCTACAGACTTCATCAGCTCTCTGAAGTGGGTGTGCATGTGTATTTCTAATGGCTCCTCTTGTCATTTATTAGAGTTAGCAAATATATCAGGTTTCACACCCACTTGCAAGGTACATGCCACAGAAATCGGGAAAAACCAGATCATCTACAAAACTTCTTACTAGATAAAGTAGAAAGAAAACTGGACAAGAACTGGAGAGGGGCCATCAGGTTACTAAGGTGAGGAAACAGGAAAAGACCAAGACAAAAACAAGGCAACCATTGTGTTATAATCCAAAAAAACACCAGAAGAAATATAACATGAAAAAGCATACTCGTAACCTTGTGAGTGTCAATAACAAACTTCAGACCATCACCATCATGACAAATGGCAGTCACTAGCTACCACTAGTCCAAACGGACTTCATCACTTCACAACAGCACATGTATATAAGTGTATAATCATCTGCTGAAACTTAATGCAAACAGTACAATAAAAAACTGCACTCTGAGCTTCTGTCAGATTTCAAAAGGCAACATGAAGACTCAGTCATGATGACAGCTAGCACTCAAGAGGAGTAGCAAATCAAAAAAGCCAATAGAATCTTCATTCAAGCTGCAGCAAGCTCTGTTAAATCAACCAGGATTTGTGCTGGTTAGAGATTTGATTATCCTATACAACCTATGTTATGCAAAGGTCAGCACAAATTCACAGTGGGAGAACATATAAGCTTGCAGACATGGTCAAACTTCTTTAGCATGGTGAAAAGGACAAGTAGCAGGTTTCATGATGTCCCCTACCTTGCCAAGGAATCCAGTCACAACTGGTATTGTTGGACCCCTTGCAAACTTCTTGCACCTCTCTGACTCTTCTTGAAGCCGTCTCAAAACTGTGGGATATGTTGTTTCCACAATTTCAGCATTTGTGAACTCATCAGTTGTGATGACTCCTAAATCAAAAGCATCATACTGCATGCCAAATCACCACAAGGAAGACCCATAATTTATTTGGACCATTTGCAAATGAGTATTTATATAATCACAGGGGAAGGCACAACAGCTATCTTCATGTATTCAATTCCATGGACTGAAGCTGGACCTTCAAAAATCATCCTAGCAAAAATGCACATAAAACTAGATAAAACCAGCCATAAATTGTGTCAGACAGACCTGCTGAGAATGTCTTCCAATTTTGTTCAGGTAGGCGGCAAAAATGCGTGTCGAGAGTCGTTCTCCAAAGGAAACCAACTCATCCTTAGTGCAGTCTGACAGCTCTCTGTCTGAACCGATTCTGGTCAGCAAACTCTCCAGCTCTTCTAAAAGTCCTGCTCCAAAACAAAGCAACACATTTCGGTCATGACATTCAACAATTATGGTGTGCAAGAACCCAGTTCCACCATCCCCTAGGAAAAGCTGTCACTTGTATTCTATCGAATCCAACATCTGCTCCATGGATTAAACAAACAGAGGATCTCTACTATTTGACAGACATACCTTACCCTCTAGACCAAACAAGTAGACAACTCTGTACTAGTGCCCAGGGTGTTTCAAATATAGTCTCATATGATATCATCTCCCAATCCATGAATCAAGCAAGGGGAGGCCATATGGAGCCAGCATGTAGTAACGACAAAGAAAGTATACAGCACAAGTCCTGCCACGCATGATTGGAAATGTCAAAGGCAGCACCAGGCTCCTAGTTTCTGAAAAAACTCAAGACTTCAATCTAAAAATCTGGTTTGAAAACAAGCCATGCATGAGGTATGCAGGATACCTGCAATAATAGAGCGATCTATCCCCAGCTGATCAGCAGTTCTGCAATACCCACCATTGCACCCCTTCACCTCTTGTGCACAGTGCAACATGGTCATGATGCTTGTCAACATATTCCGGCAGGAATTCCATTATCAGCTTATGTGTACAAGTTTTAGAGCTGTCATGCTTCCCCAAGACCAATAAGCTCTTGGAACTTGCAATCTAAACCTCTTCACAATTGTCTGTAACATCATAAAGAGAACACAGATGGTTACAATATTTAGCAACCCGGATGGGAAAGTAATCAGTACCGCAGATGGAGATCCTTTATAAGATTGAACTCTACAATAGAGCAGCACTCTGCCACTTCACAAGAAATGGCTGCCTCCCCTGCCTGGTTCCAAAGGTGGACAAAACATCAGTGCTGCAAACATTGCAACATGCTACAACAACATCTGCTCGCCATTGAATCACCTTGCTTTCACACAAAGACACCAAACCCTGGGGGTTTTCCTTGTGCAAAAGGATCCGCCTGCACAATTCCTTTTTTTTGCAACGAACAACTGCGGCAAAATGTGAGAGAAAACGGCACCTTGAGCAGATTATTCGTGGTCTTGCCCATAGCAGACATCACAATGATCGGAATCTCGTCACGGAAACTGAGAATCAGGTCTGCCACTTCTCGCATTCTGTCAGCTGAGGCCACTGAGGATCCGCCAAACTTCATGACAACAGTGTAAAGCTGCTGCTGCTGCGATCTCTTCTTCCCACCTGCCGCCGCAGCACCACCACCTCCTTCCAGTACTCTTTCCTCTAATCCCACCAAACCACCGTTGTTATCACAACACACCCACCGCGCCTCGTGATGAAGAAGTCGTCGTCTCGGCCCACTTTTGCAGTTGCAAAAACCGAATTTCTCAATCCAACTCGCTCCATCACCCGAGGAAAAAGAAGCAGACCATTCCAAGAACGAAGCTCTAACCCTAGTCGAAGGAGAGAAGTCAGCTCCGCCAGCGAATTGCAGCTTAGTGCAACGGCGTGAAGTCGAAAAGTAGAACGCGAATTGTGATGGAGTCGCAGCGCAAGCGGCAGCAGCAGCAGGTCTGACCGCCTCCATACTACCTGCACGTTGCACTAACTCTCCTGTGCAAGCGTGAGATCCAACAAGAGCAGCAGCAGAACTGCAAGGAGAACATGAAGCAATGCAACGGCACATCAGGGTTTTAACAAGAACAACGGCACATTAGGGTTTGCAACAAACCCTAATCTGCGGAGACTATAGCGGGTATCGTACATTCTGGCCAGGGGGTACGAAAACTTCTCGCCAATCGCCACCGTCCATCTCCATGCAACAAACATGGTCAACGCATGCTCTGCAAAAAGAGGCTACATCGTGACCGTCCAATTAGATCCTGTGTTTAAATACTTAGACAGGGATCTTACAAATCTGTAAGGTACCTTATACTTTTGTAACATCCTTTAAATTTGAAAATGTTCATTATGTTGGGAAAAAACCAGTGTTGGGCGGTTCTCACTTTTTGTGAGACCAGGTTCCGGTTCTCTCATGATGTTATGAGAACCTGATTGGTTCTCTAATATATACATTTATTGGGCTGGTGAGAACCGGTCAGGTTATCAAGCTTTTATCTTTTTCAAACTCACCAGGTTCTCAAATAAGTCAATTCTCATATGTACAACAACAATCAATTTTCACATCCGGTTTTCACAACCTGATTATTATAATTTTCATATATTAAAATCATTTTTAATAATTAATAATTAAATCACTTCATCACACGAAAAGAGCAACACCATGTGAGAAAAGTAACAGCAACAGGAAAAGAATAAGAGCAATTGGAAAAAAGTAATAGTAATAAAGAGAGAAGAATAATAATGGGAGAAAAGTAATAGCAGTATGAGAAAAAAAGCAACAGGAGAAGAGTAGCAGTCCCAAGTGAGAAAAAGAACAAGAGGAACCAATAAATGATACAGAGAACTCTGAGAACCGGATCTGAGTTCTATGAGAGAACCTGTCCGTTCTCCCAAAAAAGAAGAAGAAAGTATACATTTAAACCGGTTCTCCGTCATGTGAGAACCTGAGGTCGGTTTTCAGTCCGGTTCTCACATATAAAAGTGTCAGTCGGTTCTCATTGTGAGAACCGGACTGGGAATCGGGTAAGCGTTTGAGAACCGCTCAACCCTGAACAAACCGGTGTTGACGGGTTCAGGTTAATTGCAGGTTGACGTTCAGGTTCTAGGTTAGGTTTTGAAATATCTGAACCGGAGGTTCAGAAATTTGAGAAAATCGGACTTGAATCAACTGCTTCTTTTGAAAACTGGACCCCTTATTTGCTCAGTTTTAATTGTTTAATAATCCAGTTTTTTGTTTTAATTTTTTTAATTGTTTATTTTTTATGATTTTAAAAAAAAACTTGAGAACCAAATTAGTGAGAACTGATTTTGAAAATTGACTGTTCTCAAATGAGTGACAACTCAGTACCTGGAGAACTGGATTATAATATATATTTTAAAATATTGAAAATTGGGTAGGTTCTCTCCAACACTAATTTTAAAAAAAATAAATCAAAGAATCGATCCGATTCTCACAGAGAGACATAAAGAACCAAAACTGGCAGTTATTGAAAAAAAGTGAGAACTGCCTTACACTTGAAAGAACCTCATTAAAGGTCTTCTTGGATTTGATGGCCTAGTCCACAAAGACCCTTAATGGGGTTCCACTCATGTTATGCACGTTTTGGATCCATCTTCTTCTCAAAAAACATGGATGGTGCCCAAACACACTTTTGACTCATGTTCTGCATGTTTAGGATGATGCTTAGACACACACTTTGCACTCATGTTATGCATGATTTGGATTCATCTTTTTTTTCAAAAACAAGAATGATGCCCAACCATTCTTTGGACTCATGATATGCATGATTTGGATCCATTTTTTCCTCATAAAAGATGGATGATGACCAAACACACATTGCACAATGTTATGCACAATTTGCAACCATCTTTTCTCAAAAAAGATTGATGATGCCCAAACAACACACATTGCAATCATGTTATGCATGATTTGGAACCCTCTTTTCTCAAAAAAGGTGGATGATACCCAAACACACATTGCACTCATGTTATGCACGATTTGCAACCATCTTTTCTCAAAAAAGATTGATGATGCCCAAACAACACGCATTGCACTCATATCATGCATGATTTGCAACCATCTTTTCTCAAAAAAGATGGATGATGCCCAAACAACACGCATTGCACTCATGTTATGCATGATTTGCAACCATCTTTTCTCAAAAAAGATCAATGATGCCCAAACACGCATTGCACTCATGTTATCCACAATGTTGCTACTACTTTTACCAGCCACCGCAAGCTGTACACTTTTGCTGAGCCAAAACCATTTTCCTCAGTCAAACCCACATATTTTGACTTTTCTTCAGCCAATTTTATTGTGCAAGATCATATATTAAGCACCGCTGGATCATATGTATAATGTAAGTGTTTAGTGGATAGGTACTAAGTCACATAGTGGCTACTAAGTAGGTAGCTGCATGTGGAAGGTTCATTCATAGGTCAACACCCTGGTTATCAATCTTTGCCTCCTAATAGCCTTTGATCCATGTTACAATTGACTTATTGACTTGTGGTCTCGGTCTCAAAGGGGGTTGTCTCTGTACTTTCTGGGTACCCATTGTGGTCAGAAGTTATTATGCTGTTGCATAATTATAAATGGGATGAGTGGTAGTGTCCATCCATGTTTATTTGTAACTGTGGTAATTTGTGGTAATTGATGAATATTTAAAATCATTTATAGATATAGAACAATTTCAAAAAAATAAAATTTAAAAAGTGTTTAATAAAAACTCAAAAAAATAAATCCTTGTTTCTTTCCAAATTAATTTTTTAAACATATAATCTTAGACCAATGTCATTTTTGTAGACATGTAGGTGACCCCCTAGTGTTTGAAGTCCTTGTGAATAGGTGGGCATGAGGTTTCAAATTTTACATGAATGCTAAGTACATGCCTATAAGGAACTTATTTAGGCCATTAAATTAGGACATGGGGAAAGTAGGTAAAGAGGGTGTGATGATTTCTTATGGTCAGCAAAACCACATGGTTACCATCTACATTTTCGTATTTACTGTTGTTATTGGATTAGGGCATACAATCAACCGGGCAAGATATTCTTTCAAAATAATTAATTATTGGTTTTTTATACAATAATTGGAAAAACAGCTGTGAACTTCTAGTTTTTATAAAACTCGTAATTAGTCTGAAGTGTGAACATAGTAGGAACTAACTTTGTAGTTCAAAAGAGATCCAAATTCCAATGTGTTGAAATTGCCTATTGATTTTTTCTTTGGTTGTATCATTGTGCCTTATGTACATAGTTTTCTTTCCCTTTTTTTTTTTTTTTTTCTGATGTAGGAGTAGGTAGGAAACATACCAAGCTAGATTTAGCATGTATTGGCAAAAAAAATTACAAAAGTGTCTAAAAAGCTTTTTCAAAAAGTGACAAAATTTCCTGAAAAACCAAAATTTCCCTCTTTTGTTTTGAAATTTCTTTTTTTTTATTAACCACCTCTGACCAAACATTTCAATTTTAATTTTTTTGGTTTTTTTTGGCATAGCAGTGGCAAAATGCACCACCCAAAAAAACACATTTCTTATGCTTGTGACAATATGTTACTACAAAAGGTGTGACCTAGGTAACGTGGATATAATGAATCTTATATGAACTAGGAGCTTAAAGCACCTTATGCTGAAATGTAGTAGGCATGGGCAAAAATTATTATTTATATTATGATATATGCCTTTGATGTCATGCTTGTGTCAAAGTTGGCTTTTTTCACATGGGTTGTTTCCAAAGGAAGCGAAAAAGTAGTAAAGTCACAAGTTATGAACTCATCACCATTCAACTCAACTTGATTTTTCAACAATTTCTGATACTAGAGAATAGGCCCTTGGTGGCCAATCCGGCAATGCAAAAATAAATTCATGAGGCAACAGGTGAGCATGGTGTGCAAAACCCCATCAAAATCAGCCATGAAGGGCCCATTCCCCAGCATAAATAGCAAGTTTCCTGAATAAAAAATCACATAACTAAATGAGGGAAGTTTAGGTTCATTACATCCTTCATCTACACAAGTAGCAGGACTCTAGATGAACTCAACATAGAACACCTTGTTGTCAAATAGGGGAGCTCAAAGTCCTGATTTTAGGGTCGGCAAGCGATGGGAGCCTCAATAGTGTCATCTTCTTCAACAAACATAGGTTGTCATTGAAGGGGCCTTTGGTGTGTTATGGTGGAGATCCTCTTAATGATCTGTGTAACCATCATCCTCGAACTATAACACAAGGTTCAAATTATAACACAAGGTTGGACCATATGATATTCTACCATGTAAGAATTGACATATAGTTTTCCAATCAAAATTTTCCAACCTCTTCAATCTATTAATGGCCATCTCACTCATCTCAATATGATTTAGAATTGAAACAAGACAACATTCAACATTTGCACTTTCCAGTTTTGAACTAATACAAGTTAGTCACATTTGCATTTTTGTGAAAGATGACAATAACTAATATTTTTCAAACATACTTAATTATGATTTAGCTCTCATGAGGTCAAAACAGTCTCCAACAACATTAGCTAATGAGATTTCACTGAGATTTCAGTGAAATGTTTGAAATAATGCAACTTGTCAAGTGCCAAAGTTTTAAGTTCTTTCCAAATTCTTGATGTTACTATTTGTCTAAACAATCTGATCAAAATATTTAGGTTTTGAAATACAACTGGATTTTTTTTCAAATGAATAATTTATTATTTATTTAAACGATATAAATTGAACATAGCATTTTTTAATTTTAAAATGATGTATCATCATTAGCGAGTATTGCAAGAAAGATTTGTCACTAATTGGTGACAAGGTTTTATAAATTTGTCCAAATAGTAGAAAGCTAATGAAACATTAAAGTTATCCGTAAAGTCGTGCCTAGTTGGGCCTGAGTTGCACTCCTCATTTGATGCTTCATCCCCTCTCGACAGTTGTCGGCAAAGTCATGAAATTTTATTAAATAACATTATGAAATGCTCAGACTCAGGATTAAATGCAAGAGGCTTGAGAGCATTTATAGATACAGTACACAAAGCAGCAGCAGTGATTGGTTGAAGGTGGTTGAGAAAAAAAAGGGACAGGCTGAACTCGGATGGGCAGCAAATGTGGTGCTAATCTGAGTCTCAGTCCCCCTTGAATTCCGTTTATGCCCAGTGTACTTTTTTTCACTGTTTTTTTCAACTTTGTCTCGTATGTGACCAAACACGGGGTTCCGGTGCCAACTTTTCCTGACTTTACAGATAACTTTATTGTCCCAAAACTAAAATCTCAGTTGAAACTTAGTGAACTTTTCTCCCCAAGAAAATTTCTCAAAAGGTTGGAAATCGTTTTTTAAACTTGTCAACACATTTGAAAACCTTCATTAGGGAAAAAAACAATTTTCATTGTTACTGGTAATGCAAAACCATATTGACCAATTCCAGTTTAGCAAATTGCAAATTTAAATATCAAGAATTGAAAAAAGCATATTAACAAAATCATAGTTTATTTTTATATGGCATTGCAAAGATTGAAATTGTACTAATTCTTCTTTTGGGATTAAGTTGCCACTATATTTATTCAAATTTTTGGCACAAATAGTACTATGGATTCTTACCAAATATTGTTTTTGTGGGCCATAATACTCACCATTAAGTACAATTAATGACATTTTTGTGTCCTATAGGATTCCATGTCAATCCCAAATAAAGAGCTAGGACTAAAACTGTTTAGCTCATAATACCATATAAGTTGTTATATTTTACTATTTTAGTTATTAATTTACATTAAGCACCATACATTTCCAATTTACATAACAATGTTTATTGTATGTTCAGAGTATCACACCATTTTTTGGTAAATTGCCAAGACTTGTCATAGCAAAACACATTGGCCATTCATAAATTTAAATCATGTCTTTTTTGGTTTGAAGGCAATCGTGATGATTATTCAAAAATCAATAAAAAATGCAAATATGATAATGTTGGAGCAATTCAAAGGCATGATGATATAATGTGTAATACAATGAAAATACATTGTGTGAAATATATGTATTGATACAAGTATACATAAACCCATCATCGTTTAATTAGCCCATCCAATCCAAATTATCCATTGGCAATTTGGCTTTTGGCTTTGTAGGTTGAATGGCCTGCCAATAACAAATACATATCTTTATTATACAACTTCATAATGCATATAGTAAATAATGAAAAAAGGGAAGAATTAGTCATGTGTTTTTATAAAGGTAGGATATTTAAACAATAGTTATACTTATTACTTATGCATTATATTGCAATTCCATGATGTTAATAAAGAATGGGTTTCTGCACAAACTTGTATGTCATAACTTATTTTTTGGTGTAGTTTTCACTTAAACTTGGTGAGGACATTTTCACTGATATTGCAAAGTTGACACAATGAAATCATCATTTCAACTTTGTGCATTTTGTGTAATCTAACATATAAATTATATGCATATTTTAACATCTTGTGTGTCATGTTCAAATTACGAAATGCCAATTAATCATGTGAACAAAATATATTGGCCAAGATCACATTTATAATTTAAAGAATGAAGTTTTTCATATCATAAAACTTTTTGTTGGAAGCAATCAATTGATTCATGCAGCATCATGATGTGCTAATGTGACAAATGACCAACAAAGTGATATGAAAATTCACATTACATAATCTCTAATCTCCCATAACAAAACAGTATTTCAGATTTAAATTATTTCAATGATTTTTCATATTGTGTCCATTAATTTCAAATTAATCTGTATCTTATTGTGTTGACCTCTATTTGGCCATTGACTTAAAAATCCAAAAACATAATCTTGTGTACTTTTAATAATGTTGAGTCTTTTCCAAAATTCAATAAACTTTGACCCCAACATATCAATGAGTTTGATTATTGAGATACTTTTAATTTGACATAAAGAATTTAACGTATGTTCGGTAGAAACAAATAGAACATCAATCTAAAATGAGATGCAACACACCATAAAATATATTAAAATTTTCAAAATATTTTTATCAACCACACCTTTATAAGTCAAATAATGTGTTATGGGGAAATTAAAGAAACAAAACAAACCTCAAAGAAAAGCGAGTTGGTTCGTGTTGTTTGAGAAGCATCTTCATTTCCTTTGCGCATCATTGCCACAAACTCATGGTAGTCAAGGCGTCCATCATTGTCTTGGTCCACATCTCTGATCAAATCTTCAATTCGGATATCGCCCATGTTGTATTGCATGCATGCTTGTTGAAGCTCATCAATCGTGATGTACCCACTATTATCCTTGTCCAAAAACTTAAAAGCTGCAAACAAATTTTCCTCGCGATTGACCTTATTCATATGTAACGTTGCAGCCAAAAATTCTCCATAATCAATGGTTCCATTTTGATCGATATCAGCAGCATCCATGAGGTCTCGAATGTCGGCCTCCGTTAGATTCGAACCAACTTTTTTGAGACCTTCTTTTAATTCTTCAAAACTAATAGCACCGCTACTATCAGTGTCGATTGTCTTAAACATCTCTTTCAAACCTACTATTTCTTCCTCTGACATGGATTCCGCTATAACTCGAATCGCAAGCTTCTTAAGTTTGTTCATGGCGGAAAATTGTTTGAGTCGAGATTGTACAGCTGAATCCATGGGCTTATCAGGAGCGACACCCTCTTCGTGTATCCATGGGTGACTCAACACTTCATGAGCTTTCAAACGTCTCACCCGACTTGGGTTCAGCATTTTTCGGATCAAATCTTTGGCACTTTCCGATATGTTTGGCCAAGGTTCAGATTCAAGATCAAATTCAGCTTTTCTAACATTTTCAAAAATCCCTTGCTCATTATCAGCCCAAAATGGTGGAACCCCGCATAAGAGAATGTAAATAATGACCCCAGCACTCCAAATATCGGCTTCAATACCATAATGCTTACGAAGCACCTCCGGAGCTACATAGTACGGGCTCCCTACAACATCTTTGAAGGTTTCACCCGGTTTAAAAAAAATTGACAACCCAAAATCAGTAGCTTTCATTACGGAGTTTTCATTTTGGTTAAGTAACAAAAAGTTTTCAGGCTTCAAGTCTCGATGCATTACCCCTAAAGAATGACAAGCCTCAACAACATCCACTATAGTTCGTGCTAGTTCGGAAGCCTTTGCTTCACTGTAATGTCCCTTTTTAACAATGCGTTCAAATAATTCTCCTCCCGCACATAACTCCATTACCAAATGCACCGCACTTACGTCCTCATATGCCCCTTTAATTGTGACAATGTTGGGATGCCCGGACAAGTGATGCATAATGTGGACTTCACGCCTAACATCATCCACATCAGCCTGGCAAATTAGTTTTCTTTTGGCGATAGTTTTGCAAGCATATTCTTTACCCGTCGTCTTTTCCGTGCACAAATATGTTACACCAAATTGTCCTTGACCAAGCTTCTTCCCCAAGATGTATAAGCTCTTCAAATTATCAGTTGGCCTTTGCAACACCGAGGATGTTAGGTTTTCTCCAGGTTTCAACTTTTTCCTTGCACCTTCTTTTAGGGCATGAACAATGCCCGCCACTTGTTCAGATTTGTCCTTATCATATTTGTTGCCTGCTTTTAGAGAGTTTCCTTTGCTTATCATGCTTTTACCTACCCATCAACAAAACATTTCAAAAGATCATAATGGAAAATGTCTCATTATTGTCATGTTTTTATCCCCAAACCATATCTATTTATTTCAAAATTGTTCTCTAATCTCATTCGAAATCTTCACAAAACACATGACAAAATATTGCAAACTTGGAATCCGAAGGTTTTTTCATAATGACAATTGTGTTTATAGATCCAACAAATAATCTTCTAAAAGTTTGATACATGGCTCCATTTCCAAATATCATGTTTCAAGCTAGCAATTGTGAATTCAGTATGGCAATTTGTTGGGCACAATCTTACATATACCCATCGACAAACAAGTTTGAATCTTGTTCTTTTTGTTCTCATCAACACAAATACAATGCAAGTTTCTCTTTCCAAGTCTCTGATTTTATGCATCAACTTCCTTTATGTCCAACTTGCAACACCATTAAGCACCAAGTTCCAAGCTATGGAAAAAATTTCCTTCCCAACTGTGTTGTCCACCTAACCATTCTTCTCAACCCTAATTTATAACTTAATAGCTATAACCATGTGGCCACATTTTTTTCACATGTCTCCATGATCCAATTCCCAATGATAAGTTTTGGTCTTGTTGAATTTTAAATCACAATGTAAAAAAACCCACGGCATGATACATGAAACAAGAAAACTTGTGAAGCAATTGGTGCACAGTAGTCCAATTGGATGTCTGTTGAATACCTATTAGGTTAAAAAGAGGTAGAAAGAAGGTGAAGTGAGAGAGATACCAAAAAGACTTGCTCAAAACATTAAACCCTAGCCCTAAAACAATTCAATGATAATCTAAAAATGGATATATTGCAAAAAAAACACCAAACAACACAATTTGGGGAATTGGGAAATAGATTTGTGAACCCACTATTGCATATAAAGTTTATGTCAGATTCTGGTAAAGCACATGGCCTCACACTTACACTACACTTAACCAATTCTGGACCCTGGTGTCTTGTCAGGTACTTCTTCAGGCTTTTCCCTAGGTGGGAACTGGTGGTCATGTGCTGGTTCCAGTTGGGTTCTGACATTTCCACTTGCAATGTGAATCAAAAGTGGGGAACTCTGTGCAGTGAATCTGTTTTGCAACAGGGGGTTTGAATTCAAGAATTGAGCCATAATACAACAGAGACCAAAAGTCTAGATCCATCACCTGCGGATTTGTCTAATCAGATCTAAGAAGGAGGCCTTTCGAGAGCAATCCACCCAAACTTGCCTACTCGATAATCCCGCAATACCCGGTATGCAGCCTGATTCACATCCCCCTGGAACAACAGCTGTGCAAGCTCCTCCAAGAAAGCCTCACCTGTCATATCCCCCACACTCATCTTGTACCTCATCTCCAAGACCCCAGGCCCTGCAGTTGGCATCCTCTTGATCATCTCGACTAAAACTGCTGCAACTCCTGCCACCGCATATGAATTCTCACCAATATCATTGCAGATTGCTAACCTTGTTGCCCCAGCTTGATCTAGAATCTGCATTGGCAAAACACCCGGTGCATCTAGAAGGTCTAATCCATCAGCAACTCTGGCCCATTTCAAGCTTTTGGTAACTCCTGGCCGGGGAGCTGTTTCACACATCTTTCGCTTGAGTAGGCGGTTTATGATTGATGATTTTCCCACATTAGGGTACCCAACTACAGCAGCCCTCACATTGCGAGGGAGAAGGCCTTTTGCTTTTCTCTTCACATTGATATCAACAGCTACAGATTTTGCCATCCTTGCCAGTTTCATGCTCCCAGCCCCTCGTCGTCCATCTGTAAAGACAGGGTGGATCCCTTGCTTTATGTAATAGTGTGTCCAAGCATTCTTATCAGAGCTCGATATCATGTCCTCCCGATTTAGGACCAAGATTCTCATCCTGTCACCAATCCAGGTGTCAATCTCTGGATGAGTTGTTGCAATGGGGATCCGGGCATCCCGGACTTCAATTACAACATCCATCAATTTGAGCTGCTCCTTCAGCAATCTCTCAGCTTTGGCAATGTGACCCGGGTACCATTGCACAAGCCTGGCTGATCTCGTAAGGTAAGCTATGTCAGACCCTAGAGTGTCCCACTCCTCGTCACTTCTGGTGTCCAACAGAGCAGAAATGGTGCCTCCATTCTTCTGCAAACTTGCTGCTGCCCTAAGACCTGCTTTTCTTGGCTTCTGGCAAGCAAAAGATTTGGATCAGTAAATTAGGCCTCAAAACTCAAACTTGGCCACACCTGACCACATTGAAAGAAAGCTGAAGCTCTCAGTCATATCCAATTCCAGCAAAAAACCCCTAAAAGACTATGAAGAACAAGGTGGAGCTCTTGGTAGAAAACCCAAAACCCCCACCACACTCATAGGTTTATCTCAGTCTAAAGAGTTGAGAAAACCAATGGTAGAACAGCAAAAGAGGAGAAGATTTCTAACTTCACATGAAGAAAGAACTTTTGATTTTCCATTCACTCAAGATTTGGCACCCATGCAAGATTTGCCGCACGTGGCTCAATGGAGCCCATGTTTGCTTGCACAGTCTGGATGCACATGAATGGGGATCACCCATTCTGTCTGCAAGCAGGAAAATCATACCTACATATATATACTTCCAAAGATCAAGCTCTCCCTCCTCTTTTCTGATTTGGTTGTTGAATGTGCAAAAGAGCTTACAGAATTGGGTCTCTTTGAGGGATGGGTTCTTATGGAGCTGAAAGCTCCTAGTGATGATGGCACAGCTGAGTTTCTCAACCAGCCCATTTGCTTCCATCTTGAGCTCCTGTGTGCCTCGCACTGCAGAAGAAGAAGCTGTGTCCTTGATGACTGCCTTTGAAGCTCCTTGATTGCTGGATTTCTTTTGTTTTGTAGCTTTTCCTGCAGCTGCTTCCCTTCTCTTCCTTGCAACCATCTAAACAACAACAGCCACAACAAGGTGATGATGCAACAAACATTGAGATCTCACACTGAATGTGAAGGAGGGAGGGGGGCTAGCAAGAACTTTTTACGCAACAGGAAAATCACATCCAAGGGAGGAGAGAGCAGTAGGATAGGATGGAGTATTAGTGAGGAAAGAAACCTGAGTTTTGAAGAAGAAGAAGAGACGCCTCTTGTCTCCTGGAGAGAAGAAGCAAGCGAGGAGCAATTGGAAGTTGTGGCAGCTGAGAGGAGCGCAACAGAAGCCGCCCTTCTACTACCATCCTGTCGCCGCCGCCCATGGCTGCTGCTGCTCCTCAATGATGCTACATGTGGAGCAGAAGTAGGAACAACCATTGTGGCCATTCCCAACTCCCTGAGCTCCAAGCTTCTTGCAATCCTTGTTTCTCCTTTGCTCCCCCTTCTTCTACGCTTCTTGTGCTTCCGCAACTCCTTCAGGTCTCCTCCTCCTCCTCCTCCTCCTCCTCCTGTTCTTCTTCTGCTTCTCCACCTTCTTCAACTCTGGCCCTATCTCCTTAAAGGAATCATGATCCGATAACCCAAAGAAAATGCGGCAGCATAAACAAACGAAATCGAAGAATTGGGTACCCAATCTCGTGCTCCTCTCTTAGGGTTCGAGAATTTTCAACAGCTCTCGAGGACAGTTCTCGACAATTCTCGAGAAATTCCGTGAGAGTGGACGACTAAAGTGGCCGCAAAGATCCTTACGTCCACATGAGAGCACCAGTTTGCTGTAGTTCCTAGATTCTCTACCACATTAGTAGCCTGGCTTGGCTTTCTTCTTCGCAGTGATCACGGTTTGGGGGTTTGTAGTTCTCGCAAACAGACAGAGACTTTAGAGGGGTTGTGGATTTGCAGTCTGGAGCAGCTGCAGACAATACTTACGTCTCCATTCCCTTTGTTCCTCAAGTAGACAGACAGACACAGAAAGAGTAGAGAGAGAGTGTGTGTGTGCGATTAGGGTTTGGGGGTTTGTTCTAGCAAGCAGACAAACTTTAGAGGGGTTGTGGGTTTGCAGTTTGGAGCAGCAGCAGGCAATACATATGTCTCCATTCCTTTTACTCCTCAAGCACACAGACAGACAGACACAGAAAGAGATCTGAGACATCTGAGAGAGAGAATGTTTCATGATCTAAGCTTAGGGTTTGAGGGAGTGGAGGATCAGACGAGGAGGGAAGTGGTGGTGATGGCATTACAACTGGGTTACACAGGAGTTGCATCAAATCACATGCTAACAGGAATCATGGCTGACTCTGATAGATCAAGAATCAAACCACTGGCTTTCATCTGTGATTGCTGTGGCACCTGGAGTAGCAGAGGCTGCAAAATTTCACAGGAAGCTGCTTAAGGTTCCAGCAGCTCAGCCTTTCAGACAATTCAGCAGAATCAGTGTGGCAGTCAAAGATATGGTGCAGGCAGCTGCACTCAATGCTGCAAATTCTGTTCTACGCTCCTATGACATTGTTGCAGTGAAACCCAAGAACCAGAAAGCTTTCAATGAAGCTTGCACTCATCTTAAGGTAAAGAGAAAAAAGATGATCACACACACACACCTTAATCCCTGCATGTGCTTTGCACCAACTGCAAACTGCAGGACTCCATTGATGTTTCTCTTGCTGTTCTATAGATGTCAGATTCCTCAATTGTTCATGTGCTTCACATAACTGCAAGACTGCATTGATGTTTCTCTTGCTGTTCTACAGATGCAGAATCCTTAGATCCCTGCATGTGCTATGCATAACTGCAAAACGGCATTGATGTTTCTCTTGCTGTTCTGTAGAAGTAGGATTCCTCAATCCCTGCACAATGACCCCTGCATGTGCTTCAGATAACTGCAAGACCACAGTGATGTTTCTCATGCTGTTCTATAGATGTGGGAGGATCCTTGATCCCTGTGTGTGTGTTTCGCAAAACCCACCCACAGGACCGCATTGGGCAATTGTATGAACCCTGTGAGACTAAATCTGGCTTTGCATTTCATTTGAGTGGAATGCTTCTTGTTCTGTGAAGCAATGGTTCTACTCAAGCAGAATAATTCTTCACAGAACAAGCATTCCATTTCTGCTTGAGAGGAATGCTCTGAGGTCCAAGACACTTGCTGTCTGCACAACAATTTTCTTATGTGTGTACAATCACCTCTAGCATCATAATGGTAGTGTTGTTAGGCTTGATCTCAGTGTGGGAAAGTGGGTTTCAGGTGGACTTGATATCTGTGGAGTCCATTTCGATTGAAGGCACCAATGGTCAAGGCTGCTCTTAATGTAAGGTGGCTTTTGTCTCTGTTTTCTAAGAATTTGTTTGATTAGTGCAGTGAATGCTTCCTTCCTTCAAGTTGGCAAAAGCAGCTGTTTCAAAGAACTACGAGTAAGTTTCTCTCTTTCCATCTCTGTCTGTGAAACATGAATCCCCAAACCCTTCTTTCTGATCGTTACAAGTGCCCTCAGCTTACTTATCCCAAACTTCTTGTTCTCAATTGTTGAAACCAAGATTACAAAACGCTCTCCTTCAAACCCACAAAGGTGATTTGTAAACCTGGTTTGTTTCTCAGTCTACACTGAACATCTAAAACCCAGCCTATTGCTCTCGTTTCTTCTACAATGTCACATTTGTGGCATCTAGTCTACTTTTCCAGTGAGATCATTGGATGATTTTAGTGACTTAAATAGTTGTCACCTGAGTTCAGGTCAGTGGTGCTTCATGGAGTTGCACTAAAGAAAACATTTAAAGCAGCTATACTTATGGAGCATCTTCCCATGAATGAGAATCCTGTGTAAGAGAAGGACCTATTTGATGTACCACTTGTTTGGGACCCACTTTTTGTTGGCACCACCACTGGTGTGTCAGTCAATTTGACCTACTTTCTGGAAAATGGTTGTCTGACTACTACACAAGACCATTCAGCTCCAGAATTGGATCAAGAAACACCTAAAAAAGCAGGTCATGTAAAACAGGAGAACGAAACTGGAGACCCGAAGAACTCTGCTAAGATGAATACTGTGAAGGATTCAAATTTGAGGTCTGAAGATTAGTTTACAAAATCCATGGGTAATGAGACTAGTGAGTGGGCCCAAATGAGCAAGGGAAAAAGTTTAACTGCATGGGCCAGAAAGCATTGGATCTGCTCTTTCATATTGACAGACCTCATCTTGAAGCATTAAAAAAGAGGAAGGTTTCTTGAAAGTGCTAAATTGTGTACTTTTATTTGTTGTTTGAGCTACCTTGTGTATGCTTTTTCTTTTCTGCATTCTGTTGTAGTTGTGGTGTTGTTGCATGGCAATTCAGATTTAGATTGAAAGAGATTAAATTCAAGCATGAAATCCTCCTTAGATTGGTAGACTTTATGGGAGCAACTCACATTGTAAAGATTTCCAAGCTATGGTTTGTGGAATTGTACAGTCACATGATAAGAACTATAGGGATTGAAATGGGACTCCAGGAGTTGGTAAAATCACCAACTAAATAAGATTAAGTGGCTATTTGTACTTTTAAGGCTATTATTTGTTTTTTTTGGTTTGGTTTGGTTCTTTTTCTTTCTTTTTTTTCCTTGTGTGTGGGGGGGGTCATAAGGCTTGTTAAATTTGCAAATTCAACTTCCTAAAGGAAGAGAATATTTTGACTTTGTGTTTGATAATTTGGTTGCAATTATGTTAAATTTTGGTTAAAATTCATGTAGATGCCCTTATATATTGGAAATATAAAGAACTTCACTGGGCTCCAATCCATATCATGCCAATTCATCTTTAGAAACCATTTAGATACTTCTTCTAAAACCATCTTAAGTCAGGCGATAGCTATAGGCTTAACTATTTCTTTACTTCCACCCCTTCAAAACACACCTTTCATCACCATGATTAATCTATTGCAAGTTGTCGATTTTTGACATATAAAGATGGTCAACTTCTCACAAGCAGGTTTTGGACACACAAAGATTTTCACACCTACTTTGAGTTAATATATGTCTTGTCATTTTTCTCTTTTTCTTAATTTTATTCTTTTGTACATTTTTGTAATGTATGGTGTGTTTTTTAATAAAACTTTACAGGACTTTAATTAAATTTAGATACTTAACCCCTAAATGCATCTTGCATTACCCCTAAACTTAGAATACAATTGGTTAGATTGTGATTTTTTTAAAATGTTATGATTGATGCACAAATTAAAAAGGATATATATTAGTTGGCCACTTGCCCCTCTTTCAAGTATTAACCACAACCCTGTTAATAGTGTCCTTCACCTAATTGGTTCCTTGTAGCATTTGAATGGACCTCCTTAGGAGGTTGCTACCAATCCTGGGTGAATACCTATGTTGGTAGGTAAGAAGCGCCAATTCAAATCTTACAATTCTAGTTACGAAGAATCAAATACCAGACAATTCTTCTTCTTTTTCTTGGGGTGTGGGGGGGGGGGGGGGGGGGGGCAAATGGACTATATTTTTTTTTTACTAAAATAGAAAGAAAAACAAAAATGAGAAGAAGAATACCTTACAAATTTTTAAAATCAC
>Ga0116231_10002530_pt1 | contig 38294 bp, 36 predicted proteins | sample S1TSphgellanicum_2_FD_89695 | JGI IMG/M metagenome (GOLD analysis project Ga0116231, IMG submission 89695) | Host-associated microbial communities from peat moss isolated from Minnesota, USA - S1T2_Fd - Sphagnum magellanicum MG | ecosystem: Host-associated > Plants > Peat moss > Unclassified...
GATTTTCTGATTGGTAACATCGACCAGCACGCCGACGACTTCGTCCTGCAGCCGGGTGCCGCGCATCACGACGTGGCGCAGCTCGGAGTCCGGGCGGCGGAGGCGGACGGCGACCTCGAAGCTGCCACCTTCCACGACGACGACGTTGAGGTTGCTGGCCACGGTCGTGCGGTCCTCGGCGTGAAACAACGCGAGCACCGCCTCGAGGCTGAGGTCGATGTCGTCAGGCTCGAGGCCGTGGATCCGGTAGACATCGTTCGACCACTCGAACGCTTCGGCTGCCATGTCGAAGCGCCAATGGCCGAAATGCGCGACCTGCTGGGCGAGCTGGAGCCAGGTTTCAGCCTGCGCGCGGGCGGCGGCGGCGCGCTCGATGCGGTCGCGCCAGACGCCGGCGCGCTCGCGCTGCAATTTTTGAACGATGCCGGCGAGCAGCGGAAACAGGGCAACCGCGATGACCAGCTGCATGATGGCGCCGAGCACCATCGTCGCGCCGCTCAGCCGAGGCCACGGGCCATCAATCAGGGTTGCGTGCAAGCTCGCCTCGCCTGCCAGCGCTGCGAGCAGGACCCAGCGCCAGCCGCCAAAGGCCACTGCCTCGCGGGCACGAAATAAGCCCAGCATGGCGACAAACGCCATGCCGAATGCCAAGGCGCTCACGGCTTCGGAAAAGCCACTGCTCGACATGCCCATGGTGTGCTCCCGTTCTGCAAGCTCACCGTACATGGCGCTTGATTAATGCGCGTCTAACGCGCGCCGAGCGTTTCCAGGAATGCGGGAGCGTTGAACGAACAGACGCGGTTGCCACCAGCGGCTTTCGCATCGCCGAGCGCGCGCGCGGCGCGGCGGGTCAGTTCCAGCGGGTTATAGAGATCGTCCATACCGATAAAGGCGGCAGCACCGCAGCTGACCGTGACAGCACCTGTGGGATCGGTGATATTCGGCAGCCCCAGCGCGCGCACGGCTTCGAGAATGGTGGCGGCGACACGCAGGGCGCCGGCGGCGTCCGCCAGCGGGAGCAGCACCGCGATCTCGGCCCCGCTATAGCGCGCGACCACGTCACCCGTGCGCCGCGGCACCGCCTGCACGGCCTGGGCGATCTGCCGCAGACAGGCATCGCCCTCGAGCGCGCCGTAATGATCGTTGAAGGCCCGGAAACGATCGATGTCGAGCACCACGAGGCCGAGCGGCTTGCGGCTGCGCACCGCGCGCTTGAATTCGTAGCCGAGGCTAAGATCGAATTGCTGCCGGTCGGCAAGACCCGTGAGATTATCTTCAAGCGGCAGATCGCGCGCCGCCCCTCCGGGCAACATGCGCGTGATGGCGCGCGTCGGCTCGGTCACGTCCACCAGCACGCCAGCGACAGAGTCGATGATGTCGCCTTCACCTAATTGCGGGCCGCCGCGCAGGATGACATGGCGGAGCTCGCCGTCCGGCCGCCGCAGCCGCGCCGCCACTTCGAACTTTGCCCCCCGCGTGATCGAATCCTGCAACAGCTCGCCCACACGTTTGCCATCCGCCGGATGCAGGGCCGCCAGCGCCGTGTCGAGCCGCGGCTTGTAATGTTCCCGCCAGAGCCCGTGGATGCGAAACACCTCGTCCGACCAGACCATCCGGTTGCCATCGACGAAGAACTGCCAGTGGCCGACATGGCCGGCCTCCTCCGCCAGGTTCAGCCAGTTGCGGGCCGCCGCCGCATCCCGCTCCGCCCGCTCGACCCGCGCCATCAGCCGGCGGTTGACAACATGCAGCTGGCCGCGCCGAACCCGCTCGACCAGTGGCCAGAAACTCACAGGCACAGCCAGCAAACAACTGGCGGCCAGTATCTGCAGCCCCGCCATCGCGGGGGCCAGGCCAAGCGCCGGCGCCAGCAGTATAACCACCTGGAGACCGGCCCCGGTGATCAGCACACCCAGGATGAGAAACCGTGGACCGCGCCGCGACCCTGTCGTGCCGGTCGCGGAAAACAACGCGATCGCCGCAAACGCCATCGCAATATAGGCAATCGCCCCTAGCATGAACGTCATCTTCGCGCCCCGCAGATTACCAGTTCAAACTAATAACGCTGTCTGAAAGAATAGCGTTTAAACGCTAAAAGTTCAAAAAAGCTTTAAATTTGATGCATAACCAGTCTAGGGGAAGATCCTTAATCGGCGGTTAATGGTAAGCCGGATATGATCACGCTCGCGAACGCGTAGGGATGCTCATCAGTCAGCGAGAGCGAGATCGCCGCGGTATACCCAGCCGGCGTCAAAGCATGCAGCCGCGCCAGCGCGCCGCCATGGAGCTGCATCGTCGGCTGGCCGGAAGGCAGGTTCACCACATGCATGTCGGCAAAGAACACGCCGCGGCGAAACCCGGTGCCGAGCGCCTTGGCGCACGCCTCCTTGGCGGCGAACCGTTTCGCGTAGCTGGCGGCGCGCAATAGCGGCCGCCGTTCCGCCCGCGCCTGCTCGCCCGCCGAGAACAGCCGCTGCGTGAAGCGGTCCCCAAATCGCTCCAGGGCCGTCTCGATCCGCCGGATGTCGCACAAATCCGAGCCCTGGCCGATGATCATGCAACCAAGCTCATGTCTTCGCGCGCTCCACCTGCGCGATCCCGGCGGCGCCGCGCAACCCCGCGATCACCTGCCCGAGATGGCGCACGTCGCGCACCTCCACATCGACCAGCGCCTCGAAAAAATCCTGCTGGCGATGAACGACTTTCAGATTGGCGATGGCGCCATCCTGCTTGGCGACCGCATTGGTCAGGGCCGCCAGGGCGCCCGCATGATTGCCGGCGATCACGCTCACCCGGCCGATGAAATTCGGACCCTTCGCTTCGCCCCGCTGCAGGATCCCGGTGTCCCAGTCGATGTCGATGAACCGCTCGGGCGTCGCGGCAAAGGTCTCGAGCGTCGCGCAGTCCTTGGTATGCACGGTCACACCCTTGCCCGTCGCGACGATGCCGACGATCTTGTCGCCCGGCAGCGGGTGGCAGCAGCCGGCATAGTGCACGTCCATCCCCGTCACGAGACCGGTGAGCGGCATGCGCGGATCGGTTTTCGTCCCCGCGTTGCGCGGCGAGCGCGCGGTGAGCGCCGGGCCCATGAAGGCCGGCAGCATGCGCGGCGCGCGCGCCTCGCGCAGTTCCGGGTAGGCCGCGTGCACCACGTCCTTCGGCCCGATCGTCCCGGTCCCGACCGCGACATACAGATCATCGAGGTTCGCCTGCTTGAGCGATCTGGCCGTCGCCTCCAGCACTTTTTCCGAGCCGTCGACGCCCTCCTGGCGGAACGCCTTGGCGAGGGCGGATTTGCCAGCATCGCGGTTCTGCTCGCGCATCTGCTGCGTGAGGAACCGCCGGATGCGCGCCCGCGCCTTGCCGGTGGTCACGAACCGCTCCCAGGCGGGCGAAGGCGTCCCGCCGCGCGCCGTCAGAATCTCGACCTGGTCGCCATTCTGCAATTCATAGCGCAGCGGCATCAGCCGGCCGTTGATCCTGGCGCCGACACAGGTATCGCCGATCTGGCTGTGCACCGCATAGGCAAAGTCAACCGAGGTCGCGCCGCGCGGCAGCTGGATCAGCTGGCCCTTCGGCGTGAAGCAGAAGACCTGGTCCTGATACAGCTCAAGCTTGGTGTTCTCGAGAAACTCATCCGGGGCGGCGGAGTTTTCCAGAATTTCCAGCAGGTCCTGCACCCAGCGGAACTGCCTCAGATCCGCGGGCGACGCATCCGACTGCTTGTAGAGCCAATGCGCGGCGACACCGTTTTCTGCGACCATCTGCATATCGGCCGTGCGGATCTGAATTTCGATTTTCTGGTTGCGCGGATGGCGCAGCGTGACGCCGGTATGCAGCGACTGGTAGCCGTTCGCTTTTGGGGTGGAGATATAGTCCTTGAACCGCCCCGCGATCACAGGATAGGCCGCGTGGATCGCGCCGAGCGCGACGTAGCAGGCCTCGCGCGTCGGCACGAGGATGCGGAAGGCCATGATGTCGGAGAGCTGCTCGAAGGCGACATTGCGCCGCTGCATCTTCTCCCAGATCGAGTAGGGCGATTTTTCCCGCCCGGCGATGTCCACGACCGGCAGGTCGGCGGCATGGCAGACCCGCAGCAACTCCTGGCGGACCTCCTCGATGACATCGGCCCCCTGCCCGCGCAAAAAATTCAGGCGCGCCTGGATCGTGTCATACGCCTCGGGGTCGAGCTCGGCGAAGGCGCGCGTCTGCAGCTCGGTTTTGACCGATTCCATGCCGATGCGCTCCGCCAGCGGCGCATAGATCTCCATGGTCTCGCGGGCGATGCGCTGGCGCCGCGCCGGCGTGCTCACCGCCCCCAGCGTGCGCATGTTGTGCAGCCGGTCGGCGAGCTTGACGATCAGGACGCGGATGTCCTTGCTCATCGCCAGCACGAGCTTGCGGAAATTCTCCGCCTGCTTGGTCCGGTCGGACTGCAGCTCGAGCCGGGTCAGCTTGGTGACCCCGTCGACCAGCCCCGCCACTTCCGGTCCGAACCGCTTCTGAACCGACGCCAGCGTGACCGGCGTATCCTCGATCACGTCATGCAGCAGGGCCGTAATGATGGAGGCGCCGTCCAGCCGGTAGCCCGCCAGAATGTTGGCGACCGCCAGCGGATGCGTGATGTAGGGCTCGCCGTTGTCGCGCTTCTGCTCGCGGTGCGCCTCTTCGGCGACGGTGAACGCGGCGTCGATGACGGCGGCCTCGGTTTTGCTGTCATAGCTCGCGATGCGCGACAGCAAGCCACTCAGGGCCGGGTTGGCAACCGGAGAGCTGATTACGCCTTCAGGGGCGCAGGCCGCGGGGCGGTGTCTAAAAATACGGTCCATCACGGAGCAAGCATAGTCCCGCCTGCCCCGGTAGCAACAGTATTCTGCGCGCGCCTAGCGGCGGGACTTGCCGCCGAGCTCGGCCTCGATGGCCGCCTGGATGTCTTCAGGCGTCATTTCCTCGGCCTCAGCCGCCATCGCGGCGGCTTCTTCCTCGGCGGAGACGTCCTGCAGACCAAAAATATTCTGGTCGGTGGGGATCAGGTCCAGCACTTCCTCGTCCACCGGCTCGGGCTCCGGCACGCGCGACAGCGACTTCACCAGGTCCTGCTCGAGCTCGGGCAAGGCCAGGGTCTCTTCCGCGATCTCGCGCAGGGCGACGACCGGGTTCTTGTCATTGTCACGGTCGATGGTGAGCTGCTCGCCACGGCTGATATTGCGGGCGCGCTGGGCTGCGAGCAGCACAAGCTCGAACCGGTTCGGCACTTTCATGACGCAGTCTTCTACGGTGACGCGGGCCATCCGAAACGCTCCAGGAGGAAAATTGAAGGGCGGAGATAGCCCGCGTCAGGCGGGAAAGCAAGTAAGGCTCCCTTTATGAACAAAGCCAGCCGCCGGCGCGAGGGCTTCTTGTTCATACGGAGTAGCGACTTACTCCCAAACGCGCACCCCCTGATCCGGCAGCGCCGCCAGCAACGTCTCCACGGTCTGCCGCAAAAGCGGATGCCGCCACCCGGGCGCCACGTCCTGGATCGGCCGCAGCACGAACGCCCGCTCATGCGCCCGCGGGTGCGGCAATGTCAGCGTGGTGCCGTCGCGGATGTCGCCGTTGAGGTCGATGAGGTCGAGATCGAGCGTGCGGGCCGCGTTCGGCGCGCCCCGCACGCGGCCAAACCGCCCCTCCACCTGGTGCAGCATCGTCAGCAGGGCCTCGCCATCGACATCGCCCTCAAAGCGCAGCACGCCGTTGCAGTAATCGGGCTGGTCGCCGCGGGGGACCGGTGCCGTCCGGTACCACGCGGACAAAGCCACCAGCGACAAACCGGGGATGTCGCAGACATGGCCGACAGCGGCACGGCACGTGTCGATCGGCGCCGCGCCATCCGGGCCAGGAAGGTTAGCGCCGAGCGCGATCAGGATCATGGGCCATGCCAGAGCATAAGGCCGAATTCGGCCGCGTAATTTGCACGGAGGATCATCTATCGAACATTTTTAACTTTCTGTATACGTTATTTTAGATATTCGACAGGTGGAAGTGAGACATAGTTTATGCGGTTCACGGCGCAGGAGCGTACGGCTCTTTTTATCGACGGTGCCAATCTTTATGCTGCGACGCGGAGCCTCGGCTTTGATATCGACTACCGCAGATTGCTGGATTATTTTGGAACAAAACTGAATTTGGTACGCGCCTACTATTATTCCGCGCTGCTGGAAACGGAGGAATACTCCCCGCTCAAACCGCTCACCGACTGGCTGGCCTATAACGGCTACAGCCTCGTCACCAAACCGGCCAAGGAGTTCACCGATACGCTAGGCCGCCGCCGGATCAAGGGCAATATGGATATCGAACTCGCCATCGACATGCTGGAGCTCGCCCCGCGGCTCGACCACGCCATTCTGTTCTCGGGTGATTCCGATTTCAGGCGCCTCGTGGAAGCGGTGCAGCGCCGTGGCGTGCGGGTGTCCGTGGTCTCCACGATCAAAACGAGCCCGCCGATGATCGCCGACGAATTGCGCCGCCAAGCCGACCAGTACATCGAACTCGCCGAGATCGCCCCCGAGTTCACCCGCAAGGCCGCCGAACAGCGAGCAAGGCCGGCGCGCGATGAATTCGGCGAATGACGCCAGAACGCGATTGCCCGCTATGTCCGCGCCTGGTCGCCTACAGAGCGAAAAACCGGGCGGAGGAACCGGGCTGGCATAACGCCCCGGTGCCGAGCTTCGGCGCGCTCGATGCCCGGCTGCTCGTCGTCGGCCTCGCACCCGGCGTGCGCGGCGCCAACCGCACCGGGCGGCCGTTCACCGGCGATTTCGCCGGCCAGCTGCTCTACGCGACCTTGCAGAAATACCATTTCGCGGCCGGCGATTACCAGGAACGCGCGGATGACGGGCTGCAGCTGCACGATTGCCGGATCACGAACGCGGTGCGCTGCGTGCCGCCGCAGAACCTGCCCACACCGCACGAGGACAAAACCTGCAACCGCTTCCTCTCCGAAGAGCTCGCCGCGATGCCAAAGTTGCGCGCGATCCTGACACTCGGGACGGTCGCGCATCTGATGAGCCTGCGCGCGCTCGGCGCCAGGCCCGGTGACTTCAAATTCACGCACGGCGCCGTGTACTGGCCGCGGCCCGACATCGCGTTGGTCAACAGCTACCACGTGTCGCGCTACAACACGAACACGAAGCGGCTGACGACGCAGATGTTCGAGGACGTGCTCGTTAAAATCAGGAAGATCGTGAAGGAATGAGCCGGCCCTGAACGGTCTCAGTCGTGGTGATGATGCCCACGATGGATCGGGTCGATCCACTCGACGTTCTCAGGTTTCTCGGCAGGTTCGATATCAAGGTTCACGACCACCGCCTCGTTATCCGAACGGATCACGACGCATTCCAGTTTCTCGTCGGTCGAGGCGTTGATTTCCTGATGCGGCACGTAAGGCGGGATGAAAATGAAATCGCCCGGCCCGGCCTCCGCCACATATTGCAGCGCATCACCCCAGCGCATCCGCGCGTGGCCACGCACAACGTAGATAACGCTCTCGAGCGCGCCGTGATGATGCGCGCCCGTCTTCGCATTCGCCTCGATCGCCACCGTCCCGGCCCAGATTTTCTGTGCACCCACCCGCGCTGCGTTGATCGCGGCCTCACGATGCATGCCAGGCGTCTGCGCCGTATTGGGATCGAGCGTGCCGGCGCGGATGACCTGGACGCCGTTGTGTTTCCAGTGGTCGGTCATGGGAAGCTCCCTTCAGGAAAGTAAGCACTACTTCTTTTGAACAAAATTTTGATTCATTTGGCCGCGGGATCGGGCCTGGTTCGCGGCACTCAGGAGCAGAGTTTGTTGCTTCTTTTGTTTCACAGAGAAGCGCTCACTTCACTTATTTCTAAGCAACCTAGCCTTATCCCGCTGCCAGTCCCGCGCCGCAATCGCGTGCCGCTTGTCGTGTTTCTGCCGCCCCTCGGCAATCCCAAGCGTCACCTTGGCCAGGCCCTTCTGGTTGAAATGGATATCGAGCGGCACCACCGTCGCCCCGTCGCGCGCGATCGCGCCGAACAGCTGGTTGCGCTCCTTGGCTTTCACCAGCAGCTTTCGAGCACCCCGCACATCAAAGCGCGAGAGCACGCCGCTCTGGTATTCGGGTATATAGGCGTTGAAGAGATACAGCTCCCCGTCGCGCTCTCCGGCCCAAGCCTCGTTGAGTGTCGCGCGCCCCAGCCGCAGGGATTTCACCTCCACACCCTTCAGCACGATCCCGGCCTCGATCGTCGAGAGGATTTTGTAGTCGAACCGCGCTTTGCGGTTTTGCGAGGCGATGCCGTGGGAGATGTAGCCGGACTTGCTTTTTTGCGTCTCGGTCAATTCAACAGCCCCGCTTCCACCATGGCGCTGCGGATGCGCGCCCCGGTCGCCTCGCTCACGGCGGCGAGCGGCAAGCGCACGGTGTTGGTGCCAAAGCCGAGCAGCGAGGCCGCGTATTTCACCGGCCCCGGGTTGCTCTCGCAGAACATCGCGTCGTGCAGCGGCAGCAGCCGCGCCTGGATCGCCATCGCGGTGCGCAGATCCCCCGCCGCCCAGGCCGCCTGCATCTGCGCGCACAGGCGCGGGGCGATGTTGGAGGTCACCGAGATGCACCCATGCCCGCCGGCGGCGAGGTAGGACAATGCGGTGTGGTCCTCGCCCGACAGCTGCACGAAATCCGCCCCGCAGGCGCGGGTGGTGTGCAGCGGGCGCGTGAGGTTCGCGGTCGCGTCCTTCACCCCGATGATGTTTTTATGCGCCTGGGCGAGGCGCGCCATCGTTTCGACCGACATGTCGATGACGGAACGGCCGGGGATGTTGTAGATGATGAGCGGAATATCGGCCGCCTGCGCGATCGCCATGTAGTGCCGGAACAGCCCCTCCTGCGTCGGCTTGTTGTAATAGGGTGTCACCACCAGCACGGCGTCCGCACCGGTCGCGCGCGCGTGCTGCGCCAGGCCGATCGCCTCCACGGTGGAGTTGGAGCCCGCCCCCGCGACCACCGGCACACGGCCGCGGGCGAATTTAACGGCGAGCTCGACCACCCGCTTATGTTCGTCATGGCTCAGCGTCGGCGATTCGCCGGTGGTGCCGACCGGCACGATGCCTTGCGTGCCTTCCTCGATCTGCCAGTCGATCAGCCGGGCATAGGCGTCCTCGTCGATGCTCGCGTCTTCGCGCATCGGCGTGATGAGGGCCGTCAGAGAACCGTGCAACATAATCCACTCCTGTCGGGTAATGACGTAATCCTGCGAGGGATGGCCTGCAAGCAGGATGCAACCGGAACCGCGCGGCCGGCAAAAATCGGGCGCGAGGTCGCGCCTGGCGCGATCATGCTCTAGAAGCGCTCGCATGAGAGTCTTCGCTGCGTTGCTCATAGCCCTCCTCCCCGCCACCGCGCTCGCGCAGACGCCGGCCTCGCCGCAGATCATGGCCGATGTCAGGTCCGGGAATTTTGGCGCGGCACAGGCGCTGGCCGCCGCCACCGGCGATCCGCTGATGCGCAAGCTCGTGACGTTTTTCGAGCTGCTCGACCCCGGCGGCGGCACGGCGGACGAAATCCAGTCGTTCACCCAGGATAATCCGGACTGGCCCGAGCAGGGGTTGCTCGCCCTGCGCGCCGCGCAGGCCGCCGGCACCTATGGCGGCACCTTGCCCGAGATCACGCCGCCCTTCCTTGCGCAGGCGCAGGCGCTGCACGCGGCGGGCGATGACACCGCAGCCGCCGCCCTCTGGACCGCGCAGGCCGCCGGCGCGCAAGCCGCGGCCGATGCCGGCCAGCAGCTGATGTTCTGGCCGGCGCAGAACACCCTCGCCCGCGCCTTGCTCTCGGAGGGCGATGCGAAGGACGCCTACGCCGTCGTCACCGCGGCAACCCCGCCGGATGTGGGCGAGACCGCCCGCGAGCAGGTCGCCGACCGCGATTTCCTGGCGGGTTTTCTCGCCTTGCGGTGTCTCAAACAGCCGGAAGAAGCCGCCACATGGTTCACCCGGCTTGCGAATGCCTCGACCGCCGTGATCACGCAGGCGCGCGCCTGGTACTGGCTTGGCCGCGCGCAGAGCGGTGCGGCGGCGACCGCCGATTTCACCCGGGCTGCCGACTACACCGATACATATTACGGCCAGCTGGCGGCGCTCGCCCTTGGCGAGAGCCCGCAGGCGCTCGCCGGCCGCATCATCGCGACGGGAGAGCCCAGCTTCACCGCCAATGATGCCCTCAACTTCGCGCTGATGGAGCTGCCGCGCGCCGCCGCCCTGCTGGTGCAGATGGGCGACACCCATGACGCGCAGATTTTCCTCAACCGGCTCGGCCAGATCGCGATCGACGACCGCTCGCGCCTGCTCGCCGCCAAGCTCGCCCTCGGGCTCGGCATTCCCCAGAGTGCCGTCGCCGTCGCCCGCACGGCGGGCATCGCCGGGCAGATGCTGGTGCGGGAAGGCTGGCCGATGCCGGTCAGCCCGCCGCAGGGCGCGCTTGCGCCTGCGATCGCCTACGGCATCATGCGCCAGGAGAGCAGCTTTGATCCCACCGCCGTTTCCGGCTCGGGCGCCATGGGGCTGATGCAGCTGATGCCGGCGACCGCACGGCGGACGGCCGCGCAAAGCGGCCTGCCCGATACCGACCTGTTCGATCCCTCGCAGAACATGGCGCTGGGGACGACCTATCTCGCAGGACTGATCCAGCAATTCGGCAACTGCCTGCCGCTCGCCATCGCCGCCTATAATGCCGGCCCGAACAACGTCGCCAACTGGCTCGCCTTGAACGGCGACCCCGAGCTTGGCAAGAACCCCGGCAGCGCCGATATCATCGACTGGATCGAGGAGATCCCGTTTAGCGAGACCCGCAATTATGTGCAGCGCGTGACCGAGAGCATCGTCATCTACCGCGCCTACCTGACAGGTTCGGCCAACAACCCGCTGAGCCCGTGGATGCAGAGCCCTTGAATTTCTGGGTCCCGCTCGCGAGCGGCTTTGGCATCGGCTACGCGCCGGTCGCGCCGGGCACCTTCGGGTCGCTGGCTGGCCTCGTCCTCGGCGTGCTCATCCTGCTCGCCGCCGGGCACCTCGCTTTACTGATCACGATCCTCATCCTCATCGCCGCCGGCGTCTATGCAATCAGCACCGTGCCCGCCGCGGGCGATGATCCCGGCTGGATCGTGATCGACGAGATCGCCGGCCAGATGATCCCCCTGCTGGTCCTGGCCGGGATCGGCTGGTTCAACCTGCTCGCCGCCTTCGTGCTGTTCCGCCTGTTCGACATTTTCAAGCCGGGCCCGATCGCCTGGGCGGATGCCCGGCATGACGCCTATGGCGTGATGGGCGATGACATCATCGCGGGTCTGTTCGCAGCGATCATACTGCTGCTCGCCCAGGCGTTCCTGCAGAGCGTGACGCGATGAGCGCCGCCGGCCTTGTCGCGCGCGCGGCCCGGAAGGGCCTCCGGCTGACCGCCGCCGAGAGCTGCACCGGCGGGCTGATCGCGGCCGCGATCACCGCCATCCCCGGCGCCTCCGCGGTCTTCACCCACGGGTTCGTCACCTATGCCAACACGGCCAAGACCGAAATGCTGGGCGTGCCGGCGGGCCTGTTCGCAACCGTCGGCGCGGTGTCACAGGAGGTGGCGCTGGCGATGGCGCAGGGTGCGCGCGCGGCGGCCGCGGCGGATTACGCGATCGCCGTCACCGGCATCGCGGGGCCGGGTGGCGGCACGCCGGACAAACCTGTCGGCACCGTCTGTTTCGGCCTCGCCGGACCGGACGGTGCCATCGCCCATACACGGCACTTCACCGGCGACCGCGACGAGGTGCGCGCCGCCAGCGTCGCCTTCGCCCTCGACATTTTAACGCAAGCCTGCGGAGCAGAGGCATGAGCAAGGACCTTGGGGTGTGGCTGAAAGCCAAACGCGAGGGGCGCAAGATGAGCATGGTCACCGCGTATGACCACGCCTTCGGCCGGCTGGCCGATGAGGCGGGGCTCGATGCGATCCTGGTCGGCGACTCGCTCGGCATGATGGTGGCGGGGGATGCCGACACCATGCGCGTCACGCTCGACCAGATGGTCTACCACACCCGCATCACGGCGCGCGGCGTGAAGCGGGCCCTGCTGATGGCCGATCTGCCGTTCGGCAGCTATGAGGAAAACCCCGCTCAGGCATTCGCCAGTGCGGCCCGGCTGATCAAGGCGGGTGCCGACATCGTCAAGCTCGAGGGCGGCGCTCCCATGGTCGAAACTGTCGCGCATCTTTCGGCGCGCGCCATACCGGTCTGCGCGCATATCGGGCTGACACCGCAGCATGTGCGCCAGCTGGGAGGGTTTCGGCGCCAGGGCAAAACCCCGGAGGCCGCCGCCATGCTGCGCGCGGATGCCCTCGCACTCGCCGATGCGGGTGCTCGCATCGTCCTGATGGAAGCCATTCCCGCCCCGCTCGCCACCGAAATCACCGAAAGCCTCGCCGTACCGACGATCGGCATCGGCGCCGGACCGGGCACGGATGGCCAGGTACTCGTGCTGCACGACGTGCTCGGGCTGAACGTTAACCGGCCGCCAGCCTTCGCCCGCGCATATGTGAACGGCGCGTCATTGTTGCAGAGCGCCCTTACCCAGTATGCCGAGGATGTGCGTACATCCAAATTTCCGGAATCCTGATGAAGTTTTTCCCGCTCACCGGTTGCCTTCTCGCCCTCACTGCCTGCAGCGCCCCCGATCCCACCGCTTTCTATCTGCAAAAGCCCAGCGCCGGCGCGCCGCACGGCACGCTGATTGCGGTGCAGCCTTTCAACCACCCGATCCCGACCGCCACCGCCTATCGCGTGCTGTACAACTCGCAAGACGAAAGCGGGCGCACCGTCGCGGTGTCGGGCGTCATCTACATCCCCACGGCGCCGCCGCCGGCCGGCGGACGCAACCTCGTGGCCTGGGCGCACCCGACCACGGGGGTCGCGCAAGGCTGCGCGCCCTCGCTCGACGCCGGGGGCATCGGCGGCACCACGCTCGCGTCATCCATCCCCGGGCTTGCGGACTTCCTGGCCGCGGGCGACGTCGTCGCCGCGACCGACTACCAGGGCCTCGGCGCGCCCGGCGTGCACCCGTATCTGATCGGCAAGGCCGAGGGGCAGGACGTGCTGGATTCCGCCCTCGCGGCGGAGCGTCTGCCGGGCGCCGACCTCTCGGGCAATTTCGCACTCTGGGGCCACAGCCAGGGCGGCCAGGCGGCGTTGTTCGCGGGCCAGCTCGCGGCCGCCTACGCGCCCAGCCTGCACCTCGTCGGCATCGCCGCCGCCGCACCGCCGAGCGAAGTCTACGGCGAACTATCGGCGCCCTTCCACAGCACCTCAGGCCGCCTGCTCGGCGCCTATATCTACGACACCTGGTCGCAAACATACGGCGTGCCGATCACCACCATCGTCGACCCCAGCGCCGTGCCGACCGTGCACAAGGTCGCCGCCACCTGCATCAACAGCCTCGGCCAGGCGATCGTGGCGATCACCACCGCCAGCAACCTGAACCCGGTCTTCCTCAGCCACCCGCCCGGCTCGACCCCGCCTTGGCCTGACCTGTTCAACAGCAACTCACCCGGCCAGGCGCCCCCCGGCGGACCGCTGCTGATCGTGCAGGGCCTGAACGACCCGACCGTCGAGCCGCACTGGAACGAGAGCTACGTCCAGCAAATCTGCGCGCAGCACGAGGTGGTTGATTTCCAGAAGTATCCCGGCGTGGATCATCTCTCGATTGCGACCAAGGCAACGCCACAGGTGGCGGCATGGATTGCGGCGAGGTTCGCGGCCGCGAAGGCGCCGGATGATTGCGGGATGCCGGAGAGACAGATTTTTAAGGGATAGGGAAGAAGTCCCAAAAACCTTTATGCTGGGGCATGGGCGTCAAACTCACCACCGCCCATGCCCCAGATTCATAAAGTGTTTTTGCTACTTCTTGCACACAAACAATAGCTCTTCATTGCCTTAAAAGTCAGCCCGGCGCCGGTACCGGCCCCAAGCCGCCCGGCAGATCGGGCCGCGGCGATGCTGTCGGGACCGACGCGCGGCGCTGGTCAGCCATCGGTTCGTCCACCACCTTCCGGATGATTTTCTCGCCACGGAGCACGGCCTGGATCTCATCGCCCGACAGGGTTTCGTATTCCAGCAGCCCTTTGGCGAGCGACTCGAGGTCGGCGCGGCGCTCGGTCAGAATCCGCTTGGCTTCCGCATAGGCGTGATCGATGACGACCTTGATTTCGTTATCGATTTCGCGCGCGGTGGCTTCCGAGACGTTCTTGTTCTGCGTCACCGAGTGGCCGAGGAAGACTTCCTGCCCGTTATCGCCGTAGGATATCATGCCGAGTTTCTCGGACATGCCCCATTCGGTGACCATTCGGCGGGTCATGTCCGTCGCGGTCTTGATGTCGCCGGAGGCGCCGTTCGAGACCTTGTCCGGGCCAAAGACGATTTCCTCGGCGGCGCGGCCGCCCATCGCCATGATCAGCTGTTGCAGCAGCTTGGCCTTGCTGGTCGAGTACCGGTCGCCTTCCGGCAGGGACATGACCATGCCGAGTGCGCGCCCGCGCGGGATGATGGTCGCCTTATGCACCGGATCGCACTCGGGCAGCGTGATCGAGCAGATCGCGTGCCCGCCTTCGTGATACGCGGTCATGCGCTTCTCGTCGTCGGACATCACGAGCGAGCGCCGTTCCGCCCCCATCATGACCTTGTCCTTGGCGTGCTCGAATTCCGCCATGGCCACCACGCGCTTGCCAATGCGGGCCGCCAGCAGGGCCGCCTCGTTCACGAGGTTGGCGAGGTCCGCGCCGGAGAATCCGGGCGTGCCGCGGGCGATCGTCTTCGGGTCGACGTCGGAGGCGAGCGGCACCTTGCGCATGTGCACTTTCAGGATCTTCTCGCGGCCCATCACGTCGGGATTCGGCACGACCACCTGGCGGTCGAACCGGCCGGGACGCAGGAGTGCGGGGTCCAGCACGTCCGGCCGGTTGGTCGCCGCGATCAGGATGACGCCCTCGTTGGACTCAAACCCGTCCATTTCGACCAGCATCTGGTTGAGCGTCTGCTCGCGCTCGTCATTGCCGCCGCCGAGGCCCGCACCACGGTGCCGGCCGACCGCGTCGATCTCATCGATGAAGATAATGCAGGGCGCGTTTTTCTTGCCCTGCTCGAACATGTCACGAACGCGCGAGGCGCCGACGCCCACGAACATCTCAACAAAGTCCGAACCGGAAATCGTGAAGAACGGCACGTTGGCCTCGCCCGCGATGGCGCGGGCCAGCAGCGTCTTGCCGGTGCCGGGGGGGCCCACGAGCAAGCAACCCTTCGGGATTTTGCCGCCAAGGCGCTGGAATTTCTGCGGGTCGCGCAGGAACTCGACGATCTCCTGGAGCTCGCTCTTCGCCTCATCGATGCCGGCGACATCCTCGAAGGTGATCCGCCCCTGCTTCTCGGTCAGCAACCGCGCGCGCGATTTGCCAAAGCCCATGGCCCGGCCGCCGCCCGACTGCATCTGGCGCATGAAGAAGACCCACACGCCGATCAGCAGCAGCATCGGCGCCCAGGAGATCAGCACTTTCAGGAACGGGTTCATGGAATCGCCCTCGGGCTTGGCATCCACATGCACGTTCGCCGCGATCAGCTTGCCGACCAGCGACGGGTCGTCAGGCGAATAGGTCTCGAATGTCTTGCCATCCTTCGTGGTGCCGGTGATGTCGTGGCCGGCAATCGTCACGTCGGAAACCTGGCCGTTGTTCACGTCATCGAGAAAGCTCGAATACGCGACGGGGGTGGCGCTGTTGGAGGACGTCGACGGCTGAAACACGTTGAAGAGCACAACGAGAAACAGAGCAACGACGACCCAGAGCGCGATATTTCGACCAAGATTGTTCATCTAGCCTTGTCCAGTTCTTTCAAAAACACCCGCCATCATCATGCGACGGTCACAATTCTAAGGTCAGATGGTCATCTTGCACCGATTTCCCATCCCAGCACAACTTAATTGCCCCCGGTTAAAGAATGGGAGGGATGTGGCGGGCTGCGGTGGCATAAACCGCGCAACGACAGGAAAGACCACAGCCCCGTCCGCCGCGCGCAGACAAGGCTGCGCGCGCAGCACAATAGAGGGCAGATCATCCACATCGCGAAACCTTGCCGCATCGGCGCCGAGTGCTGCCAGCATGCCGCCCGGCGGGGGCGCTGTCTCCAGCCGGAACCTGCGGTCCCACATCACACCTGCGTGCGCTGGTACACCAGGCCGGCAGGCGGCCGGCTCGCGGGTCAGCAGCCAGCCCGGACCGAGTCGGCCCGCTTGCGTGATCCGCACGCCGCCGAGTGTGGCCGGACGCAGCGCCGCCGCGAGGGCCGCGACCTTGTCCAGCGCCGGCGCGTATTGCGCCCCCGCGATCACCCGCAGCAACGCGCCCAACGCCGCGGCAGGCGCGCTCGCCGCGTCCAGCACCGCGTAGCCGGCCGGTGAAAACGTCGCATGGCCGGCCAAAAACGCCGCCGCTTCCAGCTCGCGGGCCCGGCGCGCCTCGTCGCTCTCAGGCGGCCGCCCCGCCGCCGCCAGCCTGACCCGCACACGCTCGAACCGCGTCATCGCGTTGGACGGATCCTCGAACCACGCGACACCCGCCGCGCGCAGATACGCCCGCAAATCCGCTGGCGGGACGGCGAGCAAAGGCCGGAGCAGAACGACCCGATGCGCCGCCCGCCACGCCGCCATGCCCTCCAGCCCCCGCGCCCCGCGCGCCGCACGCATCGCCGACGTTTCGGCCTGGTCGCCTGCGTGATGGCCAAGCAACAGAAAAAGCCGGCCGTCGCCACTGGCCGCCGCCGCCAGCGCGTCATGCCGTGCCGCCCGGGCGGATGCCTGCAAGCCGGCCCCAGGCCTGAAGCCGGCCAGCGGGATTACCCGGCTGCCGATGCCGCGCGCCGCAAGCCGGGAGGCCGTCACCGCCGCTTCGCTTGCGGAACCCGCGCGCAGGCCGTGATCGATGATGTAGGCCATGACGCTGCCGCCGCGGGGCAGGGCCCATGCCTGCGCGAGGAGGGCCAGCGCCATGCTGTCGGCGCCGCCCGAGACGGCGACGGCGAGGTTGGCAACGCCGGGGGGTAGAAGATCGGAAAGGTTTAGGGGAGGAAGCACTACTTTTTGTGAACAAAAAGTAGCAAAAAAACTTTATTAACTGGGTCCATGGGCTGTGATGGCGCCAAAGCCCATGCCCCAAGACGCAAAAGTTTTTTGCTACTTTTTTTCAAAAAAGTAGCGCTTCCTTAACCACAATGCGCCTTACGACTAACCGCCGCGATCCGGTCAGTCATCCCGGCCGGCGGCGTCGGGAACTGGCTGTTCAACGAGTCGAGCGTCGAGCAGGCTGCCTGATCCTGGTTGATGTCCGCCAGCGCATTGGCGAGCCCGAGCAGCGCTTGCGGGGCCTCCGTTCCGGTGCGGTCCCGGTTATACACATCGTCATAGGCGATCGCGGCGTCCTGCGGGCGATGTTCGCCAGCCAGTGACTGCGCCAGCAGGTATTGCGCCATATATGCCTGCGGGCTGTGCGGGGCGGTGCTGAGCACGCTCCGCGCCGCCGACTCGGCGGTCGCGTAATCATGCTTATACAGAGCAACTTCGCCCTGATGCAGAACTTCTTTCGGCGACGCCGCCGTCGCCGGTGCGGCCGCTGGCGGTGCTGCGGCCAGATTGCCGGTCAGAGCCTGGGGCGCATTCGGCGCCTGCGGGTTTGCCGGCGCGCCGGGCGCGGCACCCGGGGTCGCCCCGTTGCTCAACTTGAAATTGATATCGCCGATCTCTTTTTCGGTCTGCGCGTGCTGCGTGTTCACCTGGTTCTGCAGCGTGTCGACCTCGCCGTTCAGCTGCTGCACCTGGCTCTGCAGCTGCTGCACCTGGTTGAGCAGCGAGGTCACGAGCGTGCCGTCATTGGGCGGCGCTCCATTGCCCGAAGGCGCTCCCGCGTTGCCGAGCGAGGAACCGCTGGCGCCGCCACTTGCCTGCAGCTGCTGGACCTGCTGCTGCAGCTGCAGGATCTGGTTCTGCAGTGCGATCCCCTCCTGGCTCTGGATCAGCGCCTGCGCGTGCGCTGCGCCGAGCGGCAACATGACGGCAAAGGCGGTGGCGGCGATCAGATGTCTGCGCATACGGCTCTCAATCCTGCATAATCACGTGAATGAACCCGGCCGGGATATAGCGCCCGGTGCCATAAAAACAAAACCGGCGGCGCCCTTGTTACGGGACGCCGCCGGCCTGTTGGTCCTCCGTTCCGCTAACGATTGTTAGCCGAACAGAACGTTAGTGGCAGTTCTGCGGGTTGAAGCCCTGCACCGAGGTGATCGCGTTACGGTTCTGCTGGTAGGACGCATCGTCGTTGCCGGCGGCAACCGGGCAGTCCTTGCCGTACGAGATCGTCTGGATGCGCGAAGCGGCGACGCCCTGGGCGACGAGGTAGTCACGCGCTTCGTTCGCGCGGCGCTGGCCGAGTGCGAGGTTGTAGGTCTCGGTGCCGCGCTCGTCGGCGTTGCCGGCGATCAGCACGTTGACGCTCGGGTACTTGGCAAGCCAAGCGGCCTGGCGGCCGAGGGTCGTGTCGGCGTCCTGGCTCAGGCTTGACTTGTTGAAGGCAAAGAACACGCGGTCGCCGACATTGGCAACCAGGTCCTGCTCGCTACCAGCGGCGGGGCCATTGTTCGACATCATGCCGCCGCCGCCGCCTGCGGTGGAAGCAGAGGGGTTGGAGGAGCAGGCTGCCAGCAGGGCAAGGCCGGCAAAAGCGCCCAGAGCTTTGAATTTCATCGTAAAAACCGTTCCCTGTCCGTGATGGGTGATCGCAACAATAACAACTTGGTTGCGCAATCCCTATGATTACGCCACCTCGGGGCCCATACTCTGCGTTGCCGCAGGGGGTCAAGGACCACGGTCCTGCATTTTGTGCGTGGCAAACAAGTTTGCATCCAGTGTGGTATTTTAATCGTTAGTGTTGAGAATTTGTAACGTGGCCGTGAGCGCCGCCGGGCGCCCAGCCGCGCTTGACATTGCAGTCGCAAAAATGTCTGCCCTTGCGATGATAGAGGCGGTGCGGGGCGTCACCGGTATGCCCAACCTCCCGATGATGCAAGGTGAGAGACATGCTGGCGGTCGAGTATGAGGCGATAAAGGTTGAAGCGCTGGGCGCCATCGCGGCGGCGGACGCCGAGGCGCTCGAGGCGCTGCGCGTCGGCCTGCTCGGCAAGAACGGCCAGCTCACCACGGCACTGAAACAGCTCGGCGGCATGGCGCCGGACGACCGCAAGGCCGCCGGGGCCGAGCTCAACACGCTCAAGACCATCATCACGGCAGCGCTGGCCGAGCGCCGCGCCGTCCTCGACGAGGCAGCGCTCGAGGCCCGCCTCGCCGCCGAACGGATCGACGTCTCGGCCCCGCCGCGGCCCGACGTGAGCGGCGCGATCCACCCGATCAGCCGCACGATCGAGGAGATCACCGCGATCTTCGGCGCCATGGGTTTCACGGTGAAGGACGGCCCGGACATCGAGACCGACTGGAACAATTTCGGCGCGCTCAACATCCCGGCCCACCACCCGGCCCGCGCGATGATGGACACGTTCTACCTCAAAACCAGCTTCGGCAACCGCCCGGCGGTGCTGCGCCCGCACACCTCGGCCGTGCAGATCCGCACGATGCTGAGCGAGACCCCGCCGATCCGCATCATCGTCCCCGGCCGCACCTTCCGGGCCGACCATGACGCGACCCATTCGCCGATGTTCCACCAGACCGAGGGGCTGGTGATCGGCGAGGATATCACGCTCGGCCACCTCAAAGGCTGCCTGATCGACTTCCTGCGCGCCTATTTCGACAATCCGAGCCTGCCGACCCGCTTCCGCGCCAGCTATTTTCCCTTCACCGAGCCCTCGATGGAGGTCGACATCGCCTGGAACCGGCAGACCGGCGAGATCGGCAAAGGCGGCGACTGGCTGGAGATTTTGGGCTCGGGCATGGTCCACCCCAACGTGCTCGCCAATTGCGGCATAGATCCGAGGCGCTACCAGGGCTTCGCCTTCGGCATGGGTATCGAGCGCGTGACCATGCTCAAACACGGGATCAGCGACCTGCGGCTGTTCTATGAGAGCGACCTGCGCTGGCTGCGCCATTACGGCTTCTCCGCCCTCACCCCCGCCACGCTGCACGAAGGTCTCTGAGCCATGAAATTCTCGCTGTCATGGCTCAAAACCTGGCTGGATACGGAGGCGCCGCTGGAAGCGATCACGACCACCCTCTCGGCGATCGGCCTTGAGGTCGAGGGCGTGGAGAATCGCGCCGCCACGCTCGGCCCCTTCGTCATCGCCGAGGTGATCGAGGCCGCCCCTCACCCGAACGCCGACCGGCTGCGGGCCTGCCGCGTCAATGCCGGCGGCGGCGAACGCTCGGTCGTCTGCGGCGCGCCCAATGCCCGCACCGGCATGCGCGCGGTTTTTGCTCCCCCGGGCGCCTACATCCCCGGCACCGGCATCACCCTGAAGGTTGGCGAGATCCGCGGCGTCAAATCCGAGGGCATGCTGGTCAGCTTCCGGGAGCTCGGCCTCGGCGACGAGCATGACGGGATCATCGAGCTGCCGGCCGACGCGCCGGTCGGCACGCCCTATGCGCGCTGGGCGGGACTGCACGACCCGGTGATCGAGATCTCGATCACCCCCAACCGCGGCGACGCGCTGGCCGTGCGCGGCATCGCGCGCGACCTCGCGGCCGCCGGGCTCGGCACGCTCCGGCCCTTTGCACCGGCGAAGATCAACGGCACGGGCCCGAGCCCGATCACCTGGCAGAACGATTTCATCGCCGCCTGCCCCTGGGTGCTGGGCCGCGTCGTGCGCGGCGTGACGAACGGCGAGAGCCCGAAATGGCTGCGCGACCGGCTGACCTCGATCGGCCTGCGGCCCATCAACGCCCTCGCCGACATCACCAATGTCTTCACCTATGACCTCGGCCGGCCGCTGCACGTGTTCGACGCCGATAAAATCACCGGCGGCGCGCTCATCCTGCGCCCCGGCACCGGCGAGAGCTTTCTTGGTCTCCACGGCAAGCCGGTCACGCCCACCAGCGAGGATTGCGTGATCGCGGACGCCGCCGGCGCGCAATCCCTCGCCGGCATCGTCGGCGGCGAGGCGACCGGCTGCGGGCCGGACACGAAAAACGTCTTCATCGAATGCGCGGCGTTCGACCGCGTGCGGATAGCGCTCACCGGACAGCGGCACGGCATCTTCTCCGACGCCCGCCAGCGTTTCGAGCGCGGCATCGATACGCAGCGTCTCCCCGAAATGCTGGATGCGGCGACCGCCATGGTCCTCGACCTCTGCGGCGGCGCGCCGAGCGAGGTGACGCAGGCCGGCGGCCGGCTTGCCTGGAACCGGCAGGCGACACTCCGCTTCGCCCGCCTGCGCACATTCGGCGGTTCGGACATTGGTGCGGACGAGGCGGTCGCGTCACTGGAGCGGCTTGGTTTCAACGCCGTCAGCCGCACGGCGGAGGCGGTCACCGTCGCCGTGCCGAGCTGGCGCAACGACATCGCGCAGCCCCAGGCGCTGGACCAGGCGGACGTGCCAGGGGCGGCGGACGCAGCGCAGGGCGCGGCTGCCATCGAGCCCGAGGTCGACCTCATCGAGGAAGTGCTGCGGCTGCCCGGCCTCGATGCAATCACGCCGGTCTCCCTCCCCATCGCAGGCGCGGTGCCGACCGCGGTCCTGACCCCCAAACAAGCCCGCACGGCGCTCGCCCGCCGCGTGCTGGCGGCGCGCGGCATGCTCGAATGCGTGACCTTCAGCTTCGTCGACCACGCGACGGCGGCATTGTTCGGCGGCACCAGCGAAGCCATCCAACTGGTCAACCCGATCGCGGCCGACCTCGACCAGATGCGCCCCACACCGCTCGCGACACTGGCCCTCGCGGCGGCCCGCAACGCCGCGCGCGGCATGCCCGACCTCGCCATCTTCGAGATCGGCCCCTCCTACGCGCCCGACTGCACGCAGCGCCTCACCGCCGCCGGGCTGTTCTGCGGGCAAACGCCGCTCTCCGCCCTGAGCCCCGCCCGCCGGCTGGACGCGATGGACGCGAAAGCCGCCGTCCTCGCCGTGCTCTCAGCCCTCGGCGCGCCGCTGGATGCCATCACGACGGCCGCCGGTGCGGGCAGCCACTACCATCCCGGCCAGAGCGGCACCCTCACCCAGGGCCCCAAAACCGTGCTCGCCGCCTTCGGCGCCCTGCATCCGAGCGTCTGCGCCCGGCTCGACCTGGCCCCCGGCACTGCCGCCTTCGAAATTTTCCTCGACAACCTCGCCGAACCGAAACGCCGCAAAAAAGCCGCCCCCGCCCTGTCCGCCTTCCAGCCGCTGCGCCGCGATTTCGCGTTCATAGTGAACGAAACAACGCCGGCCGAAGCGGTTCTGCGCGCGGCCAAGGGGGCGGAGCGCCAGTTCATCACCGGTGTCGCGCTGTTTGACCGCTACCAGGGCAAAGGCGTGCCGGAGGGCCAGGTGTCGCTGGCGGTCGCGGTCACCATTCAGCCGACGGACAGGACCCTGACCGAGGCGGAGCTCGATGCGATTTCCGAGAAAATTGTTGCTGAAGTTGGTAAGAAGACGGGGGGCAGTTTGAGGGGGAAGTAAGGACTACTTTTTGTGAACAAAAAGTAGCAAAAAAACTTTGTGAATTTCGGTCATGGGCTGTTACGCGGCCAACGCTTATGGCCGGACGTTACAAAATTTTTGCTGCTATTTTTCAAAAAGGCAGCCTTTACTTGCTTTGCCTCAACGCAAACACCCGCAGCGCCGATGCCAATGGCTGCGCCGGTGACCGCCCCGCATCGATCCTCGTGATCAGCGCCACCAGCGTCTCCGCCTCCGCCGCGGCGTAAGCGCCGAGCGCTGCCCAGAATTCCGGCTCCAGCGCAATGCTGGTGCGGTGGCCCGAGAGACTAAAGCTGCGCTTTTCGAGCATTTCCGATCGTATAGAGCAGGGATGGCAGGAACACGAACGTCGCGATCAGCACCGCGAGCAGGCTCAGCAGCAGCAGCACGCCCATGCTGGACGTACCGCGGTCATGCGAGGCGGCGAGCGTGCCGAACGCGGTCCCCGTGGTCAGCGCCGAAAACAGCACGGCGTGGGCGGTGGCAGAGGACAGGAAATTCTGCATCCCCGCCCGGAAGTTCATCACGAAATACACGTTGAACGAGACGCCGACGCCCAGCAGCAGCGGCAGCGCGATGATATTGGCGTAGTTGATCGACAGCCCGTCGAGCCGCGCGAACAGTGCCGTCAGCAGCGCCGACATCACCAGGGTCGCCAGCACCAGGCCGGCATCCCGCAGATTGCGGAACACCACCAGCAGGATGACCGCGATGGCGATGGTCGCGAGGATCGCGGCTTCACGGAAGGAGTCCAGGATCGTGCCGGCCGTCGCGATGGTGGAGATCGCCGGGCCGCCGGCATTGGGCGCCACCTTGAGCACGGCATTGGCGAATTTGCGCAGGCCCGCCGTGGTCTGTGAGGCGCGCGAGGGGAACGCCTCGACCCGGACCTCGCCGTTCGGCAAGAACCAGTTGGCCCGCACGGCCTGCGGGAGGTTCTGGGCCGTGATCGGCTGCGGATCGAGGCTTGCGGCCAGGCGCTGCAATTCACTGGGCAGGAAGCGCGTCACCGCGGCGTTCATCGCCATCAGCCGGTCATCGCTCGCGCCGTCCAGCCTGTGCATCGCGGCATCGATCGTCAGCAGCGGCGAGGTTTTCGGCAGCTGGCCGGCGATCTGCCCGATCGCAGCCTCCGTCTTGGTCATCGACGCGCGGATGTCCCCGGCCGTCACTGGCTGGGTCGGCGGCGTCGAGGCGGCGAGCAGCGTCGAGGCGAGGATCGTCTGCGCCTGGTCCAGCATGCCGAGTTTCAGCGGCTGCTGATCGGGCACGAAGGTGGCGCCGGACATCGCACCCGCGACCTGCGGCAGCGCCTGGAATTTCGCGACGAGCGCCTTGGCGGCGTCGATATTGGGGGTCAGCGCGTCGGCATAGAACGGGTTGGTCGCGGGATCGTCGAGCAGCCGGTCGAGCGTGCGCATGCTCTCGGTGTTCGGGTCCTTGGTGTCGAGCGGGTTGGCGTCGAAGCCGAGCGTGATGGCGCCGTACACGCCGGCCAATGCCAGCACCCCGAACACCGCCAGCACCGCGCGGCTATGGCGGCGCAGAAACCGGTCGGCGGGCGCGCCAAGCGGCAGGCCGATTTCCGCGTGCTCGAGGCGCGGGCGGAACAGCCAGAGCAAAGCCGGCAGAAAAATGATCGTGCAGAGGAAGGCGATGAACATCCCCGCACCGGCGATGATCCCGAGTTCCGCCACGCCGACAAACGGCGTCGGCGCAAATGCGAGGAAGCCGCAGGCGGTCGCCGTGGCGGCAAGGGCGATCTGCCCGCCCGCCTCGCGCGCCGTCTCCGTGATCGCGCCATCGAGTTCGGGCACCGCGCGGCGCACATCGCGCAGCCTGACACAGAACTGGATGCCGAAATCGACCGCGAGGCCGATGAAGAGGATGGCGAACGCGATCGAGATGAGGTTCATCACCCCGATGAACACCGCCGCGAAGCTGATGGTGAGGGCGAGGCCGAGAACCAGCGTGGCGAGGATCGGCACGATCAGCCGCCAGCTGCGCAGCGCGAGGAACAGCCAGAGGGCGATCAGCACCAGGCTGATGATGCTGCCGGCGACCAGACCCTGCGTGAGGGAGGCGAACTGCTCGTCCGATAGCGGGATCTGCCCGGTATAGTTGACCGTCGCGCGGCCGGCCTGCACATCCGGCAGGGTTTGCGAGATGCGCACGAGCGCTTCGGTCGCAACCCCACCCGGCTGCAGCGTCCCCTGGTCGAGCTTGGGATGGACCAGGACGAATTCGGCGTCCTGCTGGCCGACGCTGCCGGCGATGAGCCCCTGCCAGGAGAGCGGGACGGGATGGTCGTCGGCCGCAGCCCGCAGGTTGTTCGCAACGCCATTGAGCGCGTCGCTATAGGGGGTCAGGTCCGCCCCCGCCTGCACGCCCTGCGCGATCAAACCCAGGCCGGTGAACAGCCCCCGGGCGGAGGGGTCGGCGGCGAGCTGGCCAAGGAAAGGCTGGGCCGAGACGATCGAGTTCAGCAGTTTGGCGAGCTGGTTCGGGGGCAGCAGCAGCAGCCCCTCATGGCCGAAAAAGGGCGAGCCGGCGGGGTAGGACGAGTCGATGAAGTCGCTCTTGTCGGCGCCGAGTGCTGTGTTCAGCGCCGCCGCGGTCTCGGTCGCCTCCTCCGGCGTCGCGGCACGGACGACAGCGACGATCAGATCGTTGAACTGCGGGAAATCCTTGTTTTCCTGGATTTGCGCCTGCCGCCAGGGTAGCGATTTCGCAAAGAGGTTGTTGGTGTCGGTATCGATCCGCAGATGCGCCTTGGTATATCCAAGCCCAAGCACGGCGAGCAGAAGGCAGCCCGCGATCGCCGCCCAGGCGTTTTTGCGCGCCGCCGTAACGGTTGCGATGATCAGATGCAAAGCCGGCCCCTCTTGCTTAAACCAGTGCGCACATAGGGAGGATGTTAGATGATCAGAAGCCCAGCCCGGCTATGACCAGATGCGCGTAGATGTCCGAAAGGGCGTATTCCAGCGCCTGCAGGAGCAGAATCGCAATCAGGGGCGAGAGGTCGACATTGCCGAACAGCGGCAGATGCCGGCGGATCGGCCGCAGGACGGGCTCGGTGACCCGGTTCAGAAAATCGCCGATCGCGTAGACGAACTGGTTCCGCGGATTGGCGATGCCGAAGGCGATCAGCATGCTCACCACGGCAGCGGCGATGATCGCGAGGATCATCAGATGGATCAGCTCGCCGATGAGCCAGAAAATCGCGAACAGCATGGGCCAGGTCATCCAGGTTATTGGTGGCCCTGAGTAACGAGCAGGCGGCCTGCTGGCAATCGGCCCCCAGGCTCGATACCCAGTTGCAAAAGTTTTTGCGCGATTTTTCCAACCAGCGGCGCTGGCTTGCCTCTCCCCGCGCGCAGTTGACTAACCCGCCCGGATGCGCGATGCCGCCCACCGGATGGACGTCACCCTTCATGATGAGTCCGGGGCTGTAGCTCAGTTGGTAGAGCGCGTCGTTCGCAATGACGAGGTCTGGGGTTCGATTCCCCACAGCTCCACCACCCATCCCCCAAAACGATCCGGACCGGCGGCTTGAGCGACCCAACCCGTGGTTCGGCCTACGCGCTGCTGCAGGCGGTGCTGGTCCGGCATATCGATCTCGACACCGCTCTGGATGCGCTGCCCGAGGTGGCGGCGCGTGATAAGGCGGCGGCGCACCGGCTGGCAGCCGCGGTGCTGCGCCATACCGGCACGCTGGATGCGGTGCTGGAGATGTTTTTGTCGCGCGAGCCGCCGGCGCCGGTGCGGCATGTTCTGTGGCTGGGGGCCGCGGCCATGCTGTTTCTGGAAGCGCCGCCGCACGCCGCGGTGGGCACGGCGGTGGAGCTGGCGCGGGTGGCCAAACTCGCACCCTTCACCGGGCTGATCAACGCGGTGCTGCGCAAGGTGGCGGCCGGCGGCACCGCACTGCTGGACGGTTTGGACATGCCGCGGCTCGACACGCCGGCCTGGGCCTGGGCGAGCTGGGGGGCGGAGGCGCGCGCGATCGCGACGGCGCATGCGCGCGAGGCGCCGCTCGATATCTCCTGCAAACCCGGCGTCACGCTGCCGGGCCAGCTTTTGCCGACCGGGTCGGTCAGATTTGCCCCTGGTACGAGCGTGACGGAGCTGCCCGGATTTTCGAGCGGCGACATCTGGGTGCAGGACGCGGCCGCGGCTCTGCCCGCGCGGATGCTGGAGGTCCGGCCGGGCGAGCCCGTGCTCGACCTCTGCGCGGCCCCGGGCGGCAAGACCGCGCAACTGGCCGCGGCCGGCGGCATCGTCACAGCGCTCGAGCGCGACCAGGGCCGGATGGGCACGCTGCAAGGCAACCTGAAGCGACTGCGACTGGACGCGACCTGCGTGCTGGCCGATGCCAATAGATGGGCCGCCCCCGCCCCCTTCCCCGCGATCCTGCTCGACGCGCCGTGCAGCGCCACGGGGACCATACGCCGCCATCCCGACCTGCTGCATCTGCGCAAGCCGCGCGATATCAATGCACTGACAAAGCTGCAGGACGAACTGCTGGACACCGCGTCCCGGCTGCTGGCGCCGAACGGCCGGCTGATCTACGCCGTGTGCTCGCTGCAGCCCGAGGAGGGGGCGGCCCGGGTCGACGCCGCCTGCGCGCGGCTCGGATTGCGCCGCGACCCGCTGCGCCTGCCCGCCTTGCCGGTCGCCGAAACGCCAGCGGGCGACCTGCGCACGCATCCCGGCATTCTGGCCGAGGCCGGCGGCATGGACGGTTTTTTCATCGCCCGCCTGGTGCGCGCCTGACGGAACGGCTGCCTTGCTAAAATCCACCAAGCTGCGCCTCGGCGCGATCTACCTGTCACTCTTCGTCCTGGGCCTTGGGCTCCGCTGGTACGGCATCGCCGGCAAGCCGTTCTGGATGGACGAGGTCACCACCATCCGGCGCGCGAGCCTCGGCCTTGGGCCCATGGTGCGGGACTCGCTGCTGTTCCACCAATTGCCGCTGTATTTCATCATCACCTCCTGGACGCGGCCTCTGGGGTTTAGCGAGTTCGACGTCCGGCTGCCGGCGATGGTATTCGGCGCGCTCGCCTGCGCGCTTGGTTTTGGGGTCGCGCGGCGGCTTGGCGGGCTGTGGGCCGGGTGGGCTGCCGGCCTGCTGCTCGCCCTGTCCCCGGCGATGGTGCAGTACGGCCAGGAGGCCCGCTCCTACACGTTGTTGATCTGCGGCATCCTCGTTGGCCTCTGGGGCCTGCTGGCGCTGGCTGACGATCCACCGGCCGCCGCCCGGCCAATGTTTCAGCGCGACGCCTGCGCTGCCTGGGCCGCCTATGTGCTCGGTACGGCCGCCGCCCTCAACACCCTGAGCGACGCCCTGTTCTGGTTCGCCGCCGCCAATCTCGGCGCCATCGCCATGCTGTGGCGCGGCCCGCCCGGGCTGCGCTGGAACTGGCTGATCGCGCAGCTCGTCATCGTCGTCCTCAGCGCGCCATGGTTCATCGCCATCAAAATCCTCGGCCAGCGCGGCGCGCTCGGCGGGCTCGACTGGGTCCCGCCCCTCGACCTCGCACACCTGTGGTGGAGTTTTGCGAGCACCTACGCGCTGCGGGTGACCAGCCTGATCACCCTGCGCATTTTTGCGCCCGGCTTGCCGGGGATCGGCCTGCTCGCCGCCGCGCTCGCATTGGCCGGCGCCTGGTCGCTGCGGCGGCGCCCCAGCGTCCTCGCTGCCCTCGCCGGCGCCATCCTCGTGCTGCCGCTCGGCCTCATCGCCATCTCGCTGGTGGTCGCCCCGGTGCTCATGCCGCGCTACCTGCTCTGGAGTGCGGCCCCCTTCTTCGTCTGCGCCGGGCTTGGCGTCACCGTCCTGCCGGCGCGCCTGCAGCCCGCCGCCGTCGCGCTGCTCGCCGTTCTGCTCGCCATCAACCTGCGGCCCTACTACAGCGACGAAACCAAGCCCCTGTGGAACGTCGCCGGCGCGAAACTCCATGCGCAACTCCACCCCGGCGACCTCGTGCTCACGAACGACCCGCAGGCGATCGGCATGATGAACCTCTACCTCGCCCGCAGCGGCACCCCGATCACGCCAAGCCAATGGACGATGAGCCTCGCCCAGGCGATGGCCTGGCGCGCCAGCGGTCACCGGGTCTGGGCCGTGCAGGGCCGGGTCGGCCAGGCCGACCACGAAAACCGGGCGCAATTTTTGCAACGCATCGCGCCGTTAGGGACGCCGGATGTGAGGGAGCCGGTCGGGTTGGATATTTTGATGCTTGGGTTTGGATAAAAAAATAAAGCGCTTCTTTTTTTAAAAAAAGAAGCAAAAAACTTTTATGGCTCTGGGTCATGGGCGTTTGCGCTCTCACACCCCCTGACCCAGGTTCTTAAAGTTTTTTTGCTACTTTTTGTTCACAAAAAGTAGTGCTTCCTACCGCCCGCGCCTACAACCAATCATCATGACTCGACCCCTCATCGCCCCCAGCCTGCTCGCCGCCGATTTCGCCCGCCTCGCCGATGAGACCCTCGCGGTCGAGCGCGCCGGCGCCGACTGGCTGCATCTTGACGTTATGGACGGCCATTTCGTCCCCAACATCACGTTCGGCCCTCTGGTCCTGAAGGCGCTGCGCCGCCACACGAACATGCCGTTCGATGTCCATCTGATGATCGCCCCGGCCGACCCCTATATCGCCGCTTTTGCGGAGGCGGGCGCCGATCATATCAGCGTGCATCCGGAATCCGGCCCGCATCTGCACCGCACCCTGCAATCCATCCGGGCTCTGGGCAAAAAAGCCGGCGTGGTGCTGAACCCGTCGACCCCTGTCGAGGCCATCGTTCACGTGCTCGATCTCGTCGACATCATCATGGTGATGACCGTGAACCCCGGTTTCGGCGGCCAGAGCTTCATCGCTTCGCAACTGGCCAAGATCGCGGCCTTGCGGCGGCTGATCGACGAGACCGGCCGCGACATCGTCCTGCAGATCGACGGCGGCATCACGCCCGCGACCGCGCCCGGCGTGCTGGCCATGGGTGCGACATGCCTGATCGCGGGCACCGCGGTGTTCGCGGCACCCGACTATGCGGCCGCGATCACCGCCTTACGCGAGGGCGGCGGTGCCGCGCCTGCCCGATCGCCGGTGAGCCTGGGATGACGACATCCGGCCAGCTCGGCCGTTCCGCCCGCGGGTTTGTCGCCCGGCTGCAAAACCTGCGGAGCAAGAACGCGCCGGATGCGCCGGCTTTGGCCGTACGCGATCCATGGCCGGGCGATCCCAGCCGCGGCGCGCGTCTGGTCAAGGCTGAGCTCGAGTTTTCCGGGGCGGCCCTGCTGATGCCGCAAGGGGTCTTTCGTACGGCCAACGCTACGGTCATGCTGCGGGCGCACGCGCACGGGTTTACCTGGTTGCGCGATTTGCGCGCACTCGGCACCGATGCCGCGCGCTCGCGCGCCCGCGCCCTCGTGACCGACTTCATGGATACCGATACGCTCGATGTCGCCGGCCTCGCACCGGACGTCACCGGCGCCCGCCTCGCCGCCTGGCTCGGGCACTATGATTTTTTCGGCGCCTCCGCCGATGACGATTTCCGCCAGCGCATGATGAGCCGGCTGGTGATGGATGCCCGCAGCCTCGCCGCCGACCTGCCGAGCGAAATGCTGGACGGCCGCGCCCTTACCGCCCTCAAGGGCCTCGCCGCCGCCAGCGTCGCGATGCCAGAGCACGTCGCCTACCTGCCGCGGGTGTTGAAATTCCTGAACCCGGAACTCGGCCGGCAGATCCTGCCCGATGGCTGCCATGCCGAACGCAGCCCCGCCGCCCACCTCGCGGCCGTACAGGATCTGACCGAGCTACGCGCGCTGCTGCAATCCGCCGGGGTCGAAACGCCGCCCGCGCTCCTCACCGCCATCGAGAAAACCGCCGCCGCGTTGCGCGCGATGCGCCACGGCGATGGCGGGCTGATGCTGTTCAACGGCAGCAAGGAGGAGCTCGCGAGCCTGATCGACCTCGTGCTGGCGCAGGCCGGGCGCGCCCGCGGCGCGGTCTCGACCCTCGGCGCCAGCGGGTTTTACCGGATCGCCGCCGGCAAGTCGCTGCTCTTCGTGGATGCCGGCGCGCCGCCGCCGCCACAGCTCGACCGCTTCGCCCATGCGGGCACGCTCGGCTTTGAGTTCTCCTCGGCGAAAGAGCGCCTGATCGTGAATTGCGGCGCCGCACCGGCCAATGCCAGCAACTGGCGGGACGCGCTGCGCAGCACCGCCGCCCATTCCACGCTGACGATCGCCGACGTCTCCTCGGCCGAAATCCGCGAGACCAGCCTCGGCCGGCGGCCCGGTGTCGTGCACGCCAACCGGCAGGAGGCGGGCGGCGCCGTGTGGATTGAGGCGAGCCATGATGGCTGGGGCAAAATTTTCGGCGCGATCCATCACCGGCGGCTCGGCCTGTCGGCGAACGGCGATGAGCTGCTCGGCGAGGATCTGATCGAGGCGGCGCAACCGCAGCCCTTCACCATCCGGTTCCATCTGCACCCCAATGTCACCGCGAGCCTGCAGCAGGACCACGGCGCCGTCATGCTGCGCACAGTGGGCGGCCAGGCCTTCCGGCTGCGCGCCGAGGGCGCGCCGATCGGGGTTGAGGAAAGCGTGTATTTCGGCCATGCCGAACCCAGGCGCGCCGAGCAGGTCGTCCTTGCGGGCCACCAGGACGGTCCTCAACATGTCAAATGGTCGATTGCGAGGATTTGATGGCGCGCGTGCTTCTGACAGGCGGAACCGGCTATATCGCGTCGCACACCGCGGTCGTCCTGGTCGAGCGGGGTCACGACGTCGTCCTGCTCGACAACTTTGCCAATTCCGAGCGCGACGTGCCGGCGCGGCTGCAGCGCCTGACCGGCCATGAGTTTCCCGTGATCGAGGCCGATATCCGGGACACGCCGGCCGTGATCGCCGCCCTCGCCGCCCATCCGGTCGATGCGGTGATCCATTTTGCCGCCCTGAAAGCCGTTGGCGAGAGCGAGTCCGACCCGCTGCTGTACTATGACATGAACATCATCGGCACGATCCGGCTGCTGCAGGCGATGCAGGACCAGGGCATTGGCCGGATTGTGTTCTCCTCGTCCGCCACGGTGTACGGCCAGCCAGACCAGTCGCCGGTGAAGGAAGACGCGCCGACGCGCGTGCAGAACATCTATGGCCGTACAAAACTGGTCATGGAGGACCTGATCAGCGACCTCGCCCGCACCGGCAAGCTGCGCGCCGCCGTCAACCTGCGCTACTTCAACCCCGTCGGCGCGCACCCCTCGGGCATGATCGGCGAAACCCCCCGCGGCGTGCCCAACAACCTCATGCCCTACGTCACCCAGGTCGCGACCGGCGAACGGCCGCACCTCAACGTCTTCGGCAGGGACTATGACACACCCGACGGCACCGGCGTGCGCGACTACATCCACATCATGGACCTCGCGCAGGCCCACGCCCTCGCGCTCGAACACGTGATGGACAATGACGTATCGCTGACCGTCAACCTGGGTACCGGCACGGGCATCTCGGTGCTCGACCTCGTGCAAGCCTTCGAGCGCGCGACCGGGCGGGCCATTCCTTTGAATTTCGCGCCGCGGCGGCCGGGCGATGTCGCCAGCAACTATGCGAATGCCGATCTGGCCGCGCAGGTGTTTGGCTGGCGGGCAACGCTGGATGTGGATGATATGTGCCGCGATGCGTGGCGATGGCAGGCCAAGCGGGCGGGCATTAATGATGTTGAAGGGGAAGGGTAAGTAAGGACTACTTTTTTGAACAAAAAGTAGCAAAAAACTTGATCACTCTGGGGCATGGACATTGCCGGCATCGCGTCTGCGGCCCAGCAGAGCAAAAGTTTTTTGCTGCTTTTTTTCCACAAAAAGAAGCGCTTGCTTGCTTGATTAATCACATGCCCAGAGACTCCGGCCCGCCCAGCAGAACCCTGGTCTTCCTGGTCACCGAGGATTGGTTCTTCGCCTCGCACTTCTGGGCCCGCGCCCGCGCCGCGCGGGCAGCCGGCTGGCGCGTCGTTCTGGTCGCGCGCGAAAGCGACGCCACGCCCGGGATACGGGCAAGCGGCATCGAGGTCCTGCCCATCGCCTTCCGCCGCCGCCGGTTGAACCCGTTCTCGGAGCTCGCCTTCGCCCTGCAACTGGCCCAGCTCTATCGCAGCCTGGCGCCCGAGATCGTGCATCACGTGGCCCTGAAGCCGATCATCATCGGCGGCCTTGCCGCCCGCCTCGCCGGGGTGCGGCGGATCGTGAACGCGCCGACAGGTCTCGGGTTTGTATTCTCGTCGCGCAAAGCATTGGCGAGGCTGCTGCGGCCCGTCGTCGCCCTCGGGCTGCGCGCGACCCTCACACCACCGGGCGCACGCGCCATTTTCGAGAATCCGGACGACCTCGCTGCCTTGCGCGACATGGGGGTCGTCCGGCCATCGGCCGCGATTTTGATCAGGGGGGCGGGCGTGGACATCGACGAATTCTGTCCCGCACCGGCGCCGTCCGGCCCGATCCGGGTGATCCTGATCGCCCGGATGATCCGCGAGAAGGGAGTGGCCGATTTCGCCGGCGCCGCCCGGCTGCTGCAGGGACAGGCCGATTTCATCCTGGTGGGCGCGCCCGATCCCGGCAATCCGGACTCGCTGAGCGAGGCGGACCTGCGCGGCTGGGAGGCCGAGGGTTTGGTCACCTGGCTCGGGCCGCGGCGGGACATCGCGAAACTGCTGCAGGGCGCGCATATCGCGGTGCAGCCATCCACATTCCGCGAGGGCCTGCCGAAATCGGCGCTCGAGGCCATGGCCTGCGGCAAGCCGCTGGTCGTCACCGACATCCCCGGCTGCCGCGAAACCGTGGTGCACGGCGAAACCGGCCTCATCGTGCCGCCGCGCGATCCGGCAGCGCTCGCCGGCGCGATCAAAACCCTGATCGAGGATGCGGCCCTGCGGGCGCGCCTGGGCGCCGCCGCCCGCGTCCGGGCCGAGACATATTTCGCCGACTCGGTGGTTTGCGCGCAGACCCTGGCCGTCTATGACGCTCTCGCAACTGGAGACAAACCATGAAACGCCTCGTTTTTGCCCTTGCCTTGACGTGCCTCGCCGGCGCGGCCCAGGCGCAAACGACGATCGGCAGCGTCAGCACCAATTTCCGGCTGATCGGGCCGAACGACAAAGTGGTCATCGAACGCTTCGACGACCCGAAGGTCGCCAATGTCTCGTGCTACGCGTCCTTTGCGCAGACCGGCGGCGTCGCCGGCGGGATCGGGGTCGCGACCGACCCGAGCGAGTTCGCGCTGAACTGTGTCGCGCACGGTGCCGTATCGATCCCGGCCGACCTGCCGCAAAAGGAAGAAATGGGCGCCATCTCGGCGTCCTTCCTGTTCAAGCATTTCATCATCACCCGCATGGTCGACACGCAGGACAACACGCTCGTGTATGTGCTGATCAGCACGAAGGTGCTGCATGGCTCGCCAGCAAATGCGGTCTCGGCGGTGCCGGCGGGAGGGAGCCAGTAAAGGCTAGTTTTTGAAAAACAGCAAAAACCTTTGCTCTGCGGGGGCCTGAGACGCGATGCCACCACAGCCCATGACCCGAGGTTCCAAAGTTTTTTTGCTACTTTTTGTTCACAAAAAGTAGTCCTTCCTTCCATCTAGGCCTCATCCATGACCGACATAACCCGCATCCGCCGCGCCCTCGTCTCCGTCTCCGATAAAACCGGCCTCGCCGAATTCTGCGCCGCCCTGGCAGCGTATGGCGTCGAGATTTTATCCACCGGCGGCTCGGCGCAGGCCCTGCGGGCCGCGGGGGTCGCCGTGACCGAGGTCTCCGACCATACGGGCTTTCCGGAAATTCTGGACGGGCGGGTGAAGACGCTGGTGCCGCAGATCCATGGCGGGTTGCTCGGCCGGCGGGACCTTGCGGCGCATGTCGAGCAGATGGCGGCGCACGGGATTGCGCCGATCGATCTCGTGGCGGTCAACCTGTATCCGTTCGAGGCAACGGTGGCGCGCGGCGGGGCGTTCGAGGATTGCATCGAAAACATCGATATCGGCGGTCCGGCGATGATCCGCTCGGCGGCCAAGAACCACGCCGCCGTGACGGTTTTGACGGCACCCGGGCATTATGCGGAGGTGCTGGCGGAACTTGCCGCCCATGGCGGCACCACTTTGGCCACGCGCCGCCGGCTCGCGGCCGCGGCCTATGCGCGGACGGCGGCTTATGACGCGGCCATTTCCGGCTGGTTCGCGGCCCAGAACGGGGACGCATTCCCTGCCGGCGTCACGCTTGCCGGCGCCCTCAAACAGACCCTGCGCTATGGCGAGAACCCGCACCAGGCGGCGGCACTCTACACAACGGCGCCGGCGCGGCCGGGTGTTACGAGCGCAACGCAGGTGCAGGGCAAGGAGCTCTCCTACAACAACATCAACGATACCGACGCCGCGTTCGAGTGCGTCGCTGAGTTCGCCGCCCCGACGGTGGTGATCGTCAAACACGCCAACCCCTGCGGTGTGGCGAGTGCCGCCACATACGCGGCCGCGTGGGATGCGGCACTGGCGTGTGATCCGGTTTCCGCGTTTGGCGGCATCGTCGCGCTGAACGGCACGCTGGACGAGGAGACCGCGACAAAGATCGCCGCGATCTTCACCGAGGTGATCATCGCCCCGGCGGCGACCGAGGGCGCGCGCGCGGTGCTTGCGGCCAAGAAGAACCTGCGTCTGCTGATCACCGGCGGCCTGCCGGACGCCGCCGCCCCCGGCGCCACGATCAAATCCGTCGCCGGCGGGTTTTTATGGCAGAGCCGGGATGATGGCCGGGTCGGGCCCGACGACCTGAAGGTGGTCACCAAACGGTCGCCTTCCGCCTCGGAAATCGAGGACCTGATCTTTGCCTTCCGCGTCTGCAAGCATGTGAAATCCAACGCCATCGTCTATGCGCGCGGGCAGGCGACACTCGGGGTGGGGGCCGGGCAGATGAACCGGGTGGATTCCGCGCGCATCGCCGCCTGGCGCGGCGCGCAGGCGAAACTCGATTTCACCGGCTGCGTGGTCGCCTCTGACGCGTTCTTCCCGTTTGCCGACGGGCTCGAGGCGGCAGTGGCCGCGGGGGCGAAGGCGGTCATCCAGCCCGGTGGCTCGCTGCGCGACGCGGAGGTGATCGCGGCGGCGGATGCCGCCGGGATTGCCATGGTATTCACAAATATGCGGCATTTCCGGCACTGATGGACTATATAAACCGAATGCTGAGCAACCTGCCCTTCGCACTACCGGATTGGCTGCCGAGCTGGGCCGCACTCGCGCTCGCGTTGCCGATCCTGCTGTATTTGCTGGCGTTTCTGTTGATGCCCTTCAGCGTGTTCGGCGTGAAGTCCCGGCTCGAATCGCTGGAGGCGCAGATCGACTCGCTGCACGAGGATCTGCGGATGATGGCGTTCCGCGCCTCGGGCGCACTGCCGCCATCGACGACGAGTTTCGACGCGCGCGAGGAACCGCCCAGTTTCAGCCGCATGAAGACCGCACAGCGCAGTTACGCCGAGCCCGTTCCAGCGGAGCCCCGGCGCAGCCCGCCCGCCGCAGCGCCGGCGCGCGACCCCCGCTACGCAGCACCGCCGCCGCGCGCTGGACGGCGCACGGAGCCGCGCCTGGATTGAGCCTTTTGTCCCTGGACGGCCCGGTTTTTTGCGCCGGCGCCAACGGCAATATCGGCGGCGGCATTGTTCGCGCGCTGGCAGCCGCCGGCGTGCCGAGCTTTGGCGGCCTGCGAAGCCCGCATCCGCTGCCGGCGGGGGTGACACCTTGTCTCACGGGCCATCTCGCCAATGCGGGCCTGGAATTGCCGCGGGTGAGCGCCGTCATCCATGCCGCCGGGCTCGGCCATCGTCGCGGGGTCGGCGCGGAGGTTTTCAGGCGCGAGAACGTCGAGGCGGCGGTTAACGTGGCGCGCGCCGCGCGCGCTGCCGGGGCGACAAAATTCATCCTCATATCAACCGCTTATATCCACGGGCGGGTGCATGCGGGCACGGTGACGGATACGACCCCGCCGAACCCGATGGATGCCTATGCCGAGAGCAAGCTGGAGGCTGAGCACGAGGCCGCCGCCGCCTTCGGCCCGGGGTTTTGCGCGGTGCGGCCGGCGGCGGTGATCGGCCCCGCCGCACCCGGCAATCTGTCGCTGCTGCTGAAACTGCTCTCCCGCGGCATCCCGCTGCCCTTCGGCGGCATCGCCAACCGGCGCAGTTTCATCGAGCGCGATGACCTCGCCGCCCTGATCCTCGCGATTTTGCGCACCAAAACGCCGCCTGAGAGCGTTTTGGCCGCACATCCGGAGACCATCGGGACGACGGCGTTGATCCAGGCGCTCGCCGAGGGGCTGCCATGCCGCGCAAAACTATTCGCCTGTCCGCCCGGCGTGCTGGCGACCGGGGCTCGCATCTGCGGCCGTGCGGCGATGTGGCAAAGCCTCTCCGGCGACTTCATCGCCAACCCCGTGGCAGCCCGGGCGCTCGGCTGGGCGCCGGCCGAGGCCCTTGAGGATTCACTCCGCCGCACCGCCCGGTATTATAGTACCACACACAAAGTCTCTTGACTGAAAGCGCCAAAATACCGATAAGCCAGCAGCCAAGTTTGTGGGTGTAAAATGATGAAGACGACAGTTTCGATTAAGCCGGCGGACGTCAAGAAGGACTGGGTCCTGATCGACGCCGAGGGCCTGATCCTCGGGCGCCTTGCCGCCATCGTGGCAAGCCGCCTGCGCGGCAAGCACAAGCCGACCTTTACGCCGCATGTCGATTGCGGGGACAACATCATCATCGTCAATGCCGAGAAGGTGAAGCTGACTGGCAAGAAGGCCGAGCAAAGCGTGTTCTACTACCACACCGGCTACGCCGGCGGGATCAAGGGCCGCAGCATGAAGGATCGCCTGGCGAGCGCTCATCCGCAGCGCGTGGTCGAAAAGGCGGTCGAGCGCATGATCACGCGCGGGCCGCTGCAGCGCCAGCAGATGAAGAACCTGTACGTGTATGCCGGGCCAGAGCACAAGCACGCCGCCCAGCAGCCGATAACCCTTGATGTCGGCGCGCTGAACGCCAAGAACCGGAGAGCCTGATCATGTCCGACACCGCCAATGCTTTTGCCGGCCTGAAGAGCATGCCGAGCGCCGTGGCCGCCGAGGCCGCAACCCCCAAGCGTGAGCCCAAGCGCGACGCGATGGGCCGCTCCTACGCCACCGGGCGCCGCAAGAACGCGATCGCGCGCGTCTGGATCAAGCCCGGCAAGGGCGAGATAAAGGTCAATGGGCGAAGCCTGCAAGTGTATTTCGCCCGCCCGACTTTGCGCATGATTATCGACCAGCCTTTCCAGATTTCCGAGCGCACGGAGCAGTTCGATGTCATCTGCACGGTTGCAGGGGGCGGTTTGTCGGGCCAGGCCGGAGCGGTGCGCCACGGTATTTCAAAGGCCTTGACCCTTTACGAGCCTGCCTTACGTCCTGCTCTGAAGCGCGCGGGCCTGCTGACGCGCGACAGCCGCACGGTGGAGCGCAAGAAATACGGCAAGCGCAAGGCCCGCCGCGGTATGCAGTGGGCGAAGCGCTGACCGGTTGTCAGACCTTCACCGCACGCCCCTCCCGCAAC
>Ga0116231_10002531_pt1 | contig 38289 bp, 22 predicted proteins | sample S1TSphgellanicum_2_FD_89695 | JGI IMG/M metagenome (GOLD analysis project Ga0116231, IMG submission 89695) | Host-associated microbial communities from peat moss isolated from Minnesota, USA - S1T2_Fd - Sphagnum magellanicum MG | ecosystem: Host-associated > Plants > Peat moss > Unclassified...
CATATAGTGAACCATTTTCACCAATGAAGGTAAGGGTAGTGAAATTACAGTGAACTTAATTCACTTTTATGGTTGCATAGTGAAATAGCGTAGTGAACTACACCACATTTTCCTAGTAGTGAATGTTACGGACATCACCATCACTTATCGCTTGCATCATCACTTGCAACAACATAGTCGCTTACATCATTATTTACATCATTATTAGTTCTTAATTAATTTTCAATTCATTTTTTAATTAAATTTTAGTTAAATTTTAGTTGACCTTCAATTAACTTTAAATTAACCATTAGTTAACTTTTAATTCATTATTAATTAAAAAGCTTCTTATGAAGATTCCTTAGTTAGTGCACACATGGAAACCTTTATGGATGCTTATTTGAATTAAATCCCCAATGGGGTATAGACAAGGGTAGGACCTCTCATTACCTTTAGTCTGTTCAACACCAATTCTGGGTACATTTTCTTGTCATAACCTTTGTTTTCATACATTATCAAAATAAAATTATGTTTAAACCATTTTATAACATATACCATGTTCTTGCCCTACGTGTTTATGTTTCTAGTTTTGGATTATATTTAGGATTACATTTCTTATATTTTTTCTCTTGGATTTGACCTTAGTTTAGCTCTTATTCTTGTAGTTTTTCGTGCCCATGACATTTAACAATAAATTTAACGATTGAATTTAATCATTAAATAAACTTAACTATTAAATTTAGCCATTGGATTTAATCATTAAATATATTCAGCCATTAAGTTTAGGAATTGCATTTAATCCTCAAATAGGTTTAATCATTCGATTTTGTTATTAGCCATTATGTTTAGCCATTTAATCACTAAATAAATTTAACCATTGTATTTAGTTGTTAAATAACTTTAGTAATCAAGTTTAACCATTGAATTTAATCATTAAATAAGTTAGTCATTAAGTTTAACCATTGGATTTAGTCGTTAAATAGGTGTAGCTAATTAAGTTAACCATTGAATTTAGTCATTAAATATATTTAACCATTAAATTCAACCATTAAATAAGTTTAGCCATTAAATTTAGCATTAAATTTAACCAATTACTTTCTTGAAATTTTGTAACATATGAGATTAAAAACTTGACAAAATTTGACATCTTTTGATTGGTGTAGTCCATTGGTAACGACTTGTATAGTGAATTATGTTAACTAATATGTTTATTTCTATGTTTTTAAAAATATTATCTATGTTAGTTTATGATATACCTTATATTATTTTAAGTTACTTTAATTATTCTAACTTATATTTTATGTTATTATAGGTTATTATAAAATATTGTACCTTAAATTATTATATGTTATTTCAAATTATATTTTAAATTATTCAAGGTCATTTTATTTTATGTTATTATAAATTATTTTATCCTAAACATAATAACTTTAAAATAATCTAAAACAAAATATAACGACCTAAGGTAAAAATTACTTAGAATAGAAAATAATAACCTATGAAAAATAATTTCAAATACCCTATAATATAATAACTACCAATAACCTACAATAATAGTTGTAATATAACATATAATAACCAACATCAACTTATAATACAATAACCATTAATAAAATAGCCATCAAAACCACCAATAAAATAACCACCAATGGCTTAAAATGGAATAATAATTAATAACCATTAATATAATAGCCACCAATAGCCATTAATAAAATAACCATCAATAACCATTAATAAAATAGCCACCAATAATCATTAATATATCACGAATAGCCATTAATAGAATAGTCACCAATAATCATTAATATATTAATCACGAATAGCCATTAATAGAATAGCCACCAATAATCATTAATATATTAATCACGAATAGTCATTAATAGAATAGCCACCAATAATCATTAATATATTAATCACGAATAGCCATTAATAGAATAGCCATCAATAACCATTAATAGAATAGCCACCAATAGCCATTAATAGATTAATTAGGAGTAACCATTAATAGAATAGGCACCAATAGCCATTAATAAATTAATCATGAATAGCCATTAATAGAATAGCCACCAATAGCCATTAATAGATTAATTAAGAATAACCATTAATAAAATAGCCACCAATAGCCATTACTAGATTAATCAGGAATAACCATTAATAGAATAGCCACCAATAGCCATTAATAAAATAGCCATTAATAGCCACCAATAGCCACTAATAGAATAAGCACAAATATGCACCAATAGAATAACTATTAATGGCCATTAATAGAATAACCACCAATAACTATTAATAGAATAACCATTAAAAATATTAATAGAATAAGCACTAAAAAACATTAATAGCCACAAATAGAATAGGTACCAATAGCCATTAATAACCACTAATAACACTAATAAAAAAAACCAATATCCATATATTATAATTGTTTAGGATTGCCAAAAATAATCTAAAATGAAATAATTTATAGTAAACAAAAATAACTTAAGGTGAAATAACTTTCAATAGCCAAAAGTAACTTATAATAGCTACAAGTAATCTAAATTGAAATAATTTACAATAGCCAAAAATAACATAAAATAGACAAAAAAAACTTACAATAGCTAAAAATAGCCTAAGGTGAAATAAGTTAAAATAGCCAAAAGTAATTTATAATAACTACAAGTAGTCTAAATTGAAGTAATCTACAATAGCCAAAAATAACATAGAATAGCCAAAAGAACTTACAATAATTGAAAATAACCTAAGGTGAAATAAGTTTAAATAACAAAAAGTAATTTATAATAATTTCAAGTAGTCTAAATTGAAATAATCTATAATAGCCAAAAATAACATGAAATAGCCCAAAAAACTTACAATAGCTGAAAATAGCCTAAGGTGAAATAAGTTAAAATAACCAAAAATAACTTAGAACAACCAAAAATAATTGAGAATAACCATAAATAGCCGTAAATAATGTAAGGTGAAATAATTTCAATTAATGAAAAATAATCATATAATAATTGAAAGTAGCTTAACATAGGTAGTATTATTATATTAACCAAAAAAAAATCCATTTATTAAACTTTTATTTTTCAAAAGAATGGTCATTGAAATGTTATTGAATAATGATATTCAACTTTTTTTTTGTTCAAATGATTTTAAACTTTCAAAAGGAAATAAATGTAATTATGTGCATTATTGAATTTTCTTAAAAAGTAAACTCAAATCATTTCATTTGAACAAAATCTCAATAAGATATGAATTTTCAAAGTTTATGTTTTTATAATGTTTAAAATGAAATATTTGATAAATAGAATGTAATGTAACATATTATCACAACAAGTGGGGTGGTTTGATGGTAAGGATGTTTGCCCCAATCCAGAGGTCAAGGGATCAAACTTCATGGGTGATGCTGTGTGTGGTCAACAATGGTATATTGTCCAAATATTTTCTTATCGAATTTTTAGGCTAGGTGCTTAGGTTGATTATGTGGCCTACTTACCTAAGTTAGGTTTTTAACCTAGCGTAGGTAGTGACGTGTCAATAAATAATAGGATTTAAAAATCATGAAATTATCAATAATATTCTATATTAAATAATTAAAATTTAATTAATTTGCATAATGGTTAATTAATTAACTAGCAAGTGAATGGTTTGGTAAATTTGTATTTCACTTGAAAGTAACCTTGTCCGTAGTAACTGGTCCCTGTTCACTAGGTAAAATTATCCAAATTCACTAAAAAATCTAGTGAAACCCAGAGTGAACTAGAATGCATTTCTTAGTAGTGAGCCTGCGTGTATGTGTAGAGGGTAGAGTGACTAGGTAGATTAAGTAGGTTAGATTAAATTAGGTTAGGCTAAGTTAGGGTAAACTAGTCTAAGTCATCACCTACTTACTTACATTTTTAATTAATTTATTAACCCATTGACTTATGAGTTGACCAGTCAAATGATGACACATGAAGCGTTGAAATGACCTTACAACATGTCACATTTTACTATTAGTCAAAAAATTTAATCATTTAAGCACCACTTCAGGGATGGTAAAAAACACCACCCTAAGGTTGGTAAGAAAAACCATCTTAGTTGTACTAGACTTATTAAAATCCACTTGTTTTAGAAAACCAAAGTGGTTTTTTGACCCCTCTTTTTGGTTTGAAAAACCTAAAATTATAGTAGTGACATTAGAGGGTGACCCCAAATTAGTATTAGATGAAGAGGAGGTTGGGTATGACCCTTTTGAATTCTTAGTTAATGACCGATTTAAAAACCTTATATTTTCAAGATTATTGTTGGGTGAAAATACACTATAGGGGGGGCTAAGTTGGGTAGTTTCATGAAATGTGCATAAAGTACATTTCTATAAAAAATGTTGCAATTAATATTGGGTTTCATTTTTGGTGTTTAGGCTTGATATTTTGATTTTCACAAAGTAAATGATACCTAATGTTATTTGAAAAAAAATGTTAAGAGATTAAATTCAAAAAATAATGGGTACATTTATGGTATATGTAGAATAATAAAACATGTTTTTATTTTTGGATTGCACTGGGTTTGGGTTTGAATTAGTTAGCCAAAAAATGTTTGAAATAAATTTTTTTTAAATGGCCCACTTCACATATCTTGTCATCTTCCATTTGAAACTAATAGTTTGTCAAAATGTTAATTTACCACTTACTTATGGTCATTGCCCCCAAAACACCCATTTGTGATATGATAATTATCAAACTTTTCACATGGCTCACAAACTTATTCCAATCATATGGAATCACAATGTTTAATGGATACTACAAATTTTACAAAGATTAAAAATCATTTCAATCATTTTTTTAATATATTTGCATTTCTTAGTAAGTTTGTGACATATATATACTTTCGGCACAAATATACTCTAACATCATATTAGATTAAAAAGTGTCTTTTATTTGGAATTTGACTTTTTTGGGTTTTGACCTACCATAATATGCAAAAACATTGTGAAAATCCTTCATAATAATGACATGGTTGAAGTTCAAACATGGGACCTCCAAAAAAAATATAATGTGACAACAATCTTGGCCCCTCAATAGTGTGTTTTCACCCTGTTTGATATTAACATTGGGAACAAATAACATTTGATAATGGGGATACAAGCACCATTGCACCACCCAACATTGCATTGCAATAGATTGAACTCTCGGTCCTCCCCACATAAGATACATCCATTGAGTATGAAATTGAAAACCCATGAATGTCCATGCCCCAATGGTTAATGATCAACAACCACATGTGCAATCAATAAACTCCATTGACTATGTACTCCCCTAGATCATGAACACATAAATAACAATAATAGAGCAAAAAATGGACCCCTGGATCACCATTTTAGATCTAGGCATCCAAGACACATTAATAAACACACTAGTCACACAAGTTGACTAGCCTTTCCATCCATCCTATGAATCCTATAGTCAAATCCATGATGATAATGACATTGGAACCATGGGTGAGCCCAAATATAAACACAACATTAATGAACCCTAAGTTAATCATCAATGCATTTTCATTCCTAAAATTGCAATTAGTATGAGAAAAATGGGTGTTTTGCAATTGGGCTTGTAATTCATTTTTTGAATTGTAATGACCATTTGCAATTCATTATATTTTTACACCTATGAGTGCTATCAAACAAGTTGCATGAGTTGCAAGATATGCAATTCATCGTATATACGATCATACACTAGTGCAACTCAATTGTAGTTCTAATGCAACAACTTTTTTTCAACTATTATGCAATTCCCCTACGATTACAACCATAATTTCATGTTGACATCACTTTTCATCCATGCATGAGTGTTTAACCTTTTTCAACAAATGTGGGAAAATGAAGAATTTTCAAACCCTAGATTTAATAAATACTCAAGGAAAGATCATATTTACAATAGATTCAAGTGTTCATGACTTGTTCCCATGTTTGTTGATTCTTAGATTGTATGATATTAATGTGTCAACATTAGAGCTCTAATATTTTGTGTGGGCTTATCAAAAGATGGAGTCCTTTTATGTGAACTAGATGATGTTTTCAAAGTCAAAATTGACATTAAATCTTAGAAGTTTAAAATCTGAAATGCCTAAATTGGGCCAATACAAAACTTAACAACATGATCTTAGAGGTTATCCTTTTAAAGCACATTTGCCGATAGGGGTTTAACATCACAACTTTTAAAGTGAAGAATGGCACTAGATTACACAGTCTAGATATTGACAATGTGAACATTCCTAATATGGACTTCGAAAACAACAAAACTTGTTTTGACATAAAAGATGACATCCTCAACTTGACGACGCTCTTCCTTTGCTAATGGGTGTAGTCTTAAAAAATTGTCCCAATTTGAATGAGCTACAATTGAAAAGGAAGCATGATTCTGCATTTAAATATTTAAACCCATAAACCTTAAACTTCTTAAACCTTCATCTTCTAAAATTTAAACCCTAGTCCATTGAAACTTTAAACCTTTTAAACCATAAATCTTTGATATATTTAAAACCCTAAAGCGTAAACCTCCGATATCAAAAACCCTAGACCTTAAACACTTTAAAGTTCTAAAACCATAAATTATAGACTTCTATCACCTTAAACTTCTAAAACCCTAAACCTTATAAATCTCTATCACCTTCTACTCTTTGATATCAAAAACCCTAAATCCTAGACCTTTGTCATCTTAAACTTTTAAAACCTTAAACCTTATACCTTTAACACCTTAAACTTTTAAAACCCTACACCTCCAAAACTTTATATTTCGGAATCCTAAACCTTTGATATTTAAAACCCTAAACCCTAGACCTTTTAAACTTTAAAGTTTTAAAACCTTATACCCTAGACTGCCACAACTTTAAACTTTGGAACCTTACACCTTTGATATTAAAAGTCCCAACCCCTTTAACCTTTAATATTTAAAACCCTAAAACCCTAAACCTTTTAAACCTTAAAGTTCTAAAACCCTAAACCTTAAACATTTGAAACTTTAAACTTCTAAACATTACACCTTTGATATTTAAAACCATAAACCTTAAACTTCTAAACCTCTTATATATAAAACCTTAAACCTTAAGACCTCTAATATCTGAAACATTAAACCTTAAATCTTTGTTAGCTTGAACCTTAAGTTCCTTATATAAGGTTTAAGGTTTAGGATTCAAGGATTATAATTCATTTATAGGGTTTCAAGTTGAATGACAAGGTTTTGGGTTTAGGGTTTGAACTTGAATCACACTTGGTAGAGAGTTTAAAATTCAAAGGTTAGAATTTAAAATTCAATTTGAGGGTTTAGGGTGTTAGGGTTTAAGGTTCAAAAATTCCAATTCAATTCTAGGGTTTATGGTTTAAAGGTTTAAGGTTTGTGGTTTTAGGGTTTAAGCTTTAAACCTTAAGGCTTAAGGTTTAATTAAAGTATAAGTTTTAGGGTTTAAGGTTTACAATTCAATAGTGTATGGTTTAACAGGTTATGGTTTAGAGTTCAAAGGTTAGGGTGTATGATTCAATTTGAGGGTTTAAAATTTACAATTTAAGGCTTTAAGGTTTACAATTGTTAAAGGAATAATTATTTGTGGTAATTATTAATTAGTTCATGTCTATTTACCCAGTTATTGTTTATAAAAATTACTAATTAAATTACATACACTATTAGAAAATTTGTTTTTTGCAACTTGTCTTATGCAACTAAAAAATCTCACATGCAACCATTTGGAGTTGCATGCGACATTTTTTAGTTGCATAAGACAAGTTGCAAAAGACAAAATTTCTAGTAATGATAATTTTTATCATCATTTGAATTTGAAACTATTTTTTAATAGATATATCTTTGGAGAAGAAAAAAAAATGAAAACCATTGTATCATTGTAAAACATGGCACTTTAATGGAGTATGAGAAAAATATGTTTTGATTTTTTAAAAAAAATATTTCCATAGTCAAAGTTGTTTTTTTTAATGTTTTTTTTATCATACTTTCATTACTAGATTTTAATTCTAAAACTATTTAATTAGATCTGAATGAACAGACTTTGTTGATATTAATTTTATTATATTTCAGTCCAAATTTTAGACCAAAATATAGGATTAGAGATTCTGTATTTACCATTTGGCGACCATCCCAGGGTTTGAATTCATAGTGACTTCAAAATGTTGTTTATGTCTTGTTGTTGAAATTTTTGTTTATATAGATAAATAGTGAACTTTAGTTTTGACTTTTGCATATTTTTTCAAATCTTGATCATAATTTTTTGTTCAGGAAGTCGATCTAAGCATAGTAATTAAATGTGAGGATTTTTTTTTAATGTAAAAGTTTGTTTAAATTTGAATTAGGATGTGGAAAGATGGAAAATATAATTATAATTACAAGTCTAAGGAGACAATTTAAATCAAGTTGTATTACATGAACAAGTGGAAAATGGCGTTGCCATTAGCAACAATTTGAGTGTAAATCAGGTAGATCAGTGGCTTGAAACACCTAGAAGAGTTTTTCAGATAGAACATAAACATCAATGGACTGAAAAAAGACTTGCATGCCACAGAATGCCTTTAGCAACAACGATTATTCCTCGTGAAGTGCAAACTAGTGAAACATAGAGGTGCACCAACAAAACTTTAGAGCAAAATTCCAAAAAATAAAGTATGAGGGAGAAGTTCATTAAGAACAAAAGGCCTCTAAACCCTACACACTTTTCTTTTAAAAAGGAAAAGTAGCCAATGACTAAGACAACCAAAAGAGCAGTTCTGATGTCTTAGTTAATAATGATGAGGAGAAAGAAACTATATAAAAGAGGCAAAGAAGACAAGAGGATATTATAATGAGAGGCAATATTGATCTTCAATAAACAACAAAATGGATGAAAAAACAACAACAACAAAATCAGAAACATAAGAATAAATCCATATCTTATAAGTTTGATCTAAAATTACTAATTTCTCCCAGGCAGGAGCAAGAATCTAATCAATAAGAGTATCAAAAATGGTCCAAAAACGAGCCACAGTCTCAAGGACAACATTCAACAAAGAAGTAGATACATGATTTTGATTGGGATCCACCAAAAGTCCAATAATCTATTCCATCGCCACAAAATAATGAAGGTATCTTGCTTTCAAGACCAAGTTCTGTAATAGGCATGAATGTATTTGGAGAAGTCTAGATTGCACACAAAAGTTTAGGTTCATTAGGTACAAGTTCTAGGGGTCAAACTCCTAGGTTTAATACATCGGGATCTGTGCGAAGGCTAAAAGCATAATTGGATGAACTAAAAAAATTGCTACTATGTTTCAACAAGCAACATAATATAATGTACATATGATAAATGTTTTGCTTGAACTTTTTAATTTGGAGATTAAGAACAAACAAATTATAGAGGAAAAGGATAGATCTGTTCAAAATTTGAAAGGAGCTTTGGAGAAGGAATAAAAGATCAAGGCAAAGTTACAAGATAGGAATAGTGAAAATAATTAGGTATTGACAGAATTCCAAGCAATTAGACAAAAGATTAATAACATGGAGAAATAGATCAAGGATTTATAAAACATCAAAATCCTTGCAAGCAACTTTAAAGGAGACAAATGCCAATTACTATGGTTTAAAAGCAAAGAAGGATACTTTGAATATAAAGCATAACAAACTTTAAAGGGACTACATGCACATGGAGGAAATTATCTTGAAACAGCAGAAGGAGGTGGAGGAGTTTAGAGTGGACAATACCAATGCATATTAAACTAAGAATGAAATGTTGACTAGAGGTATGCATAGATGGACAAAAATTTACAAAAGCAATTGGTCTTTAATGAAAAGTTGAATAATTTTTTGGAGGAAACCCAAAAGACAAAACCCTTCAATTATGGTATTTTTTTGATTGAAAATAGTGAATTCAAGAAGTAGAATACTTTGCTTTAAATAAAACTCAAGGCACTATCAATGGAAGAAAAAGATGTAGACTAATGGTGGGATGAAGTGTAGGACATTGTTCAGAAGGATATTAGTAAGGTTTGCAAAAAGTATGAAAGGAATGAAAGGTTATACATGCATAGGATTTCTCAAATGGAAAAAGTTCTACCATGATTTGAGTATGAGCCTTTAGTTCTATTTCCAGAACCAAAGACTTCAGATGGGGAAGAAGATAAAAGGGATATAGATGGGGTAGGACCATTAGGTACAAAAGTAGTAGAACAACTAAGAGACCTTAAAGGAGGAAATGATAGCCCTGAGAGGAAGGCTATTGAACAAATTCTAGAACAAGTAAAATTTGTTTTATAAGAGGTCAGTTCTTAGGAATATGCATTTACAACCATAAAAATAAGGGAATAGATATAACCTAAAGAACATGTAATTTAAGAGGATTAACAAGATCAAATTAAGCTTGTGTCAAAGTTGCAGCAATAGGATTATATTCAAATTACATCAAGTCTAAAGTTACAATAATAACTACAAATGACAACAAAGTTGCAGTCATAAGCATAGAGAGTAATTCATCAATAAACAATTGCACAGTTGTCAACAGAAGCATCAAAAGAGCAACATTACCCTTTGTATACAACAAAGAATCAAATAGTGCTTCAAACTGAAGAACACACAAAATAGATTGTAGTATAAACAAAACATATTACAATACATACAGATTAGATTTTTAAATCATAGGATTAGAAATAACGTTAGATTTAGCTTTCTTAACACATTTTTCATGCAAAATTTCAAGACATAATTTAAAGTACATGTGGGGTAATGTTAGGGAGTAGTTACTTGTGGTAATTATTAGTTAGTTTGTGTCTATTTACCTAGTTAATGTTTATAAAAATAACTAGTTAGATTACCATTTTATCAGTAAAAATGATGTATAATATTTTTCCCAAAAAAACGATTTACCATATTTTGCCAACTAATAGAAAATTTTCTACAAATTTACCACCAAAATGAATTTATAAAATTCTTCCATTAATAATGATTCCAATAATGAAACCAAAAAGAAAGGGTATAATCTATTTATGAAACAAAGTTTTTTGTTTGTTTTGTTTTGTTTTGTTTGTATTAATGAAGGGTGCATGGGCTTGGTACTATGATGTTTGGACTTGTGGTACAAAAGTTCTTGAATATTGAATGATTTCTTCACTGAAAATTAAATTAAATTGTAGTTGAAAATTCCAAAGGAATTGGAATGTGCCTTTGATTTTGTTGGAAAGATCTTGATGAATAGGATTAATGGAATTTATTTAGTAAGATTTGAATTCCAAATGGGAAATATTGATTTAAAGTAATTTTTGCCCTTGAAAATTCAAATAAATTCCAAAATACCAAGTTTTCGAAGGAAAATTAGTTGAAAACGTGGTCAAACTTGAAGGTCTATTCACATCTTGAGTTACCCTATTTTGTAATGTGTTCACACTTGGGCCAACGACACATGCCACACTAGTAGGGATGAAATGGTCATGTGGGAAGGATGAAACTGCTTGATTTTATATGATGAAAAATAATGTGTGGATGAAGTAGTTTCAAGCAGGGAGGAAAATTAGGGTTTTGGAACCCTACAAAAAAAATTTATTCTCTTTTATTTTATTTTCTCTCCTCCCATTTGTGTTTTGCATTCTCACCTTCCTTGTGACCTCATATCCCACAACCTTCTAGCCTTCTCCTTTTTTTCCTCCCTCAATTTTCTTGTTATTTCAATGCGTTTTCTATCTTTATCTCTTTTTGTCTTTCTTTGTCTATTTGTTTCTCAACATCTCTTTGTCTTTTTATCTTTTTTTGCATGTGTTTGTTCTTGGCATTTTTATGTGTATCTCATCCTCTCGAAGGTACACGAAGGCAAAAATACATAGGCGAAGGCAAGGACCACAAACAACACAAAACACCAACACAACTACAACCCACATCTAGAGGTACAAACTTCTTCATTCTCTCAATTACATTAGTCTCTTTCTGTCCCTCTATTTTGTCTCTGCTTTCACCTTCAAACTTTTGTTCCAAATTTTCCAAACATTGTGCATTTCTGTCATTTTTTGTTCCTTTCATTTTCATTGATGTTGTGGTCTATTATTAGCCATAAGTATGACTGCCTCCTCCTCTTATTTACAAAATTACAGCTTAAACTCCCTTGGTCTTAACATAATTCACACAAAATAAGAAAGAAGGCAAAATGTTTCCAAAATAAAAACCAATTTTGTTATCAACATGTGTTGATTTATTTTTCTTTGTCTTTTTCCCCTAATTTGGCTACTTTTGTTGTTTTTTTCATCATCGTCAAAATGGAGATATGAATATAATTTTTTTACAAAACATGTTGGTGTCAATGTATAATTCTAAGTTTCCTTTTCTTAGACCTACACATTATAATCACTTGATCTTACATAACAACCTCCTCATTGTTCCTTTGATGTTCCATTTTTGCATAAAATTTCCTTTCTTCAAATTCAATGTTTATGCAATTCTAGAATAACATTATTTGTTTGTTTCCATCATAAAAAAGTTGGAGTTTGTCTCTGTGCTCATCAAATCCAATTTTTTTCAAGTTACAAACTAATAATCAATAAACTAATTTAAGGCTTTACTTGTAGAGATCTTTACAAACTCATTCAATCATCTGCATTTAGCAAAGGAGTAAGAGTCACCACTATGGCACCATGACACCTAATTCATCATAAGTCCTCAATCCTAAAACCAAATGCATTTCTCCATAAAAAAATGTGGTGTCGTATAAAATATTCACGAAATTTGTTTCCAAATAGTAAAAATCACACAAAGTGCATGGTGGTCACCAAACACTTTTATGCAAAATAATTTTTAAAATGCCTCACGGCCGTTAAGCTTTTTTATGCAAGAATCACACAAAGCTTTTGCCAACCACTAGGAATTTATGTGTGAAAATCACACAAAGTGTTTAACGACTGCTAGGCACTTTTATTCGAAATCATTAAAAAAGAAACGCTTAGTAGCCACCAAACATTCTTGTGCAAAAATCACACGAAGCACCTAATGGCCGTTAAGTTTTTTAGTACAAAAATAACACGAAGGACCTGGCAACTACCAAGCACTTTTGTGCCAAAATCCCATGAAACATCTGGCCGCCAAGCATTTCTATGCAAAAATCACACAAAGCACCTAATGGATTTTAGGTGTTACTATGTGACATAATTATAAAAGAAATGCTTGACAACCACTTGGCATTTCTATGTGAAAATCACACAAAACACCTCATAGCTACCAAACATTTCTATGCAAAATCATTTAGAAAAAAACACATGGCAATTGCTAGGTTTTTTGTGCAAAAATCACACAAAGAACCTAGTAGATGCCAGGTGCTTCTACATGAAATAATTCAAAAAGAAGTGCCTAGCGGCCACTAGGCATTTTTGTGCAAAAATCACACAAAGCACTTGGTGGTTGCTAAGCACTTCTATGTGAAATTATTCAAAGAAAATTGCCTAGTGGTCGCCAAACACTTTTTGTGTGAAATCATTCAGAGAGAAGCGCTTGGTAGTTGCTAAGCATTTTTGTGCAAAAATCACACGAAAGCACATAGTAGACACCTAGCGCTTCTACGCAAAATAATTAAAAAATAAACACCTAGAGGCCACAAACGATTCTATGTGAAAATTAGAGAAAGCTCTTGGTAGCCACCAAACGTTTTTGTGTGAAATCATTTAGAAAGAAGCACCTAGAATCCACCAGGTGTTTTTGTGAAAAAATCACATGAAGCACCTAGCGATCACCAGAAGTCTCTGTGTGAATTAAGAAGTGTTTGGTGGCCACTTGGCACCTTTATGTGTAAGAACAATAAAGAATCGCTTGATGTTTACTAGGACTTTCCATATGAAAGAAATTGAAAAAAAACCTTTAATGGTTGCAAGGTGTTTAATTGTGATAGAATTTGCAAGAAATGTTTGGCAGTCATTAAGGGTTTCTATGAAAAATGATAAACAACAAACGCTTGGTGACCACATGGCATTTCAACCCGATGAATTAAAAAAAAGTGTTTGGCAGCCACTAGGTGTTTTTACGAGATAATAATTAAGAAAAACTATTCGAACATTTTATAGACATTTTCCAATTGTGATTGTTGAAGTTATACATGTGATTTGTTCTTCATACAAATACACACCTCCACTACTTGGAAAGGTATTGGGAGATTATTTGGGCTTGAACACAATCCATTATGTCGCAAAGCTCGGAGTCTGGGAGCTATTGTTGGTGGTTACCTCCTAGGCAATTAAGGTTGATTGAAAGGATTTATCTTTCAACCTCCACTTCATAAAGAATGGAAATCAAGATAATGTTTAAAAAATGCTTATCCATTTTTTGGTGCGCTACATGCATGCATTTGACAAGGTGATTATCATGTTGGAGGACATGCGAAAGAAGCAACAAATTGGCCTTGTATGTCCTATCAGTTCATTGAATGATGAACTAATGTCATCAAGTGTGGAGAAAAGGTTCAAATTCAAAGGCATTAAGGACTTGGACGCAACTAAAGTCGATGTCAAATGAAACAAGTTCTATGAGCTTGTGTAATTGGAAAAGGAGGAAAATATTCGAGAGTCGCAAGGAGGCTCAAAGTGAACAACAACCATGGTCATGAGCTTGAACCCTGTGAGGTTGGTGAAGAGGTTGTGCAAGAAATATTCGAGGAGGAAAAGTAAAAAAAAATTCTCGAAAAACTTGTTCTGGGAAAGGAGGAAAAAGGATTTGATGTTGTTGAATGTCGTCTAAAGGACAATACAATAGAGTATTTGAATTCATTTCCATTGGGGTTTGCCTTAGTGAAGGACGTTCTAGTTTCAATGGATAGATTCAAAAGGGTGCTAGTAAAAATCGTGTACCATCCATTATCAAAGGCACATGTTAACAAAATTAAAACCCATATCACAATTTATAATAAGTTCGATACTAGGGTTCTAATTTTTACAATTCCAAAGGACCAAGATAAACCAAATTTTATTTTCCCCCGTGCGTTAAAGACTTGGGAGGAGATTATGGATTTACAAGTTTTTATAGTGGGGGGCAACACACAATTGTTGCAACAAAGGTGGGTCAACTTAGTTTTACGATTTTCCATCTATTTCTTTTGAATATTGTTCCAAGAATTTTTTGAAATTGTTTTTCTTTTCATTTATGCAAGAACTTGTTGCCAATAGTACCATCACACAACAAGTTAAAGACTTGTATAATAAATTCCAAATTGTGGTGGTTTGGGATTTGGACTCTGTGAAAATCTACAACATGTCAAAGATTTTGAATAACAAGGATTGCAACTTGCAAAGAACACCATCTTATTAAGAGAACTTGGCCCATGTTCGTTGAATTTGGAATGCATATGAAAGGCCTCTACCTATTCTTGATGGGTCATTGCATCACACTAAGCAATACAAGGTTTTCACCCAAATCCTTCTTGTGTTTTAATTGTGCCCTATGTTCTCACTATGTTGCAATATTCACAATTGTTATCTCCTGATAGTTTGAAAAATTATGCAAAAAATTAATGAAACAATGAAGCCAATGTTTAATGTAGACTTCACAAAAGAATGTATGAATATTCTTCTTATTTCAAACCTTTTTTTACCCTTTGGGAGACAGTTCTTTTAAAATGGGAGAGATGCAACGTTTTGGACAATAGTGGCGAAGTACTAGTTCGTCCTCTAAAACCAATTAGAAAGTTTACATTTGGTTACCTCATGAATTTGAAGGAGAAGCAATTCAAGAAGTTGGCAAGGGGACTCATGTATAATTGCATGATTTACTTACAAGGGGGGGGGGGAACTTGACCTAAAATCTATGCATGAGTTCACAAAAGTTTTAAAGAAGGAGGTTATGATCCGTAATGAAATAATGAATTTTTTCGGAGCTCCCAAACCAATAATTAATAATCAAAAGCCATACACTGATGAGGATTAGCAAGAAAAGAAGGAACAACATAAGCTAGACAAAATGTTATTTTCAATTTTGGATTCAAAGCTCAATGACAAGTTCTATAACAAGAAGATGAGACTGAACCCATATGATGATGCTCCACTAATAGGATTTACAATTGACATGAGAAAATGGATAAGCAGCACAATTCCAAAGGCTATCACTACGAAGTTTATTATTTTGGAAACTCATATACAAATATGACAAGCTCAACGATATGGCAAAGCTTTTGGACATGATTGACAAAAGTCAAACAATATCATATTTATAGGACAACACGACAAGTATTATTGTTGTCATATCAACAACACATGCAACCAAAAAAATGCATGTTTTTAGAAAGGTTCAAACTAAAAGTCCTTTTTTTAATTTGTTGTTCAATGCCAAGGTGACATTTAAGATGATAATATGCCTATTGTGATCATGAATCATTCAAGTTCCTTTTTTCAATTGTCATGAAGTCGATTTTTGTCACAAAGTTGAAATTTGAGTTTGGCCAATACAAGGCCACATGAATAAAATCTCTTAATTCCAATGCAAACATCATGAAAGAGCCAGTCTTTTATGTGTACTTGTTCATGGAGAGGATTAACGAGTCTACATAACCTGATTTCTTAAGAAATAAGAAACTACCCTTGCTTATTGAAAACATAATTTCATCTTTTATTGACAACCGTCGCTGTCTATATCGAAATGAGATCTGTTTGGAAGCTCTATCAAAAATTATGGAGCTAGTTTTGATTAGCAGTATGGTATGTCTAAACATCTTTGGTGGAGTAATTGTGACCTATATTTCCTTGGTAAGTTTAACTTGAGAATTTGAACATGTTTGTCATTATAATTTCATTTAAATTTCCATTCTTTTTATGGATTTTTTGTAATGTCATTTGATTATCTTTTTCATCCCAGGTTTTTTATCTTCAATCCTCATGGGATGTAAGAGTAGAAATGTAAAGTCTTTGAATTATCCCTCTTGATCTTAACGGGAATAATTGTGAGATCATTGCATCTGTCTATTTACATATGCTCTTCGAAGTTCCAACAAGAAATATGGGGATCGAAGCGAATCATGAGGTTAAGCACATCATTATTGGAATACAAACTCCTAGAGACAATGATTTGAATGATACTAAAGATGAGGCAATTGTAAGGGAAGACAAAGGAAGTCAACCTCCTCCTTAACCACCTACCATTGACAAAAATAAAAAAGGTATTTGAAGCAAAATATGAGATCTGTAGGTTCATCTAGTAGTAAGGATCAAATGTCCAAAAACAAGAAAACTCAACATAAGCAATCCAATGTTCAAGATAAACAAGTGGAAGGAATTTCTCACGTCATCAGCCAAGCTAATGGTGACCCCCTTATTTCCTTCAATATTTCAATAATGCAAATGTTTATAGCTTCATCAAATGACATTATAGCTAGGCATGTAGATGAACACAAGTTGATGCAAGAGCTTGGTGAGGCTCTAGAAATATTGAACCAAATCCTGGAGCCCAGTACATTCCCAATGATAAAAAAAAATCATGATTAAGGATGTTAGATTAAATAGTTTAATAATGTACATAAATTTCATGGGAAAATAATTAATGGACTATTATTGTTTAATGTTTCACCTTGATTCTAAATAAGAAATTCTAGCTTGTTAAATTTATGAAATAATGTTTTGTTTTTAATTTTGTTTCCTAGGGTTTTAATTTTCAATGTTTCGTTTTATAAAGGTTTTTAAACTTTAAATTTTTCCTTTGTTGTCTAGTGAATAGTTAGAAAGGAAAGGACAGTTGTAGTTGTAGTTTTTATGCCTAGTGACCACTAGGCATTAACTAGATCATCTTTTTCTTTGCCTTTTACACCTAGGGGCCACTAGGCATAAAAATTACACTACCACTATGCCTACTTTTTCTAGGCTTAATAGTTGCTAGGCTTTACTTCTTTCGACTATTTTGTGTTGCTTCTATGCCTAGTGGTTGCTAGGCCTTGTTACTTTCATCTTTTCTATGTTACTTTTATGCACGGTGGCTTTTAAGCGTTACCTTTTTCGTTTTTTATGTGCCACTTCTACACCCGGTGACTACCAAGTCTTGCTTCTTTTGTCTCTTGTGTTTCTTCTACATCTAACAACCATTAGGCCTTTCCTCTTTTGTCTTTTTTTAAATTATTTTTACATCATGTGATTGCCTGGTCTTGTTTTTTTCATGTTTATTGTGCTACTTCTATGCTTGGTGGTCACCAGGTGTTGTTTTTTTCTTCTATTTCATTCCACTTCTTCACATGGCGATCATGCATTTCTTCTGGCGGTGCCAAATTGGGGTTTGATTTGATTTGGTTTTAATCTTTGTTTGCATTGAAGCCAGAAGGCATTAATTAATTTGTCCATTATTATATTTTTGTACAACTTTTGGCTACCATCACCTTTACTACAGTTTCGACCATTGTATGGGTGGTGTTTGCTAGGCCGAGCTTGTTATTTCTATGTTTTCTATTTGTCTGCCTTTTTGCTAGGTGTTTCAAATCCACTTTTGGATGATAAGTTTTTTTGCTAGGTGTCTCAATTCCACTTTTGGATGAGAAGTTTTTTTTCTATGTTATTTCATTTTGTGTTTTCATTTCCTACGCAACTAAAGGATTAATATTTTATTTCTTAAGATTTCGTAAGCCTATTTTTTTTAAAAACGTTGCTAAGTATTTGTTGCCAATAATGGAGTCATGTAAAGCGTTTCTTATTTGACTTCCATGGATTTTTTATTCTAATATTTCATGGATTTTTTTTTTTGATGTTATCTTAATTATATATATTATATGAATCTAGTTTAGTCATGGATTCAACGAGAATTGATATTGAACCGAAGAAGGATTTGATAGTGGAACTATAGGTGCAATTCACCTAAAGGTTGCTGAACATTCAAATTCAAGCTTCAACCTTCTGTTCTTGGATGGTGAGGAAGTTGTTCTTGGCATTATTTAGGTTCTTTTAAACTTTCTATGTCTATTCATTGCCTTGAAGAAAGCAATTGTTAAATTAGTAATCTTCAATTTGTTGTCAACTTTAAGATTCTCCTACCTTTCTAAAGTTGAGTTTCTTAATTGTAATTTTTTTGGTATAATGTTTTTGGTTTCTTTCATTCTACATGATTGAATTCCTAGTCCTCCAAAATTTGGTGATGGCAAAGTCTTGAGGTTTCAACTTTCATTTGTTTGAAAACAAGGCAAGATGACATTGATTACATCTCTATTATTCCCTTAGAGTCTAATGATCTACTTTCACCTATGGAGACGAGTAGAGCTCTTGTGTTCTTAGTTAGATCAACATCAAGATATGTGGAAGAAGGTTGGTAGGAAATTACATTGCCTTCGAGTTGTCTTGAAGATAATCCATAAGAAATACCTATACCATCTTTTGGTTTTAATGAACAATCTCATCTTGCAATGGAGGTGAATGACTATCATTTGATTTTTGACTCGAATGGTGTTTTTGTGGTAACTAGTGAAGGTCAAACTAGATCTTGCCCCATGATTTTAAAGCATGGCTTAAAATAGTTCCTTTATGCTTGTGTAAAAAAATTCATTGTGTACATATGGTCATCTGTAATGAAAAGAAACTTTTCAAAGCACTTGGAAGTAATCGACAAGAAAACTGGTGTTATTGTTCCATCTGAACCATAATAATGGACTAGATGCTCTACCTTAAAAATGATCACTTCTTACATGAAAAGCCCAACAAGCCTATCTTTCATAAAAACCTATAGGATTTTTTTCATCTATTTCCTTGTATGACCCTTGAGAATACCTTGCTAGTAGATGATACATTTCATAAGAGTATGTTTAATCCTCGTTTTAATGCCATCTTCTTTGACACCTTTGATGGGTCCAACACTAACAATAATTACCTTCTTCCTTATTTGGAATCCTTGTATCATCCGAAATGCAAATATATAAATTTGTAGAATTGAATCCCTTTGGTAGCATTATAGGTGTCCTTTCAAGTGACCTTCGGTATGAAAAATTAAAATGTTCATTGTTCTTCTAAGTGTGATGAAACATTTTGTAATAGAGTGAAATTGAAATCTACAAATAAAAAGAAGTGAATTATATTATTTATTATTGTTGAATTATTTTGCATGGATTGTTTTAAAACTTGAATTAAAATGTGTGGATTTCTATCTTTTTAGCTTAGCCCTATTGAATTGAGTCAAATGTAATGCATTTTTCCATATGGCTTGGTTGTGCAAAAGCACCCATTGTTTATGATTTCAAAATCTTGCATTTGAAAAACATATTGTTAGGTTGTTATACACCGTATGACAACTTAACACCTTGGTCACCACAAGGTAGTTCTTTGATACATTTATGGTTTGTTGTATTCTCTACTAAAACTTGTAATAATTAATTATTGGTAGGACATGGAGATTTTGTCATCAATTCAATAATTCTTATTATTTTGAATACCATGTTATTCTTTTGTGAATATGTATTCCATTTTGCTGACATATTTTGTTGTTATTTTAGTTCAATGTTTCCTCCAAGCCAAGTGTGGTCATCAAAGGCACTTCAATGCATTCACATCATTGTTCGTTGTTTTTTGGGCCTAAAAAAATGTTGATTATCAATATCAATGGTGTCTTGTGTTATTTTCCACATTTGGCTATTCTACAAGGGAATGATAGAGTGTTTGGAAGAAATGCTAACAAGACCAAAGTGGAAGTTAGAGTTGGAGTGGATAATTTTTTTGCAAAGGCATTTAAATCGTTCTACATCACAATTTGGTCTTGTATGAAATTCAAGCATGTTTTGGAAGCTCTTCCAATGCTAATGCTTAATAATTTTGTGGATTGTTTTGTTTTCATTTGGGAACATGAAGAATGTTCCAAGATGTCTAATGAAATTTCATTTGGGTCCCATTATTATTTAAAGGACTTAAAATGCGTGTATTATGGTTGCCACATGTTACCTTATGGGAAGGAGGATCAAACGTTATTAATTGACGATGAACCCAACAAGGCGCTTTGGAATCCAAACTAGAGTGGTCTATTTCTTGAATCATTCAAATGATAGAGCTTGTTGAAGACCAAGGTGCAATGGTGGGACTTAGCATTTTGTTTATGGCCACTATTGGTTGAATTATCGTTCACCAATGACATACAAATTCATTATGAGGTTATGGTCAAATATTTTAAGCCTCATCTAAATTCCTCCTTGAAAAATTATTATTGGTTCCTCTAGTATGTGGATAATGATAATGGCAATGTTTGAAATCAGCTACCGCCCTTAGGTATGCATGTTCTAGCCTTTTTTTTTTCCATTTTGTAAATCATTTGTTGATTATAACTATTGTGCAATGTTATATGTTTTCATATTCCACTACTGTCTTGTATTCACTTTTGTTTGTAATTGATTTGGACCATTGTTCATAGAATGTGTGATGTTATTTATAACTATGAAAGGGCAAAAGAAATGTTTGCCACTTAGTTTTTAATTCCAAAATGGTGTTGATGTTGTTACATATTTGACAATGGGCCATTATAAGACTTCTAGTACTAGGAGGATTAAAAAATATTTTTCAAATTATTTTTGGGAGTTTTTAGAAATTTTCTATTAAATAATGCATTTTTTGTTTCAAATTTTTTGTACAAATCAATTTAGCTATTATGACAAGCTCATGGCCACTAGGTGCAATTTGTATTTAAAATATTTAATAAAATTGGGTAGTTGTTATAAATTTATGACATAATTTCACAACTTGTTTCATTCTTATGTGCTATGTAATCTAGATTTTCTGATTGCAACTTCCTTTTCTCTTGCTATATGCCACTAGCCACCACACCTCAAGGTTCTGTTTGGATTTCAATTATTCAAAACTATGTTTGTTAGATTTATTTAAATTGTATTTCATTTAATCATCTTGCAATTATTTCTTTTTTTCTTTTAAAGAACTTACAATGGTGACCTCAAGGTTTAATTTGTATAACTTGGGATGTAAACTATAGTTCTAAAAAGCTTTTCATTGTGGTTAACAATGATGTCTCGGTGGCCACAAGGTCATGATGGAAATACTTTAATATTTAAAATTGTAAATTTTTTTGGGGTGCATTTTTAGACTTTTGTAAAGTCTGAAATTAATTAATTATGTGTTATGCATCCATATTTTAATTTTAATGAATTTAAATAATTAATAATCTTGTAATTATTGATGAAATAATGAGTATTTTAATTAATTAGTTTCATTCATTATTAAGCATCCCCAACTTAGATAAATATTTATTTGATTATTATTTGATGAGTAATTATTGTTCATATACATCCATATTATTTAATCTAATTAACATAATCAATTAGTTAGTTAATTTAAAACTAATTATCTGAATTACATTTATTTATTCTGATTAATAATCATTTATTTAATATAATTAGTAAATTCATAATAATTAAGTGTATTAACACAATTAATACTTAATAATCAAATTATTGAAACATTAAATTTTTATAAAAAATTACATATGAATTTGCATCCTTATTAACTTATAAGTTGTTACACAATAATCACAACATAGTTGCACACTTAGTAGTTCAATAGGTGGCCCTAATTGTATAAATTGGAATCAAAGTAAAAAACTAGTTGCAAATTTGTATCCCCTAATGGGCGGTGGAAATGCGAACATGTGGCATGGTCACATGTGTGTACATTGTACACTAAATGCAACATAATTGTTGCATTAATGGCATAATATTTACAATCATTGTAAAATAGTTATCACATGCAACTACCACTACTAAAATTCACTGTTTATCAAACCATACAACTTGACAAAATGATTATTTTTGACCCATAAACATTGCCATTTTGACTAGAAGCTCAAGTGTTAAATGACATATGTAGTTTTTGATTAAGCAATTTGACCAAGATGACATATTCGACCAAGTGTCAAATTGAACATTTAGTCAAAATGTACTTAAAAAATGAATATTCTAATCAAAATGACATTTGATTTAGTTAAAAATGACAAAATGTACCTATACTATTTAGGTACCCTATGGGTTTCATTAGGTCAAAATGGCATTTGGACTAGTCAAAAGTGACAAGGGTGTACCTATATTATGTAAGTACCATCGAGGTCTTGTTGGTCAAAATGGCACATGGCCTAGTAAAAAATAAATAAAACTGTTTATATTAATTAGGTGTCTTAAGTCTTGTGTTGGGTAAGTTAAACATATACAATGTTAATAATACATATTTCATAATTTTGGTTTAATACCAAATATGGTTTGAACAAACATTTTTAATGTTTATTTTCATATATACTAAAACATATTATCTTAAAAAAAAAATTGGATATTATTCAAATTAAAATTTCAGTCTTGAGTTTTTTATAATTAATTATTAGCTAATATTTAAATCTTTCATTTATAAAGTTATTTATCATAACCTTTAGTATGTCAATTAGTAACAATATGACATTTTACATTATTATGTAAGCCAAAGTTTATTTAATCAATTTGTTATTTATATTTTTTATTTGGACAAATGTTATAAATATCATTTTAAAAAATCTTTTATTGATGTGATGTTAAGGTTTTTAGAATTTGAATGGATGATTTTAATTAGTTAAAATTATCATGGTTATTTATTAATCGATACCTTTTGAAAGTGTTAATTACAATAGTTTTTCTATGTACTTAATTACATAAGTTTACAAAGTTTATTTCATTAATAATTTTCTGAAATTATTTTATAATATAATATAGTAATTTTTGTAGTTATTAAATCTAATTTTTTTAATTTTTTAAATTATTATTATTATTTTAATGGATTTTCGACAATGACTTAATCACAAAATTTATTGTAATTATTTGATTATTTTCTGAAATAATCTAATCACCATAATGTCTTGTAATTCAATTACAATAAATTTATGTAATTATTTAGTTATGTTTTTTTTTGAAATTATTAACTTATAATTATTTCATTATCCCAATATTTTTTAATTATTTAATTACACCAATTAAAAATATAATTAAATTGTTTTAAAATAATTATTTCATTACTTAAGGTAAAATTATGAAAATATTTAGTTATGATATTTCTTCAAATTAATTAAATATATGAATTTCGTGAAAAAAAATATTACACTTTTCTTGGAAATATTTATTTATTTTAAATTTATGAAATTAAAAATTATTATAATTATAATTATTAGTATATATTTGAAAATATATTTACGTTTAATAAAATTGAAATTATAAAATTACAAAAACATTTGAATGTATTGAATGACAATAAATTTTTGTGACTTTTTTTAATGATTTAATATTAGTAAAATATTGAAACAAAAAAATTCTCTATAATTGAATTTATGTAAAATTGAAGTATTAAAAATCAATTGAAATAAGTAATTAAAGCTAATTTTTGCAACCATTATGAATTTTCTTATTATTATTACTTGTTGTATTATACATATATATTATATCCATATGTAAAATAACAATAGACATGTATTATCCGTATGTATACTTTTATCCATATGTATATTTAAGGTCCATGCTACTTTGCACTACTAGTGATAGTGATTAAATTTTTTTTGTAGACATAGTAATTTTGTTGTGATCAATTTTTTCTTTTCAAAAGATAAAATATTGAAAGTTTTATTATATGTCATTTGTTCCATTAATATATTTTTTCATTATTGTCAATGAAAGTCTAGTTCATTAAATAAGTTCACAACAATATACAAATAGACCAAAAAAAAACATTAAAAGGGTGTAAGAAAAACGACAAGATACAAACAAACAAAAACATTGAAAGGGAGCAAGAAAAACAACGAGAAATGATTCTAAAATGAAATTTGAACTATAACGAATTATAATTTGGAATGGTTTTAGAATTATCACAGTGATGATCACCAAAATCCTATCCTACATAAACCAATTCCAATGACACATTGTCATTAAAATTATTATTATATGTATATTATTATCCATGTTATAAATTATTATTATTAAACTTGTTATATACATACATCACTATATATATATATCATTCAATATGTATAATACTTGTCAAGATGTAACATGGTGTCAACTTTGTAATTATTAATGACATGCTATTGAATAAATTTATATGTATTGAAAAATTAATATAAAATGATTGAGCTATGAAAAAAAAGTCATAAATTTTATTACTCATTATTTTTTAATTAAAAATAGTAGTTCAAATTTTATTATAAAAAATACATATATACGTATACATGTCCAAAATATGGGATGAAATTTTGTGTTTGAATTGACATTAAACAATAACATTAAAAAAAAATTATAAAAATGATTTGAATTTTTTTCCATTTATTACAAATGTGTAGATTTATGAAAAATTCCAAATTTGAAATTTAATTTGTTTCATGTGAGCAAAATATGCAAAAAAAATCACATTTCAAAATTGATGGTTTTTAACATGAATTGATACAATGTCAAATAACTTTAATATTTGGCTTCATATGTAATAATTTGGAAGTGGTAGTTGGGTGGCAAAATTGTTGGTGTCATACTTAGGAAACCGAGGTTCAAACCTTGATCGCAACAATTCAAATGTTGATTTCATGTTGACTAATCAACACATTTCGTTGATTGATGTTGATTTTTAAATGGTTGTCGATTGGTCAAAATATGTATAAATACATAAATATGTATATATACGAAATAATATAAATTATAATTTTTTAAATGCTCAATTTGAATTAATGAAAATGTTCAATTTGACTAGTAGTTAAATAGTCACATGTCAAAATGACCAATCAAAAACATCACCCTAGGCATGGTTAAATAAATTGTGAATTCTAATAGTGTAGTGCAATTCTTCAAAAAATCAAACATGGTTAACTATGGATGTATATTAGTGTGTACAAATTACTATATAAAAGACCCATTTTCAATTCATTAACAATTATAATACAACCAACTAATCTTTTGATCTGATAATTTATTTATTTATTACCCATATTTCTAGGGGGAAAACTACATAGTAGTTGTAATACCCAAAGGATAGTTGCACAATAGTTGCATATGAATTGTTTTTTGAGCTCTAGTTGTAGGGCAGTGTGATTTTGATGGACACAATTTTTGATAGTGGTAGTTGTTTATTTCCCAGTAACCCTTGGTGGAGGATCCTTTGAAGGATTCAATTTAAATTTATTTGCAAAAAAGAATTTGGCAATTGTTTATTTGAGGATAAAAAAGAGCACATTAATGCATCCATATTGTGTATCCGCATCACACCACTCCTTTTATAAGTAAATATTAGACTAAATGATGTTGGCTTCGAAAACCCATGATGCACCATGATTTCATTTCAAATGATTTTTTGGTGTTCTAGGTGCATATACCATTCAATCATTGATTTCATGTGCAAGTTACCACCACATGTAAACCAATTGTGAAATGTGACCTATTGAACACGGAGTTCAATTGCAAGCTCCATAAATTGTGTCTCATTGAACCCAGCCAAACAAAATAAGGTTGATGTGTAACCAAAAAGGAGGGATCCAGAGAAACAGAGAAGACACAGCAATAACCAAAACTCTCCCGATGTTGCCTCACTCTGACAGAGCGGGTACAATGCAATCTCACAACTATGCAACACACACAACTCAAGCGAAGTGGATATCAGAGACAAAACTCCATAGCTCTTATTACACACAATGTCCTATACAGAACCAACTCTTCTGCCTCCCAAAAATTGTTATGTCGATTCCTTCCCCCTAAATTCCGACTAAGCTTTCATAGATCAAGGAGCCAGAGATGTGTCTGGTCACTAATCGCAGCGGAAAAGAAAGAGCAACCTGACGAGAGTTCCCTAAGCTCCTCGTTGTTCTACCCAAAAAACCCCCCGATCCACCTCCCACAGATCATCCCCTTCTCTACATCCTTGGATCCCGCTTCCTGCACAAGCTTCCTCCTCCTTGCTTTTCTCACCAACCGCCTTTCCTCCATCCCTAATCAATGTGGCGCCGCTCCTCATCATCAAACACGTCGTCATCTTTCTGTCCTCCCATCCCACACAGACATACCACCTTCCCCCATGCACCCCATGCATATCCAGTTTCCCTCTCACACTAATGAAGAAGAAATCCACCGCCACTCATCAATAGAGGCGGCCAGATTACCCTGATCAAGGTTTTTGTGTTCACACAAACTGCACAATCATGGAGTCACTGTCCTGCCACCCGCTGTTCGGCTACAGATGTTCTAAGTAAAATAGGAATAATTGTTGGTATAATCCTGGTGCCATCCAATTATCTCTTCTCCTCCCAACCAAATAATATTGAACTTTGCATCAAAAATGCCTTATTAGAAGGTATAATGTATTAATCCCTTCCTTGATGGATTTTACGCCAAAAATGGTGGGCATATCTTTCAAATGTTTGTTTCATACAATCATGACTTAGATTTTGGAATCCTATGATTGAATTAACAAGTTGTTTGGATGTTCAATTCCACATGCATTATTTAAAAAGCTTTCCAAAACCAATATTTTTTGCATGCATTTAAGGCCAGTTAGTAAATATTAGATTTAGATATCAAGACTAGCAACACAATATGGGTGCAAGCATCCTTGGGTGGTACCATTAGGAACCACCTCAAGGAATGGCTAAAGGAACCAATAATGACCAAATCATTTTCTTGGGCCCCTTTATTTTAAATGTTTTCACAATTATAAATTGTTATTTTTCTCATGTTTATCAATTGCATGCACTAATATATGGAATTAGTTTAGGGTTTATTTTGGAATTAAAAAATTGAAAATTGTTTAAAAAATATATTCTTATTTTAAATGGCCCCTTTGAAAATTGATAGCTTTAACTTTGAAAATTTTTAACTAAATTATACTTATTCAATTAATTCCTAATAAAAACCAAAAAATAAAATGACTTCCAAACTACCTTAGGAAAAAATTTTGAAAAACAATTCTCAAATCATGTTTCAAATTTGTGTTCCTAACTAAAAAGTTCAAGGAAAAGAACTAACATGACATTCTTGAAACTTTTTTTAAATGCAATGATTAGGAACACCAAAATACACAATATTTTTTATATTATTTAAATTTAAAAATCTATGGAACCTAATAAATGTATGCATTAAAAAAATTTATGAAAAAATTTATTTAAATGTTTTCTATGATTTTTCGAAGTTTGACAGGTTTAAGAAAATAAAGGTGTGACGTTCTTAATGGTATGGCCCAAGGATGTTTTTGTCCATATTCAATATTCATTTTTGCAAATAATATTAGAAAATGATTGCCATATGTCGACCACCAATAATGAAAAACATGGATGTCAATACCTTTTCCCACTTCTATGGCCTTGTGGGAAAAATGTATTGTGAATTGCATAGATCGACCATATAAGCACACATTGGCATTTTCTTCTAAGTTTTATGATGACTCATAAATTTGTGCTTGATTTCGATTTTTGTGTTTTGCACAAAAGGCAACATTGTATTCTCAATGGTGCCTCCACAAATTTATGAACTTGGATTAGTTCAACATTTGTAATGGACTTCATGCCAAACAAAAAATAATTGTTGAATTTTTAGACATGGTTTGGTTGATAATCCTACATTTTGTTTCATCAAACCTTTTCAAATTTTGTGCATGACCATGTTGTCAATTATTTTTTCATCAATAGTATTTTCCTTCTTTACTTTGCCTTCTATTTAGTTGTTGAGCCTTCACTATGAGAAATTACAATTATTGAAACCACATTGCCTTGTAATTAAAGCTAAAACAAAAACTACTGTATAATTATTATGCAACTATCCCCTTAAAAATATAAGGGATTCATAAATAAATTACCATGTTAAAAAATTGATTGGTTGTATTATAGTTACAAGTGAGTTGAAAACGAATATCTTCTACAATAATTTGTACACATTGTACACACATTCATAGTTAACCATGTTTGATTTTTGTAGTAGTTGAATTGTAGTTACATGTGACAGACATTTTACAACTATTGTAAATGTGCAATTAATATAACAACTATGTTGCAACTAATGTATGATGTACATACATGTGATCATGCCACGTGTCTGTATTTCCGCCGCCCATTATGGGGCACATTTGCAATTAATTCTCTATTATGATTCCTACTAATATAACTAGTAAGGCCATCAATGCACCACTATTGAATTACTAATGTTCAACTATGTTATGATTATTGTGCAACAACTTATAACTTAATAAATATACAAATTCATGTGTGATATTTTATTTAAAAAGATTGTTTCAATAATTTGACCATTAATTATTAAATTTTCTTTTAAATTTTAATTATTATGAACTCATTAATTTAATTTAATTCATTATTGAAATGAATAAATAAGTGTAATTAATATAATTATTTTAGATTAGTTAATGAATTAATCATGTTAATTAAACTAAATAATTACTCATGAAACAATAATCAAATAAATGTTTATCTAAGTTGGGGATATTTAATAATGAATGAAACCAATGATAAAATAATTATTATGTCATCAATAATTATTTTATCATTTATTATATAAATTCACCTACAAACTAGTTATATGGATAGATACAATTAATTATATGTGAAACTAAAAGCAATGTGTATATTATATTAAAAATTCAATTCAAATGTACATATGGATATGCCTCTTTATATCTTGATGTTTTTACCAAATTCATATATATATATATAATGAATTTTTAGAAAAAGTCATTAAGTAATATGTAATTTACTTCATTATTTGAAGTAACTAACAAATATATATATATATTGATTTTTTCAAATAAAGTTTAAATTATAATTATAATAAATAATTATTTGATATTATTTATCTAAATATATTAACTAATTAATTATTTTAATTAGACTAATTAATTTAAATAACTAGCTTATTGGTTAATTAATTCAAATAATTGATCCAAATAATTAATTATCAAATATGTAATTACAAAGTTTCACTTTTTAATAGTTATTTCAGTTAAAATCAAACAAATTATTTTGATAATTAATCATATGAACTAAATTAATGAATTTAAATCATTATTTCAAATAATTAAATATTAAACAATTAATTCACACATGTATGTATTAGATAATTATTAATTTAAATGTATGTCTTACATAATGAAAAACAAACACAAAGTATGTGGGAAAATGTTTTTGTAATTGCAATTCAATTTGCAACAAATAACAACTAAAGGATTCAATCCATACGTTTTATCTTTGAATCCCATGTCACAAATTATATATAAAAAAGGTGTTTTCTTTTATGTTCTTACATTAAAATAGATGTGCCATTTTAGGATGAACTCAAAAAAACTTAACTCAAAAAGAAAAACATAAAATAAAAAAAAAATTTACTTGATTATTTTTTAATTCACCCAGTCTTGTATTTTCCTACCTATTTGTTTTCCTATGTAAATAATTAGGTTTTATTTTTCTAACTACATAGGTAAGTATGTATGTAGTGTAAGTATGTAAGACCTACGACCTATCAACCTACATGCCTACCTATGGCTATGTATTGACCTATCTAGCCATTAAATAAATAAATATTTCAAAACTAATATGCCATGTCATAATCTCGGACCATCATTCATAATCATAGTAGACGATGGAGATTAATATTTATGAAAAAAATTAATCCAATTTTTTTTATGGTGCCACATATCAAATTTTAATGGATGGATGAAATTTAGTAATGTCAGCATGATTTTATGGCTATAGTTGTAATGGAGTTGCACAATAATTGAAAATGAGTTTTTTCGATAGACTTACAATTGAGTTGCATCATATATATATGATGAGTTGCAATTCTTGTAATTGATGTGACTTGTCCGATAACACCCACAACATAAAAATATAGTGAGTTGTAAGTGGTCATTGCAAGTCAAAAACCGAGTTGCAAGGCCAATTGCCAAACACCCATTTTTCTCATAGTGTTTCCACTTGTGTCACTATAATGGTTGGTAGTTGCACCATTTTTTCCTTCTTTACTTTCAATTGTAGTTCACTCTTAATAGCATTAAATTGTGAACATATGTTATTCACCTATAAGTCCACCAATGCTCTTCACGTTGAACCCAACTTTGACATTTTTTGAAAAGTTCATTTTGTTTGCCAATTTTTGTGGATCACTAAGGATTCCAACCATTTTTTTGAGATCCTTATGAAGGTCACCCATAAGGACAATGACTTTTGATTCATTTTCATTGTATTCGGGCATCTATCAAACAAAGACATTCTTCACATAGTCATTGGTTCCAAGCTTCACACAATTGAACAAAAACTTGGGGTCATCATCCTTATCACACAAAGAAGGCCCCCATGAAGTGATTTTGGGGTGGAACTCCCAAATTCCAAGGTCCTCCTTTTGATAATTTTTTATATTTCCAAAATAGGTTTTAATTTTCTTCTTCAATAGGCCTTGTGTGTAATCAACTTGCAATTTTTTCTTAAACATATGAATCAAGAATTAGTTTTTTCTTTAGTAGCAATTATTATTTATCTCAAATGTCATGTGAAAGATGCCTACCCACATTTCAAACAAATCATAATATTGAATGGCCATTGGATCTTGACCCACACTTCAAACATAGCTTGGCAACTCTTCAATGTTTAATGTTACATCAACCGAATGTGAGTATTGGATGGCCATTCAATACTCACGTTCGTTTCAATTTAATGTGAGCATTGGGCGTCCATTCAATCCTCATCTATGTTTTAAGTGAGGATAAGTATTAGGTAACCACTTGATACCCACCTGCATCACAAGTAAAGTTCAATATCGAGTGGCCACCCAATTCCAACCTTCAACTAAAGTGAAAGTGACTATTGAGTGACAAATTGATGTTCACATGCACCTCAAGGGAAAGTGAATATCTAAGGTCACTTTATTTTCATTTAAACTTAAAGTGCGTATAAAATTTGGGCAGTCATTTGGTATTCACCTATTTGTGAAATGGCAGTGAGTATCATATGGTCACCTAATTTTCATATTTTTTTGAAGTGCATATGAACATTGGGCAACCATTTGATGTTCATCTTCATGTGAAATGGTGGTGAGGATTAGGCAATTGTTCTTTATTCATATTCATTTGAGGTGCATATAAACATTGGGCAACTGTCCAATGCTGATCACATTCATTTTAACAAAGCTTGGGTTTCAATAATCGTTTGATTATGTCATGAAGGACCAATTTTGGAAAATTGAGTGACCACTCGATTCTCCTCTGCAAAATTGGTGTGGGAAAATTAGTTGGCCATTGGATTCACCAATTTGAAGTTTACTATTTATTATTTACTAAATAGTATTAACTAATCATTAAATTATAATTAGTAATCGTTAAACAATAAATTGCTAAATCATTAATTATGAATTATTCACATTTAATCATGATTGAGTACGACATTAATTTTTTAGGATTGAAGGTTTAATGGTCTCTATAATTGTGTGGGTTGTGAAGGGCTCTTTCCCCTTATTCTTGGGACCTTAATGCCTAACTATTTATAAGAACAAATATATAAACATATAATAAAAATGAAGGTTGGAATTAAACCAATGAGATTTAATCAAAATGTTGAAATTTGGGAATATAATAAAATGGAGGATGCATAAGAGATGAAAGTTTGAATAAGGAAATTTTGAATTATGAAAGTGTTCAAGATAAAACTATAAGAAATTGAAAACAATTAAATTTTTTTCAAAATGAAAACAAACTTACAGAAAAAAAAATGGAAAAAAATCTTTGCAAGTTTTATAGTGCATACAAATGTTTGTTGGACAACAAATTCAATAGAAGAAGGAATCACCAAAAAAATTAGATATGAGTTGAAAATGAAAAATATTTTTTTAAGTTTTCACAAAAAAATAACAAATCAATGGAACATTGAAAAACTAAATAGAAAAGGAAAATGGAAACAAAGATGGAAAAATGAAAAAAAAAGAAAGAAAGAAATCTTGAATAAGCTTTTGAAATGGAAGAAGTAGCAAAAATTTCAAGTATCCACAAGTTCTTATTTTTTAAAAAGTTTCCATGTAGGAAGACAATGGCCATACTTTGTTTTGTTGGCTAGGTAGGATTGCAATATGATAATGATTTATGCTTGGCAACATATTGTTGAACTTCGAGCAAAGCTCGTAATTTGAATATCCTTAATCCTAGAAGACCCTACCTTGGTTTTGGCCTCCTCAAAGCCATGACCGCATTTTTATTAGACATCTGCAACTGCCAATTTGACTACTTTGGTCAAAAAGGTCAATAGGTTAGCTTCAATGATGACAAAGTTGTCTATATACTTTTTCTTGTAGCACTTGGACGTCTGCTTGAGAGGGGCTTTTGTCCATTTTAATATCACCGCCTTAAGATTGTTGAGGACGACATTAACTAAGAATGGGGGCATCTTACAATCTTGTAGAGTAGGTGCGTCTAAACCTATAAGAATGGGTGTCTGATTGGCATTATACGATGAAGGCGATTGCCAGAAAATCAAGTGTTGACATTGGCATGTTTTTCATCGTAGGAAAGCCCAACATGAACTTTTCATTTGTCTTGGGTTTAGAGCGCATAACGTAGTAGGTTGGGCCCAATTACTTTGTAGAGGTCGTTGTATAACATTGTGGAAAATTTGTGTTAGAAGACGTAAATAAAAAAAAATTCTTTTTTTTTTGAATTGCGCTTTGCGCCTAGTCTTCCGTCGATTAGTGACCCAAATCTCACCATCCACACCCAATATTCTAGCACTAAAAAAATTACCCATCTTACTGCTAGAGTCTATGCGCTAAGACTAGTTACTAGTTTACCTTGGAAATTGTAGACCTAGAAAAGCTTACTCCCATACCACCACCATTTGACAAAAGGCAGATTTTGTCTGTTGGTTCAACTCAATGTTTAAACATGCCAAGTTGTCCTCATATTGGCTTTAAAAATTGAAAATTATAAAAAATTTAAAAACTTGAAAAATTTGAAAGAGAAAATGAGATTACCTTTCCAATTGCATTTGCAAAAGGTTAAATTTGCAACTCAAAATGGTTGGGGATAATTCGAACACAAGAGAGTTGAACCCAATAGTTCCAGAAATCATGAAAAAATTCAAACATTGTAGAAATGCAAACATAAAATAAAATTTTTGAACCAAAAACACAATATTTAAATTATTTAAGTAATATGTGAAGAAAGAAAGGTCCATTCAAAGGGCCCATAGGTTTAAATCATTACCACAAAGGTCATGGTACCTTACATGGCAAGGAAAAAAACTAGTGAAATTTTTCTTATTAAACATGAATCACTCAAAAAACCCTATCTACAAGATATGTTCATTACATATGAGCACGCTTGTAACATTTTAAGAGAATGACCACCTTGGCCCAAAATTTTCACCTTTTAAATATTTCTATGAACTTGAAGAATGTTTTGTCCATAATGTATGCATTAATTTTTTTTCATTTAATTAATCAAACGATTAATTTTACAAATACTTGAAGGATTGTTTAAATCCTTGTATATCTATAATGGCATGGTCAAAACAATTGAATCAATATTGTATTATTTGCCCATTAAAGGTTTTCAACTTTTAAATTTCTAGCAACAAGTTTTTTAAACAACAAACATTTATGTACTTGAACTAAACAAATTATATCTACAATTCTTATACTAACATGTACTCAAATTGCACATAGCTTCAAAGAAAATATTTCTAAAAAAAAATGTTTTCATGTTCTCACTAGAAGAGAAACACAAAATCAAAATAACATCAAACGTCCTCTTAAATAGGTTTGTTCTTTTAGTCTTAAACTAACTAATTTGAGATTTTAAATAGTCATAATAGACCATTTAAATAGTCATTAGCTAGTACTAATAGTCCCAAAAATTTAAAAACTACACCCTGTTTAACTACCTATTTCATTGCATGTTCTACCAACATGTTATGCAAACTACCAATTGACTTACACCCTATCAACCTATCTACTAACTTAGTATAATGCTACTTGTCATATTATGTAACTGGTTAAGTTAATGCTACATGTTAGGTTAATATAACATGTAGGTTAAATCACCTATTTAATATAACAACCTATTTAAACCTATAACTTGTTAGGTTACTTGTTACTAAATCTAGGTAGCATTGATCTTATATACCCACATTGAAATACATGTTATATATATTTTATATTTTTAAGAGATATATTTGAGTTTTAATTCATTTTAATTGATTTTAGTAAGTATGATCATAATTCTTTTCTTCCATTCAACAAATAAATGTGTAGAATTCAAATCAAAGTTTGATTGTTCATGGCCCCAAACAAGTACTATTAACAATAAAACATCTAAGAGAATGGATGCATATTTCCATTATGATCATGTTAGTTAAATTATCAAATTAAAAATTTGCAATTTCCTTCATAATACACAAAATATATAAATATAAATATAAAATATTTTAAAGACCAAGTGCTCTAATTAATTTCAAAATAGAAGTTATTTGCTTTCGAGGTTAACTACTTGAAGCTTTAATTATCATATTCCCATTAACATTGAGATCTTGTTCCAAAGGAATTTTCATTTCAAATTGGTAAATTTCCAATATTATTAAAATCCTTTGAATATTGTTTCTAAATTTCAAGAATATAAGTAGGCGTTTCTATGAATTTTCATGTAATTTTTAACAAAAAAGGTTGTTGTATTATGAACCATTATGATCAAGGGGTTTTTTTCCCCAAAAACCTCAAATAGGTTCATTAGTAAGGATCCTTAACATTAACTAGCATTAAATGGCAACTATCCTAGGTGGCCTATAACATTTTTACAAAAATGTTATTACAAATGGAAACTTAGGAAGTGGCTAGGTCTAGATGTGGATAATTTAATTTAATTTATTTTATTTCAAAAAATGGTAAACATCTCCTAAAAATAACCAATTTTTCTTGTTTTTTCATTTTTTGAAAAATAATTCACCAAGTTGCAAAATTTTGCAACATGTTTTTTTTATGATGCAATTAAGTATTTTGTGTAATGGGGGACCATTACTTTAATGTCGTGATAATAATTAGTGTTATTTTTGTATGTTTGGGTTTGTGGAGTCAATTGTCACAACACCAAAACATGTTTTTCATGAGTAGGACATTTTATAACTATGTCTTAATTTAGTCATGTAGTCATATGTCCATTAATCATATGCCTCCAATCATCTTTACAACTACATTATGACTACATGACTACAAGGTAGATATCTAATGTTGGTACTTAGCTAGCATGTATCTAATTTAAGTACTATCTAAATAAGTAGTACCTTAGTAAAATACATATTAACTAGGTACCTAGCTAGTAGCCATTAGCTAGGTAATAGGTACCTAGTACATACCTATTTTAAATATGTACTAGTTACGTAGTACTAACTTACCCCACTACGTACCTAGCTACTAGTTAATAGGTACTTAAGTGAGTATACCTTGGTACATATTTACCTACCTAGATTACTAGGTAATAGGTATGTACCTAATTTAGATAGGTGCATATGTATTAGTTACTTAAACCCACCTTACCTTGTAGGTACATATTACCTATTAGGTAGGTACTTACTTTAATTAGGTGGCTAAACTTATCAAGGTACCTACTAGGTACCTAGTAAGTACTTACTAATATTAGTATTAGGTACCTACTAGTACTTATCTTAAATACATTTTGATCAGGTAGGTACCTATTTGTATGTACCTACCCCACTAACTAGGTAATAGGTACGTACCCATCGCATTGAGTACCCAGCTACTAGTAGGTACCTACTTAGTTACTAGGTAACTATTAATAGTTTCCCAAGTGAATATGTACCTTGGTACCTATTTTGGCTATTAGGTAATAGGTACAAACCTACCTAGGGTATGCATTAATTACTTGCCCACCTTGGTACGTACTACCTATTAGGTAGGTACCTCCTTTAGCTAGGTGGTTAGACCTACCACGGTACCTATTAGGTTATTAAGTACGTTATATGTTACTAGGTAGGTATTCCAATTACGTAACTAGGTTATTTAAGTAAATTAATAAACAATTGTTTATGATAATATGGTGACAACTTTTATCATGTAAAAAAAAAGTGGTGTAATGGTTAAGGACCATCCCTTGATGTGGAAGTGAAGGGTTCAAATCTTCACAATTGCAACCTAGTCCTATAAAGCTAATTATGTTATGTTAAGTTGTTAGCTTAACCTAAGTACCTAACCTAGCTTAGGTTGTTAGTTAGATAGGTTAGTTTGCTTTCCTAGGTTGGTTAAGAAATACATTTTTAGCATGTAGGTTAGATTTTTAGCCTAACAAACCCTAGGCTTACTATTCTAGGCTAGTAAGCTAGTATAATAGCCTACTAGCCATGTTTTGATGGTTGTAGTTGCAAATGTCATAGTTGTAAAAGACATTTTAAAATACAAGAAGTTTTAATCAACTACATAGTCATGTAATCATGGATGTCCTAAATGATTAGTAGCCTAATCATAGATGGAATCATGAAAAAACACGTTTTGATACATCTTGGTGATAGCCCATTGTTTAGTGCCAACATATGCATCTACACACTCCACAATATTGCCATGTGGATTTGAAATAATTGTTTTGCTTGTTGTAAGTGGATTAGCTTCCATTCAATTTGACATTTGAAATAATTCATGGAAAAGTTGTTGATCAATTAAAACAATTTTACTGTACACAAGTGCCCATCTTCACGTTGAATTTAGGTTTGAAGAAATTCTTTAAGGAATGGAATTCTTGGATTAAATTATCGAACTTGGAAGAAACCTTCAAACTTGGTAGTCATGGCCCATCAAAGGATCTATTAATAATCCATTATAGGATCTTTTGGATTTCCTTTGCATCCATGGGATTGGTGTTCTTGTCATGATGTAGCAAATTGTGTGGCACCAATGGTTGCTTGTTTTGTCGCAACAACGTTTACTTGGGTCTATGATGGATAATCAATAATAAAGAAGTGTTTAGAAACTCTTTTGGTTGTTGAATTATTTCTTCTTGTGCCTAAATTTTCATAATAAGATATGCAATAGATATAACAACTTCTTCCAATGCAGATTTTTCATTATATGTGAAAAAGACAGATCATGGGATTGTAGTCATAGTCATCTATGTTGATGACTTGATTATCACAGGAGATAGTGATGCAGACATCTTTGATTTGAAGAAGCTTTTGAAGCAAAAATTTGAGATGAAGGATTTGGGAGAGTTACGTTATTTCCTCGGCATTGAGGTAATCAAGTCCCCTAAAGGGATATGGTTATTACAAAGGCAATATGCCTTGAACAAATTGTCCGAATATGGGATGACGGGTTGTAAACCCATTTCAATTCCATTGGAGCAAAATGTGAAGTTAAGTGCAGATGAAGGAGACCTCGTGGAGGATA
>Ga0116231_10002533_pt1 | contig 38289 bp, 29 predicted proteins | sample S1TSphgellanicum_2_FD_89695 | JGI IMG/M metagenome (GOLD analysis project Ga0116231, IMG submission 89695) | Host-associated microbial communities from peat moss isolated from Minnesota, USA - S1T2_Fd - Sphagnum magellanicum MG | ecosystem: Host-associated > Plants > Peat moss > Unclassified...
AAATATTTATAAAAATATTTTAAAAAAAATTAAAAATTTATTTATTTTTTTTTTTATAATAAAAAAAATTTAAATTTTTAATAAAAAATTTAAAAAAAATTAGTAAAATGTACATTAAAAAAAAAAAAAAAAAACTTTTCAATTTCTTTGACAAAAAATGGTGAAGTTTCACCCAAAAAAAAAACTTGGTGTCAAGGTACTTGTTTTCCCAGGTAAGCATATACTCAAATTATGTGACAACACATTGCATTGGAAGGATGTTTTTGCTTTGAAGATCTTATGGGTTTAAGATTTAGAGTTTTGGTGAGAAGTCATGATGGTTAAGGTTTAATGATTATTTGTTCTTTGAAGCAAGTGAGAAGTTAAATTCCATGATAACAAATTGAATAGGAAGGAAAGTTGATTATTGAGACTTTTGCTTTGAATATGTCATTGGTTTCCCATTTAGGGATTTGATGTGAGAGTATGATTTTTTAGGGTTTAATGATCTTGTGCTTTATGGTCAATGGAGAGTCAAATTTCATGACAATTAAATGCATAGAAAGAAAATTTGTTTGTTTAGGGTTTACGTGTGAAAATAAGTTTGTTTAGGATTAGAGCTACCCATTTCAAAAGTTAGGTGAAGAAATTGTAATTGAATGACTCAAAAATTAGGGCTTGGGTGTGAAGGTCTGATTGTTTAAGGTTTAATAATTCTTGTCCTCTATTATGGTAGGTGGGGAATCAAATTCCATGACAACAAATTGGATAGGACTGAAAGTTGATTGTTTAGGGTTTCGGTGTGAAAATAAGATTGCTTAGGATTTAAAGGTACCTACTTTCTGAGGTAGGTGAGGAGAGTCTAATTGCATGACAACAAAATTGTTGGACTGGGTTAACAAGAAGGTGTTGGTTACCCCTCTGGTTGGTTATTAGGAATAGTGAAGGTGTGGATGTGTTGAGGTTATATGCAATAACCAATGCTTTCACATTGGTTAGGAAACACAATCATCCCTCATGAGAATCAAGATACCTTTTTTTCATTCACACAGAGAATGATTATGAAATTTTCATCCAAGCAACATAAGGTTATCGAATCATTGGGCAAGTGAGAGCCCTTGGGCAAGTGAGAGCCCATGGTGGTATCTTGTGCTAATTAGTAGGTCACTAATGAAATGAAGGTTAGGGGTTCTAAGTTCTAACTAGTGTTGGGCAGTTCTTTCCTTGTATCAAAACCCTCTGGTTTTAGTTCTAAAAAGTAAATTAGAATGGTTCTGTGTCCACACATAATTGAAATCTGGTTTCACATCCGTTTCTTCAAAAGAAAAATTCTAATTTTAATTTTCGTTTCGATTATTGAAAATCAGACTCAGATTTGGTCTGGTTCCAAGTACTCTGGATTGGAACCAACAATTAATCATTAGTTAACCTCTGTTTAATCCTTGATTCTAGTTTTAAAACTTTTAATTTATTTTAAAAAAAATCTCGGTTCTGGTTTGAGTTCCACACACGTAAATGGAACTAGGAATCCGGTTTCAGGTTTGGTTCTTCCTTTAAAATATCATTCTGATTCCAGTAATGGAACATGGTTTCATTTCAATTTTCATTAATTGAAATTGGAGCTGACCATTTCTAACCCTCCAAACCAGGTACCTTAGTACCTTGGCCAATTCGACACTAATTATGTTATTTTCAGAAATGTTGAAATTTTCAAAATTTATTTCTTCCAAATCCAAAAATATTGTGAAGGATAATAGTGAATATTTAGGAATATTTCATTTGTTGAAATGAAAATTTCAAAATTAATTAATTATTTGAGAGACATGTGTTGAAATGGCCAAGGTACTAGGGTACCTGCTCAACATTGGTGAGATTCTTGCACGGGGTGGTTATGCATTGTTGGCTATCTATTTGCATTTGATAGCAAATATTTGGGTCGAGAGTTTAAGGTTTTTGTTGGCCTTGCCTACCCAGACAAGGATACCTATTGTGTTTAGATTCATTATAGAGTATAGTAGCTTAAGGGATTTTGGCCCCTAGGTAAATAGGCTTACTTTTATATGAGGATTTTTGAAAGATGATATTTTGGCTTGTGTTGAAACTTGAGATTGATTAATTATAGAGTTTTAATATCTTGAAGGATTTTGGTTTCTTTTAGAGGATTTTTTGAAGATTATAATTTTGGATGATGAAATATTTTAGTTTCCATAATTCTTCTTTTTCCTTAATATTTATTTTTTAATGTAAATGGCAAGGCCATAGTGTGACACGCCCCTTGTTTGAAAATTGGCTTTGCAAGCATGGATTTTGAAGGGTGGAAGGGGCGGGGGGGGAAGAGGAGATTCTGCATGGAATGTGGTTCTCCGGTGCTGCAGTTCCATCCAGAATATGTCTCCCGTCTCTTCTAAGCGGACAAAACGAGGTTGAAGCTCTTCACCAAAACCCCTTCAGCGCGCTCTTGCAACGCTGGTTTGCGACGCTCGCGCGCAGAAGAGAAGGCTAGACAAAGTCGGAGAAAACAGGGAGAGAAAGGGGGCCTGTGAAGCGCAAAAAGAAGCATCGCATCATCTGCAGAGCTTCGAAAGCAAACCAGTGAGTTTCTCGACTTTCTTTTTGAGCTTATTTTGAAGTTTACACTGGTGTTGTTTTTTTATGCTTTGGACATTATCCCCGTTAGTAGACGCAATGGATAGTCACGGAAGAACCAGAGAACATGGCATGAGCACTGAAAACAGTGATGAGAATAACTTGTAAGTTCCAGAAGCTCGCCGGAATCACTTCTGTTCAGGGCGTTTTGTGAGCAAGCGAAGGAGAGAACCTAATCCGGGGAAAATGGATTGGGAAGTAACCGTGCTGGAGGGGAAGGGAATTGACAAGGTATTTTCTTTTGTGTTCGTCGTTGTTTTTTTACCCCAGGAAGAAGATAGAAACGGGGCTTTTGGCGTTGCGTTGTTTTAGAAAGGAAACATACGGAAAAGAATGGCGGCTTCATTGGTGAGCATGCAGGCGGCCGTGACACGGACTGCAGTGTCAGCTACACAGACTGCAGCTGGTGCAACTTCTTCGTCAGCTTCCAAAGTCTGCTTGACGGCATTCTCGCCTGTGACTTCGAATTTCCATCTCCGGACCTCCATGCTTCCAGACACTCTTCCTCTGAGAACCACCAATGTGAGGCCCTTGAGCAAGAAGGCGGCAGAAGAACCCAGGAGGAATGCAGGGAAGGTCTTTGCCTCTGTCAATGGGACTGGATCGAGCCCTGGTCTTCCTATTGATTTGCGAGGTGAGGTCTTACTCAGGAATTTCTTCTCTCTTCATTGCAATGTTCAGAATGTGATGAGACACTCTGAACATTGCTGAAGTGCATTGCTAGAGTGTAATGAACAAAGCAGTCTATAACTCTGCCATTTTCTGCACTTACAAATGTGATACCTTTCAATCGTATGGATCTCTGCAGGCAATTTTTCATTGAAATTGAAGTTAGAACCACTCCTTTGGTCATACTGTGCTGTCATGAATGCTTTCATGACATATTTTTATTTAACTTTTTAATCAATCGTTGGCTACTTGTATTTTATGAAACACATGTGCAGATCCCAGTTTTCCATCTCTGGCTTAGAGTATAATGCACAAGTATAATGCAGAGATGTAACTGGTCTCATCAACTTGTAAATGTTAGGGTTGTCCTTGTGGGGCTGCTTGCTTACAGGCAATGTTCTTTTTGGGTGACATTTTGTATCACAGGTAAGAGGGCCTTCATTGCTGGGGTTGCTGATGACCAAGGCTTTGGTTGGGCAATTGCAAAGGCTCTCTCAGCAGCTGGTGCTGAAATTCTGCTGGGGACTTGGGTTCCGGTACATTCTCCTATTTCTGTTTTGTGCCATTTTCCAAGTTCAAGGCAATGCAGCAGGCAAAAAAAGATTTTTTTTATACTCTCATTATGGGGCCTAGGCACGTAGGTGTGTAGGGATTTCACTTGTTAGGCAGATAATCTGGTAGCAAAAGGACTGCATTCCATTCTTAACAACAACAAGAGCAACCCTGACCATGTAAACCATAAGCTTTACAGGCTTCTACTTGAGGAAGACCTAATTAAGTTGACGTAAAAAGGTCTCAAGTCCATCCTAGAGCAAAGCACACCCTTGACAAATATCAGACATGAATACAGGAAATCGGAACTTTGCCCAAAACAATTCCAATTTTAATCAGGTAGTAGTTGCTTCATACTTAAGAAGCAGGCAGGTGAACGCTGCCACTCATGGTGGCCTTCCTCAAAGAAAAGATTGTTCTAGGAACAATTAGGATAATACCAGAAGTTATTTATGAACCAATCTTCCTCAGCTCTTGTCATGATGTCGGTAAACAGTGTACCTCAATGATTGACTGCCTGGGATATCAGGAGTTGGGCACATTGACCTTCTGTTGAGTCTTTTGCTGGAAAATCTAGTCTTTGAAGTTGCACTTTTCTCATGCATGCTGATAAGATCAATGGGTGACTTGATTCAGGCCCTCAACATCTTTGAGACCAGTTTGCGGAGAGGAAAATTTGACGAGTCAAGAGTGTAAGTTGAGATCTGTGTCCAGTCAAATAGCAATGCTAGCATGTACATGAACGAGATGGTCCTGAATTCCCTTCCCTCAAAATCTGGGCACTAAGAGCTGGCTTCTCTTGTAAAAATTGCAGGCTGCCTAATGGGGGCATGCTTGAGATTGCCAAAGTGTATGCTCTTGATGCTGTATTCGACACCCCTGAAGATGTCCCGGAGGATGTGAGTTCATGTTGCCTTTTTCTGCCACTAAGTATGCAAACATTTGTATAGCAGGATACTTCATTTTTTGGTAGGATGCTATATAAAATTTTGAGAATTTGAATGCATGAGACAGGTCCTTTCTGTCTTCTATGACGCTGTATGAGATTTTTTGAGTCATTAGCCAATTCTTCAGGTTGGAAGCTGTCTGCTCAGTATTGTGCATTTTTCCAGTACCAGTAATGTGTGTGGCTGTTTCTGAACAGTCTTGCCTATCTACTCTGAAGAAAAAACCTACATTCAACAGCTTATTTCTTAACAACCACAACTTATGTTGCCTTGTGATCCAGATCAAGAACAACAAGAGATATGCTGGGGCATCAAATTGGACTGTGCAGGTACATTGTTTCCTGAGTTTGCTGTGAGCTTCACTGTGGTTTTTGTTTAAGTAAGGCTTGCTTGTGGCAGCCTGTAGCCAGATGGAGCTCTTACATCACATACAGACAGCAGGGCTTTTTTTTTCTAATAGAGGCTCGCCATATTTCTATCTCCAAAATGTGCCTTATTTAAAGGAGTATTGGGGAGAAATGGGCAATTTTCCCCAAATTTGAACTTACAAATGATTGAGGTGGCCATCCAGTTTTTTATATTTGTAGTGAGCATGCAGCCTTCTTAAAATCTCTCCCCACCCCCCAGCTGAGTCCTACTTGAGTTATCTTTAGGTAGCCACCTCTCTTGGATTAAGTAGGTTGGTCCCTATATTATGTGCTTACATGCCCACTTATCTAGGAGGTTGTATTTAAGATACTGTCTTTGTACATGAGTTCATACCTTTAAATTGGCTTCTTGCGGTCTATTCTGTCATCTAACAGGGAAATGAAACTTTCAGGGAAATGCAACCAAAAGTTTGATAGCATCACCTTCAAACTAAGAAGATTACAGTTCTACACATTGAAATGCTCTTTTAATATGAAAATTGTTTAGCTCAATTCTGTTTTGTGCCAAATATCCACATGGGCAACAAGGCAGTTCAGGAAATAAAAGTTGATGGAAAGTCCTGTATCAGACATGTGAAGTAAATTGCCATTCCACTGTTTTTGGTGAAATTGTTGCTTGGGACAGCTCAAGTGCACGAAATAAAAGAAAATCTGTCACAGGTTAGTCCTTTGCTGCAATCTCTAGATGTCCATTTCCCAACTTGTTATCTGACTCTGTATGCTTGCTGTTCTAGGAAGTTGCAGAGGCTGTAAAGGCTGACTATGGCAGCATTGACATTTTGGTGCACTCACTGGCTAATGGACCGGAGGTATGGTCTTGTATTAGCAAATATTTTGGAGTGAAGAGAAAGAATTAGGAATTTTTTTATTCTGAGTTATTTTTGAGTTTCAATCAGTTTATGCTCTTTCCTAGGACTTCATGAGTATGAGAATTTTTGCTGTGTTGTAAGTTGTCAAAATCAGTACAAATGCACAAATGCTCATGGTGATATGTGGCTCATGTCAAGATATGTATGTCCAGATCTCTGTTCTTCCGTATCTGCACACATGCTAAACTGGGGTCTGGCTTCTGGTCCATTTTTGTTGTGCCAGGTGACAAAGCCCCTTCTTGAAACATCACGGAAGGGGTACTTGGCAGCAATTTCAGCATCCACCTACTCTTATGTATCACTTCTGAAGTACTTTGCCCCAATCCTGAACCATGGTAAGAGAGGATATACTGTCTAATTTTGAGCTAAAAAGAAATTCAAAGCACCAAGGCACTTTACAGTAGATAATAGAAGAGCACTGAACTTATGAGCAAAGTTGAGGAATTATCAGTGTTCTTGAACTTATTTGTTTGGAACTAGGTGTGTGGATGGTTGTTCTTCTGGGTTTATATCATGGTAATGCATCTTCTGGAGTGACACATTGTGTGTTTTGTTTATTCATGTATAGGAAGTAGGTGTTTATATGTCACTGTAAACTCAGCAGCCTCTCAACCAGAAGAACATCATGTGTGTTGCAACTTAAGTTTTTGATAGATAGGAACAGAGATATTGACTTATATTGCTGGCTGACGTGCTGCATACGGATGGGACAGGTGGTGCATCACTCTCACTAACATATTTGGCATCTGAAAGGATTATTCCTGGGTATGAATGTCTTGTGATGCTTTCTGTTGCTGTTCTGCATTCAAGTACACTGGCACTTAGTATATGTTTGTGCACTTGAAAGATATGATCCACATCTGGTGAACTACTTTTCTGCTTGGGAAACAACTTACTCTGCTAAACTGAAAGTAGGTTGTATGAACAGTTATGGTGGAGGAATGAGTTCTGCAAAGGCAGCACTGGAGAGTGACACTCGGGTAAGTGTGATCAGTGCAAAACAATTGCACAAATACAATTTGATGGGTGTGTTCCACACAGACCAAACTGCTTATTCCAAACTAGTGATCATGAAAAGTTGGTCTTACTTCATTTTAACAACTCTCAACTGATGTAAAGGCTAGCAAGACAGAGAACTTCTTTTCCACTTCCAGCACTTTTTCTACATTTTAAAACTTTATAACAGAAGGTAACATTGAATTTTTCTAACAGTCTGATTATCCTTATGACATGTCTGAATGTTTCTAGAAAAATGGTCTTGGTTGTCTCTCTGCAGGTGCTGGCATTTGAAGCAGGAAGGAAGCATGGCATTCGAGTCAATACAATCTCTGCAGGTCAGTGTTGGGCTCAGGAGCAATGATCAGAATTTCTGCATGGATGCTCATGAAAGTAGTTATTGAGGACCTGGTCAGGTAAAATGGCAGGAGATGCTTTGCTCTTTAACATATTCAAAACATCTAATACATCTCATTCACATTTGACTCTGCTCTATTCTATTTATGGGCTCAAGGTGGCTTCTGTTGGGACCATGAGCTTTGCAGGCTTTGTCCTTAATTCAACATTTTAATGTTCCATATGGAGTCAAATAAAGTCTTCATGTGAAACTGTACAGGGCCTCTTAGAAGTAGGGCAGCGAAGGCAATTGGTTTCATCGATGATATGATCAATTACTCAACTGCTAATGCACCCTTGCAGCAGGAGCTAAAAGCTGGTAAATCTATCTACAATTCCTCCTCCTGTCATGTTTAGGGCAGATTTACTGACCTCCAAAAATGTGTTATCTGAATGGGAAAAATGGATTTAAAACTGTAAGAGCAGGAAGAATGAAGTATGGTCTGCAGACTAATGCTAACTAAGGGTTGATAAACAATTAGGTTTACTCTGTACTTCTGAAGGTGGGCACTTCAACTGTTTTGATGGGCCAACATGGGTACCTGTTCTGTCCCAAAGGACCTGGACTTTTTTGGTGTACTGAACGTCAGGCATGTAGCTGGGTTGGCAGTATCCTAGCATGCCCTAATGGAAAGCAGGGCCCCTTATCATGCTAAGCAATGCATGAGAGTGATCCTCCTTAGCATGGTATTCTAGGATCGCCTATCCTATCCTATGTAATAGATGCAAAGCCGTTTTTAGAGGATAACCCAAGTTTCAGTTTTCATCATGTACTGGGCAGAGGTCCAGTCTTGGGCGAGACACCCATCTCATTGTGGAAACCTGTTGCCATGGCTAGCTGCAATGCTTTGGTCATTATCAACCCATATGACTCATACTGAAAAAGGATTTTGATTCCTTGTGCTTGCAGATGATGTTGGAAACACTGCTGCCTTCCTGTGTTCACCTCTGGCCTCTGCTATAACAGGCACAGTGATCTATGTTGACAATGGATTGCATGCAATGGGCTTGGCAGTTGACAGCCCCTGTGTTGCCAAGGCAACATCAGCACCCTCAGAGAAGAGCAGCATTCCTGCGTGATCTTTCCACTTCCCTGTTTGTACTTGCTTAAACCTGCATGGACTGTTGAAAAGGTTGTTTACTTTCCTGCAAAATTGAGAGCTGAATGAAAGGGTGAGCAAAATTTTTACAATAGCCTTAATACACATAACCAACCTTTTGAAAGGGCGTTCCCAAACTGCTGGTCAAGCACCATATGACACCTTAATCTTCATAAGAAACCCTAGGAAGTTGGGCATTGATTGGCAAACAGCTATTTGGTGGTTAATGCTTGGTCATTTGCAGCAATTCCATTCCTGCTGCTTAAAGTCCAAGCAAAAGGAATGAGCAGTACTAATTCTGCAGGGGGTGATGGTGCTCACCAATCAAGAGGTAAATCTAAGGCTCATGAGAGGGGAAGCTTCAGGTCTAGTAGTCACATGTGGGTGGAATGCAGGTGCTGCAAATTTTTGCTTGATAATAAGGTTGCAGAACATTGTTGAACTGTCATCATGATCACAATCTGATATGTTTTTAACTTCAGCAAGAATTGCTTACACTATCAAACAGGAGAAGATGTCTTCACTGATACATCCATGAAGAAAGAAAACTGGTAACCTCGAGTACTGCCTCAAGTGGCTCTTTGAAGGTTTTGTGTAGCCATTAATGATCATGTGATGTGCATCCAGTTGAAAAGAAAATCATGAGACTGTGATTTTCCTCTCTTTTTGGCTGATGGTTTGAAAATTTAACATGTCTGGTAATTAATGTGGGTAAATCTTCCTACCACTTTGAGAGTAAAGCAAAATTCAAAGTAAATTAAGTGTAAGGTAAAGCTTAATTGAGTGAATCAGGGATTTCAAAGTATTGGATTGAGAGTCAAATGAAATTCAAAGTAAATTAAGTGTAGGGCAAAGCTTCAGGCCATGGGACTTCATCATAAATTAGGGCCTAGGTGAGGTGGAGTTGAGAGTGGGCTTGATTTGGGTAAATCTAGGACCTTGCAAAACATTTAAAACTTCTGTCTGTCCTTAGGAAGCTGCCACATCAAGCATTTGGAACTTGCTAAAGGGTGTATCTACTCTCAGGTGGCTCACTTCCTATGAATGCTCCATTCCCTAAAAGTTCATCATATGGTAATACTGAAATGGCAATCTATTTTGATATTATTAATTTAATTGGGAGGTTGAGGGCTTTACTAGGTGCAAAGACCCACATTGGTTTAATTTTTAAAAAAATTCTTATGAAATTTGGTGAATCTTTATTGGGTATCATGGGGAAAAAAATGAACATTGGCATCTTGAAAAATGAAAGACTTGCACAAATAGGCATTACATTTTTCTACGTGCTCACCTCTTGTTGAGGAAACAAAGGGTGAGGAAATTTTGTGATGCCCTCCAAGTGCTCTATGAAAATTTGCACAAGTCTTTATGATATCAACACCAATGCCCCCCAAAAGTACTTAATTCCTTTCATTATATATATAGATACCTATTCATGATTTTCATATTTAAAGGGTATTTAAAAATTGATTATATGTGTAAGTGCCCAACATTAAAGGGCCAACTTCATAAACAGAAGGGATGTCAAGTCGAAAATATAAGGTATTAAGATTTTTGTTATTGATGAAATGCTTAGGAATTCATGTAATCACCTCCTCTCTAACTAATTCTAATTAAATGGTTGTTTATACCTTTTCACATGTTTGTTTAAAACAAAATTTGTCCATTTCTTTGTTACAATTCCTTTGCGGAAGTTGAAATTGGAATTTTCAATTTAAAATATTATGAACATTCATCAAGAGAAAAATTATTGAAGATGTTATGCCTTTTCTTGCTTTCAACCTTTCAAACTCAATAAATTAGTCCCTTTAGTAAAGGGTTATTTGACAAGGATGTGACAATACCCTTTTCCTTTCAATTGTTATGTTACCTTATCCATTAGTCACATGGATTTGAAAGAACATACAAGTTTATCTAGAACAAGATTTGTTTGAGAATCACATAATATCTTATCATAGTCATGCCATATGTACCAAAACTTCACATGACTACATTTTTCAATACACAAATCCATGAACTAACTTAAAAGTTCAATGTGTAGGGTAAAGTGCTAGGTTCAGGCATTCCCCAAATAAAAGGTCTTAGATGAAACAATAGGTGAATACCACCTATTCCAATCTGGCATTTTGGGGAGGTTCCCCACACATGAGCTTTACCCATTGTGAAGTATGAAATGAAGGTTATCATGACCTAAGCATACATGGATTGCAAGGGCTAGGAAGGGGATGATTCTTATACCTACTCTATAAGGGTGGGAGGGATCTTATGCCTAAAAATAGGTGAATGATCTTATAAATATAAAATTCTTATTATCTTAAGGATTAAGCATAATATATTTTCTTTTTTTTCAAAGGATCTTCACCAATATAAATGCCTTCCAAATACACTTATGAAATTTCTCCAAGTGTTTTACAACATCAAGTAGGTTGGCATGGGTGTTACATTTTTAGAACCTCTCCCAAACAAGTTAACATGGATTTTTACTTTTTACATTTGATGAATGTGCCTAAGAGGTTGGTGGGGGCACTTTCATTTCGTGAACCACCTTAACAACTTCATGGGGATGAATGATTCTTTGTCTTCATGGTAGAGGTTTGAATTGTTGAAGCCACTTTGCAAGGGTTGTTACCCTACATGGAAATAATTAAACAATGTTTGTTTTTGAGATAATTACAGAAATAACCATGAATATAAATACATATAAAGTTTAAATAGTCACCTCAGGAAAGAACATAAGGTGAGTAGCTCTTTTTTTGGGTCCTTTCAAAATAATATTGAGATTGCGACAATTTTTAAAGAGAGAAATGTGCTCGTTAATTAGATTAATGTCCTAATCATTATTTGCCTTTTGGCCTTAATAACACCCACTTCAACCAAATAACATAAATGTGTTGGCAAAATGTTGAACCCATCATATTTTAAATAATTATTTTGTCCTACCATGCATACAATGTTATTTTCACTTAAAAGGAGTTCAAATGGTGGTTTATATAACATATTTTGGATGAAGTACATCGTCATTTCTATTTTAATTTGGGTTAACAAATGTCATTTCAATCAATAAATTTGCACATGTTCTAATTTTAAAAAAGACAATACACAATAAAATAATTGGTTGCGCATGGTGATTGATCATGTGATTGATTTTAAATAATGTTTTTTCTTTTATTGTCCCATTTTTCATGTTTATGGTGAGTATTCATGAAAAACCATAGTACACATCATGTTGGGTGTGATAAACACCACTACAAGCCTTTTATTGTCCCATTTTTCATATTTATGGATGAATATTCATGAGAAACCATGGTACATCATGTTGGATGTGATAAACACTATTGCAATCCCTTTATTGTCTCATTTTCCATGTTTATGGATGAGTATTCATGAAAAACCACAATACACATCACGTTGGGTGTGATAAACATTACTACAAGCCTTTTATTGTCCCATTTTCCATGTCTATGGGTGAATATTGAGAAACCATGGTACATCACATTGGGTGTGATAAACACCATTACAAGCCCAAATAGGAGGTATGAATGAAATTGTTGTAACACAATTTGGTTGTGGTTAATTACTTTGGGCACATGGGGTAGAACAAGGAGAACATATGCTGCTTGATTAACTAGTGAACAAAGTTGGGCAAGTCCCAACAAAAAGAAGCCCAAGCCAATTTTTTATAATCATGGGGTATTTTTTTATCCTTGAAGTAGAAATTGTGTTTTTTTTCTTTTTGGCCTTGTCCTTATTTTTAATCAACAATCTTCTTCATAAAACTTACATGGTTAGAAACTAGAGAGCTCAAAAATCCAAAAAACAAAAAGTTTTTTTTTGGGGTATTTGTGTTAGGAGTTAAGATTTATTTATTTTTCTTTTTGTTAACATTAAAAAGATACTTTAATTATACATAATATCTTTGTAAAAAAATAATTAATTTTTTTCATTAAAGTTTGGGGTTTTCAATGTGAATTTTTGTGGTGTTTAAGGTTTTGTCAAGGTTCAAAAAATTACATTGTGATCATGGACCAAATGTTTGTTGGGAGAATTATCTTGATTTGGATGTTATTTTCAATCATGTTTGGCAATTGTGCTTCAAGAGCAATTTCTTCCCTACTTGCTCATTTTCAAATATTTGAATTGTGATGTCTTTTGTCATTTGCATATTCAAAATATCCATCTTCTTTGTAATCTATGAATATTTTTTGATGGTTTTTACAATTGATGGAAACCCCCCAAATAGGCATCTTTTTTTCCTTGTAGCTCATTTTTGTTTGATTTGCATCCAACATTAAAAAAATTACAAGCCCTTGTTTTGGGTGGGACCACATTAAATGCCTAATTAAATGTTTGATTAAGTGTGACATTTCATTATTGTTAGCAAAGAGTAGGGTTTGATGTTCAAGGTTTTGTTGTTATTATCTTTCTAGAACAATGTGAAAAAGATCATCTAAATTCATCACTTGAAGACAAAGTAAGTGAGAACGTTGGTCTATGCCACCACTTGCATTCATCAAATTTGTTATGCTACTTCGAATGCTACCTTTCATTCTATGAATGGGATGAAGGAAGAACATATATTACATTACATGCTTCATGTTTTTTGCAATATTTTTTTCTCATTTTTGTGATTTTGTTGTGACATTAATTCCAAGTGTGTGATGTTTCATTGATGAATCTTACATTGATTTTATCTATTAGTTCCTTTCGATCATTTTGCAATCATGGGTTGCCTATGATACTCCCAATGTTTATCTCTTGGAAATATCAATCATCATTTACAATTTCCCATCACAACACATTTGGGTTTTGTGATTAGCCTTTACAACTACAAACTAGTCAAAAAGAACATATGTGACTAATGATTAGTGAGTTGTTAAACCCATGTCATTTCACCCATTTAGTTGCAAAGCCCAATCATTTTATTGACTAAGATTTTAAATTTTTCTTATAATAATGAAATTCCATGTGATTATTAACTTTGCTATGACATGTAAAGTGCATGCCATTTCAACTTAGTCGTTTTATTCAATTAAGTGTTACAAAAGACGCCTTGATGCATGGATGACATGTGTCAAAAATCTATAAACATGTTATGAGTCATTACACATGACCAAAAGTTAACCTAATTTAAACCATGTAGCTAGCATAACCAAAAGTCAACCTAACCTAGCTTGCTTAACCAAAAGTCAATTTAACTTAATCTAACTAGGCTAGTTATCTATGTTAGGCAAATTGGGCTACCTAACTTAAACTAGGTGGTTTAGATTTTAAAAAAATGTTAAACTCTTAGTCCAAAAAGCTTCAACCAAGGTTACCTAACTTAAGCCAAGTGACCTAGGTATCATAGGTTGTAAAAATGAGGATTTGAACACCTCACCTTCATTTTGGGTTTCAAGTTTTCATCCATTACATTACCACAAATTTTTATATTAATTATATTTAACACAAAGTTATAAAGCTCAAAAAATTTAGCCTTGAATTAACCTTGGCCACCCTAAGTTGACTTGGTCAACCTACCTATACCTACCAACCTAGCTTGGACCTAAACCTCCTTAGATGGACTTGGTCAACCTACCTATTACCTACCAACCTAGCCTAGACCCAAACCTCCCTAGGTTGACTTAAGATAATCTAATTTGTCACCCTATATTGTTTATTAATCTAACATAGGTTAACTTAGGCATTTTTAGGCTAAAAAAATAACCTAGGATAATTTTGTTGCATTTAGTCGCATCATAGTCACATTTAGTTGCACAAACTTGAGGTGGTTACAAACTTGATAAAATATTTTGTAATGAGGCTACCTAGGTTGACTTGGCAAAAAATTTAAAGCTAGGAACCGAAATAAGCCTAGCTAGGTTAACCTATTAGTAGTGTAACCTATTTTAGGTATATTTAAACATACTAGATGTAGTAATTTCTTATGTCTAATTAAGTAACTTACAAAGTAGCCTATATTACAAAGTAAGTTTTTATTAAGTAGTCTACATACATAGGTTAATTTAATAGGTATGTTAATCTAAGCTAGTGTGTTAAATAGTTAAAAAGTCAAGGAGTTATGTGTCACCTTTTTCAAAACAACTATTAACATTGTAGTCATAATTACAAGCTAATGATAAATTGTTTAATACACATACATATGCATGTGAATTCATGATTTCAAAAACTTCATGACACACAAAAAATTATGGCATGCCATGATAAATATTGGTGCCATAAATTCAAGATAGACAAAAATTTATGGTGTCACAAAAAATCATGGATTGCCATGAAAATTTGTGACACCTTATTATCAAATGGCATGCCATGTCATTATCATATGGAAGACCAAGTCGTTATTAATTGCAAAGGACAACAATATTTTCAACTAGCTAATAAATGAGATTAATTTATTAAAATAATGATGTGAATCATGATGTGAAGTTAGTGTCATAAGTTATAAGGTGTTGTGACTACTAGTCAATCTCGTTGCCATGTGGTATGCCACATTAGCATCACATGACCATAAGTTGTTATTATTCACCAAAAGTTGCAAGAATCAATGGAATTTTGTTATTACTTGATTTTGGATGATTAAAAATACATTAAAATACATTTATGAAAAACTGATATTTGTGTAAAAACCATCAAATCGTGATATCAACTATAGTCTTTGGGTTTTTTTAAGTCTTTGTTCAAGGATAATTTGTGTATTTCAAAAAAGGTTATTTTAAAAATCTTTAAGTGGGATTTTCTTGTTTTTAGGTGAATGACAAAATACATTCACCATGTTTGTTGGTGTAGCAACGATGTGGGGCATATGCTCACAGACATTATGATATTACATATAAAAAGGTGTATTGTTTGCAAGTGTCACACTAATATCAAACAAAAAGATGTATATTGGTTTGTAGGGTGTATACACCCTATGTGTGCCTCATGTGTTTGGTCTAAATGTGTATTTATATTAGACAATAACTAGAGCAATTAGGATTGATAACATGCTTACATTGTACACCAAACAAGAATTAAACCTTTTTCAATCCAGAATGCCAAAATGGGTCCAAAATTGAATTCACATAGTAAAGTTACATTCAAACTTGATGTTAAAGGTCATGTAGTGTAAAGAGGCCTAACATTAAGATAACATATATATAATGTTGAAATTTATCGTCAACTAGATGTTCGCTAATTTTTTTATGTGCATTAACACGTGGTTAATGTTAAATTGGATTAAGGTTTCAAAAAGTGGTGGCTATTTACTTTTCTCATGATGGATTCACACCATCGTGACAAGTGTTATCCATCATGAAAAGTGTTAAAGGTAGTGATGTTCCTTTTCAAGGTTCTCAATGTTCGCATTGTTGCGCCACTACTTTTTTGCATCACCTGCCCCACCTCTTCATGACTCTTCACTTGGTTAATGTTTTGGTCTTTCTTCCTTCCTCTTCATGATGTTTTGTTTGGATGGTTTTTTCATCACTCATGTTGCCTCTTCATGATGTAGCTTGGACCTTATTATTCTTGATGTTGTTTTAGTTGTAGCATTATTGTTCATCACATTAGTTTTTTTGAATCATTTCTTTTTGTGCTACTATTCACATGACTATTATTCATGTTGTTCACATTGCTTTTCATTGCTACTATTCACAATGTTGTTCATGTTCCTATTCATGTTGTTTATCATGATCAATTTTGTTACATTGTTTGTCATCATTGTGTTGTTATTGTAATGTTCATCATGATGATGTTCAATTATACTATTGTAGTGTTCATTGTCATTACATTGGATTCTTTGATTATATCACATGGTGTCATTCATAGTCATCACCTTTGTTTTGTTGCATTGTTCATTGTCATCACTTTTGGTTTTTTTACATCATTCAATATCATCATTCTTGCTTTTGTTATAGGGTTTTTTGGCAATAGGTTGCTTGAGTGTTGTCATGATTTGTTGAAGCATTTTCTAGTGACAAATTAGTTAGTTATGGTTTTCATTTGTTTTGACACTTTTTAGTGAAAGCTTTTGATTTCATGTGACTTTCAAATTTCTTTCTTTGTTGTTTTTGTTTTTTTTTAAAAAATAAAATAAAATGCTATTTAGTGAAAGTTTCACCCTTTCTTAGCTTTATTTATTTATTTATTTATTTGCTTTTACATTTCACATTAACATTTTCAAGTGTGTAGTGTTACTTTCAAGGTGTTGGTATTGTTGCACTATTTTATAGTTCCATCAAGTTGTTAAAGACTCATCATGTTGTCAGTTGAGAAGAATTTTGATCATGCTATTTTAAAAAAGTTGATAACCATTTTATTATTCCTCCTTCTAGAGTTACATATCTATGGATAGTTAAGCCTTAAGATCTTGTTCCTTTGGTCACCTTTTCTTGTGGTTTTGTGCACTAAAATTTTGTTATGTTTGCCTTTGGCATTCACCTCTTGGTTCCGTCTTTGTTGTTTAACTCAAAGCACATTTAGAAAAGCTTTAAATTTTTTTGTGTTTTTTGAATTTTTATATTCTTGAGGCTTTTATTTTGATTTGATTGCCAAGCTTGACATTGGAGTGTTCATTTTGGTAGAATTTTATTTGAATGAATCTTACAATCTTAGCAAGAACAGTTGAAACCCACATTATGTTCAAGAAAAGAATTGTAACATTAAAGATAGCTTTTTCAATTGTATTGCCATGGATAACTTTGAGGATAGGTTTTTGTTAATGATGGGTTGTATGTTGTTTCATATTATTGACCATTTTCAATTTTCTTGTTTAATCAAGTTTGTTTATAAACTTTCCATCCCTACATCATGGATTTTGTAATTATTCAAAGTAATATAAAACTTTTGTTTATAATGGCTGCATTCCATGACCATGTTTTGTTTTGTTCATTATTTTGTTTGTTGCAAGATTTAGGGTTTTGGGTGAAACCTAAAAATACATCATGGTTTTTTATATTTTTCCTTATAAAACATAAAGATGATAGATGGGTTGAAATTTTTTGGACATCAAAGGCAACATTGTTCAAAATTGATGATAGATTACGTCCCATTATTTTGTTGAAGCATGACACCAACTACTGAAAATTATTTTAAATTGAATTAGAGTGGTTTGTGCAATTTACAAATTGGCCCATGGTCAACTTTTTGATTTGCAATGAAATTTTCATGATTAGGAAATCAATAATTTTGTGGTGTTCCATGAATTTCTCATTGTTGTTAACATTAGCTTCAAAGACCTCATTTGTTGGCCAATTCTAGGGCATAGATGCAAACTATGCTGGAATATTTCAATAAGGTGTGTGGGTTTCCAAGAATACATGGTGCCGTTGATGGCACTCATATTTTAATATTTAGACCTTTAATCCCATGTCCATAAAACTATTTTTATCATAAAATGGGAGGTTGCTTCATTGTAGCTCAAGCTATTGTGGATTTAAAAAAATTCTTGATGTCTTTGTGGGTTTGCTAAGAAATGTAAATGATGTTAGAGTTTTGCATTGGTTTAGATTATACAAACATGCATAGTGTCATGGATTTTTTAAATGTTAATAGAAGCAACTTAGATGGTGTACATTCATATTTTTTGGGGGACAAAGGTTATCCCCTTATTAATTGGGTCATGACCCCCTTCAAGGAAGAAGGTCAACACACCATTCTTAAATTGCTTTGTAATAAGGAACATAAAAAAGGCTAAGTCATAGTAGATAATACATTTGGAATGAAAAAAAACCTTCAAAGAATTACTACGTAAATCAAATTTGAATGTTGCCTTCATACCTAATGTGCACTTGTTATTGCATGTTAAATAATTTGCTTAGGTCTAAAGATGAAGATAATGTGGCATGACTATTTCATATTCTAGAACATGAGCTAGGCCCATAAAAGTAAGAACAATCATGTAGATCAACAACAACTACATTAATTGTTGTAGTATAAAATGGACTTGGGATTCACATGTGTGAAGGGTAGGAAAGGTCTAGAGACATGTTTTGAAGGAAATAACCTTTTACCTTGGAAGAAAAAGGAACATGGATGCATGATTTGGTATTACAAATCTTGAACCTTTCTTATTATACTACGTTGTTATTCTTGAAATTGAAAGTTTGTAGAATTCCTTCAAAACTTGATGATTAACAATTCATTTTTATCTTTCATTGCGTGCAACCTAGTAGGTGTTTATTTCTCCATAACTTTTGTCCTTATTTCATGAGTATGTTATGGAAAATTGTTGTTGTTGGTGATGTTTGTAGCTTATGTGAAAGCCAAAGTCATCAAGTTTGGTTGATTGTTGAGTACTTTGACCATGTACATATGCATGATGTTGATGGCTTGGTCTTTTTTCATAAAATATTCAAATTTTTTTTCCAACATCATGTCCTAGCTTTGCATTCGATTATCCTCCAATAGCAAATTGGTGGCATTGATCCAATCAATGGACTCCATCAACATTTTATTTCCCTTCTTTGTGATTTTAGCCCTATGCTTATGAACAAAAGAATAAGACTTCTTCACCTTAATGCTTCTAGTTGATCGATTATTTACATGTTTGTCATGATGAGTTTTTTCTTTGTTTCATGTTGCCAATAGGTGTTATAGTTGATCTTGGTTGGACATGAATTATAATAGCATTTGCATTAAGAATTTGTGTGTCAATAATTTTGTTGAAAAAGTTGGGTGTTGTTGGGGGATTATTTGGAATGTGTTGTGTTCGGTTGGGAATTACAAGTGTTGATGTTGCTAGTCGAAGTGGAACAATGGTATCATTTGATTCTAGAATTGATTGTGAGAAATTTTTTGTGGTAGTTAATGAATTGATGTAGTTAATGATTGTTGATCTATCTAATTCATGTTTTCATTACAAGTATGATAGTTTTGCACTTTTTCATTTTCACTTTGTGAATCTTCACCAACATTGATGGCTTCATTTGGGTTGAAGGCTAATGTTTTGTAAATGTAATCTTGTCATCCATGAGGGCTTCTACATGGGTTGACTTGAATTTAGGTATTGTGCCCAAAACTTTTGAAACATCATATAAACCACAATTGAAATTTCATGACAATGGTTTTTTTTTCAATTTTGTGATGTACTTGAATTGACGATCATTTATAAGATTATTTAACCAAATTTGGCTACAGACTAAATATGAAAATAGAAAAAAAAAAATCCTTCTATATTATTAGCTACCTATTAGAACTTATTATAAAAATTTGGCGATCTAGAAATTGTTTTTTCAAAATCTAATGAATTTGGGCCATTTTTTCAATGGAAAATCCTTTGTATAGGTCAAAATCATAATTTAGATCAAAATTTGGCAAAATTTCGCCACAAGAAAACACTATTTCACAGAAGATTGAAAACAATTTTGTTAGCAATAGTCATGCTTTAGTATTTTTCATTTTTTCCTATATTGGCCACATAATCATAAACTTGAAGTCTCCAAATACGGAGACCCACTTGTCCTTATAAGTGAGGCCATTCCTGAAATGAGTTGAATTGCTAACATTCATGACATGTTTTGAAATCCTTTTCCATTTGCTAACAATTGTCTCAATGTGATATTGTCCATCTATCTTGTTAAAGTTTGCAATTTGCTCTTCCTTTTTGGCTTTGACAGGAACCAAAATCTTGTTGTGCTCCCATTTGGTTGACATGGTTTCTAAGGTTGCACTTCAACATAATCTTTGCAAAATCTTCTATCGTTTCCCTTTAGCTTTTTATCTTGTTGGACTAGTTTGTTTCATCATTTAGAGATGCATGTCAAAGTAAATACATGCAATAGAAATATGGAAAACTTCTATTATATTTAATTTTTTAATGTGTTAGTTGATAACTTGTTTTCTTTGTTTGTGTAGGTTCTCTATTGGCATGTTCTATTTGTTTCTGCATTGGTGATGTAAGCAATTCTATTTGCACCATCAAGAAGGAAGACCAAGAAAATTGAAAATGAATTAGGTTTAGTTTTTCTTATAATATTTAGGTTGTTCATCCTCACAATTTGAAAGATTCATGTTAAAGAATTCCATGCTTTCTTGATCAAAGTTTTTGTGTTCTTAAACAAAATTTCTATGTTCTTAACATATGAGCAAGTTGTTTTGTAAACTTGAAAACTTTATAGAAAACAGGAAAATGGTGGAAGGAGTTTGAGTGGAAGCAAACATGGAAAGAATGGAGGGGGTTAGTTTTAGGTGTTAACTTACCATTAAGTTAAAAAACCTTTTTTTTGGACTTTGCTACATAACATTGGTGTTCAAATTTTGAAGATTCAATGCTAAGTTATCATGTACTTATCATTAAGCTACCATTGCCTTGACGCTACCTTAATAGCACTGCCACATAGGATGTCACGTCAGTTTTTGTGCTACATAATGTTTTAAATGTGAATTCATCGATAAAATTGCCATCTCTAACATTGAATTGCCACTCGGTTATACATCTGGGTCTAAACTGAGAATAAGTAATATTTGGTTAAACACAAGGGCCCTGGTCCCCAACATACCTAAATGGCTATCGAGAATTGAACTAGGGTTTTTTCTTTGGGGATGTGTGTAGATGAATTGTGTCTCAAAGTTACCAACTTTCATCCATTAAGAAGAAAACCCTGGGTGATGGGTGTGCCCATTCCAGAACATGCTATCTTACTTTCATTCAACCAACGACCAAATATCCAATGGTATTATTATTTCAAAACTGTTACATTTTTGTTTATATATTTTCTCTACAAAAATATTAGGAAAGAACTATCAGCAAGAACAACGTCTGAAAAGGGTCTCCACCAGGTGGAATTGCGATTTATAGCTAAATGGGGCCGTGTGAACAGGGTGACTAATTATGGATTGACTGATTTCAGTCACAACCAATAGGAAAACTCCATTTCCTGAGGCATCCCATCTTGGACGCCGTGGAAGAAGAAGATTCGCCGGTGGTTGGACGCACCAGATGCGACGAGAGCACAGAATGGAGGGTCCGATGTGGGGATCGCTCCCTTTCGTCTCATCCACTCCCCTAGCTTTTGTCTCCTTCCCCACAGCACAGTACGAAATCCAAGCACACCAATGGTGCCATAAGGTCTTTCTCTCTGCTTGTGGCACTAGTGCATCCTGCGAGCGTTGCAGCGTCGGATCGAGCTGAGGATCAGGAGTACGCCAAAACTATCTGGAGCTTATTAGTACAAGAATCCTGCCAGGTAGCATATCAGCATTTCATGAGTATATAATATTGCAGAGCATTCTGTAGTATTGTGGTAGCAAAAGTGGATGTGAAGTTCTAGAGTGTCAGAAGTGGAAGTGGAAGTGGAAGTGAAATCAGTTTAGGAGGAGAATTGGATTCTATTAGTACAGTTATCTAGGTGCTGTGGAAGCGGATTTTTTTTAGGGGGGCTGGAATAAGGTATGTCTTGAGGAAGAATAGTGGCTGCTTGCCTCGTTATATCCATTTCTGTTTTGTATCCGGAGTAGCATTGGAGTAGTGGACCTAATTGTAAATGAATCGTAGTGTCGGGGACGGTTTTGCCGTGTAGTGGATTTTTTTCTTGTAGTATTGATTTCAAACGCGAGGTGAAGGGTTCGAGGAGGTAAGTAGCGGAGCGTTTGTATCCAGGGATGTAGTTTGCTACTTCGGAGACGGTCTAGATAATTATCTTGTTCGGAGGAGAGGAGGTACTTTGACCACACTTTTGATTGTATTGTTGCTATCTTGACGAGGAGGAGTGAGAAGTGACTGGCAGAAGCGGGATGATTCTCGAATGCGCAGGTTCATAGACGCGAGAGTGGATAAGGTTATCCAGAGCGTCTCCGAAGCTTAGGTTCCGACAGGGACACAGAGGAGGGGAGACTAGGCGTTGCTGGAGGGAGAGGTTTTTCTCTTTCCTTACTTCTGAATTAAGCTCTGGTTCGATGGCCGTCTCCGGCTCGTCGGCTCTGGGTGCACTAAGCCACACATCCTTGTGTGCGCCTCATGCTGCGGCCTCGTCGTCGTCAGCCGTTTCCCCTAGAGGCTGTCTACTTTCCAAAGATCTCTATGGGATAAAGGAACTGAAATGTGCAAAGAAAGCATGGCCTTCCTCACTCTCTCAGGTCATTACCTATCCGCACTTTGTCCTCTCTTGCATGTGTCAGGGATGAACGCTGAAGCTAGAAACAGGAAACCAAAGGATAATTGACTGGAAGCCTGTTTGTTAACACCTATTTGTATGGGAGCTCTGCACTGAACACTTAATGCACAAAACAGATTTGGCTAAACCCTGAGCTTGTTCGAAGACCCAAGTAATTTGTGTAATGTGTAAGTTCCATCCAGCAGGAGGAGATTTTCCACATCTGTTTTTCCTTATGAACAACCACCTTCAGTTCCATGATGTTATTTCTCAGGCTTCTGTTGTTGGTTGCACATATGGCAGGGAAGGAGAGGAGTAACCAGTTCCATGACTGACCCTGCAGAGTATGCTTCAGAGGAGCCTCCCACGCCACTCTTGGACACTGTGAACTTTCCGATCCACATGAAGAACCTGAATAAGCGAGTATGACATTATTCCTTGGTGATCTTGTGTTTGCAGTTGTGTATGTTAGGTCATTCTGAGAGCTCAAAATGGAACTTGTCGCTGGAATATAACATCTATTGTCCTTACTTACATGTCCAGTGTATACTACAGTTTCTACTACAACTTGTGTCAGGTCATTGTCATTTCCCCTTCAGCCACAGATTTTAGATAGCTTGGATTGTATAACTTGAAAAAAGAGCTGCTCAATGGTGGTCTCAAATCCCCTTTCTACAAAGTACACTGCTCTCTCAATTCTCAGAACAAATTTCTCCACAGACTGTTATGGTTTCACATTTAAAACTTCTTTGCAGCAAAGACTTGTCATCTACCTATGCTTGTAAACATTGTTTTGGAGCTTCCAAGCTGGTGACATTGACATGTTTTCATGGTCACGGCGAAGAGGTCATGCATTGGCTCCTTTGAATTAGCTCTACAGTTGCCAACAATAGAGATCTACAATGATGAGAAGAACTCACAATCCATCAGCTGAATGGTACTATAGTCTTGATGTGATGTGGATGAAGGGGTTTCAGGAGCAAGGCTGCTGACCATCCCAGCAAATTCTCTATGCCGAAGCAGCTCAGAAATAGATTTAAACCATGGGGACCTGATGAAGGAATATACTTGAACTGTGGCACTTGTTATGTTGTTTGCAGCAATTGAAGCAGCTGTCAGATGAGTTGCGATCAGCAACAATTTTCACTGTGTCTAAAACTGGTGGACACCTAGGGTCGAGCTTGGGGGTGGTGGAGCTGACTGTGGCTCTTCATCATGTCTTTAATGCCCCTGCAGATAAGATCCTCTGGGATGTTGGCCATCAGGCATGCCTTCTTGCTCTCCATATTACCTGTGCAATAGATGTGCTTCTCCTGTTTGCAATTAATCAAAGTGTGTGCCCTTCTCTGCATTGCTGTAAATGCAGGGACCAGTAGCATCAGCCTCTTTCATTGTCATTTTGAGTTAAGCCAAGCCATTAACATAAGCAGCAAATGTGATTGCCTTGGAACTCATGTTCCATATTGGTGGAGAGTGTTTTTGTGCTCAGTCTCATATGTTTGTTTGTTCATACAGGCCTATCCACACAAGATCCTTACAGGTAGAAGGTCCAGAATGCACACTCTCCGTCAAACTGATGGCCTTTCAGGCTTCACAAAGCGATCAGAGAGTGAATATGATCCCTTTGGAGCTGGTCACAGCTCAACTACCATTTCTGCTGGCCTAGGTACTGTAAGTGCCTACCATAAGATATATTGATTGCAAATACCAACATAAGTTCTACTAGATCCTTGTGAAAGCATTCACCTCAATAGAACCCAAGGTTCAAGGAAATCTGGCACCTGAATCTCCATGTGTTGTTGAACAGGAGATCCTCTGCCAAAAGAGCCTCAAGATTTCTCTGAGTCTGTCATCTGCAAGTATGGGATATTCCGTATCTGAGCATTAGCAATTTCTGTTCAATGCCCACCTCATTTGCTGCATTTATGCAGGGATGGCTGTTGGGCGAGACTTGAAGGGAAATGAGAACCATGTGATAGCTGTGATTGGTGATGGAGCAATGACTGCTGGCCAAGCTTATGAAGCGATGAATAATGCTGGTTACCTAGATTCCAACATGATTGTCATCCTTAATGATAACAAGCAGGTTTCTCTACCCACAGCAACTCTGGATGGGCCTGCCCCTCCAGTAGGTGCTCTTAGCAGTGCTCTCAGCAGGCTTCAGTCCAGCAGACCACTTCGGGAGCTTCGTGAGGTTGCGAAGGTGCACACTCTTGCAATCATGACTTCATGGCCTTAACGTCAACTTGCATCTTCAGATGCATGAGATTGAGGCAGCAGATGTGAAAACATTATTCTTAACAAAATTGTATTCATGTTGTCACAGGGTGTCACAAAGCAGCTAGGAGGGCCAATGCATGCAATGGCATCCAAGGTAGATGAATATGCACGTGGCATGATCAGTGGCTCAGGGTCCTCACTATTTGAGGAGCTGGGGCTCTACTACATTGGGCCAGTTGATGGCCACAACCTTGATGACTTGATCACTATCTTGCGAGAGGTGAAGGTTACAAAGACGACTGGGCCTGTCTTGATCCATGTTGTCACTGAGAAGGGACGGGGTTACCCATATGCTGAAAGAGCTGCTGATAAGTATCACGGTAAGAGCAAGCTCTTCTGCCTGGAAAAATCTTTCTGTCTCATGTATATCTGTTTTGGTAAAACAAAGAATTTTGCTTCTTTACTCCACAAGTGAGATACTGTTGATAATACTGCTTCTTTTATTGTTTCTTTGTTCTAGTTCTTCCATTCTGTGTTGTTCTTCTTCCTGGTGCTGAAAGTCCTTATCTAGAAGTCTTTCTTTGACTTCAAAAAAAGTTTTAACCTTGTTCTGGCTTGCTTAATTGTGAGTAAGGAGATGTCTTTGATTCTCATGAGAGCTTGGTTCCACCCCTGGGACCATATGGCTTGAAGGTTTTGTCCATCTTGTGTGGTTGTTTGGTAGGTGTGGTGAAATTTGATCCCGCAACTGGGAAGCAGTTCAAAGTGAAGCCAGCTACACAAGCATACACCACCTACTTTGCTGAAGCCTTGATTGCTGAAGCAGAAGTAGACAAGGGCATTGTTGGAATTCATGCAGCAATGGGTGGTGGTACTGGAATGAACATCTTTGCCAAGAGATTCCCAGACCGTTGCTTTGATGTGGGTATTGCAGAGCAACATGCAGTCACTTTTGCTGCAGGTCTGGCTTGTGAGGGCTTGAAGCCCTTCTGCAGCATATATTCTTCATTCCTTCAGCGTGCTTATGATCAGGTTGTGTACTTGTTTCTTTCCCCAAGTTTCCCAACACTAGCTTGTCTTAGGGATTCAGAAGCTGTTGTTTGCATTACCTGTTTGCATTGATACAATTTGCCTGGTTCACACTGCAAATTTTTCCATCCATTGACAGTTGTGTTTGTCCAATATGTTATGAGAACTTGTGCAGAAGCCCCAAGTTTGCTCTTGTTTTTTTTGCTGATGGTAAAACATGGGTTGTGATGACAAGAGATGCTGGCAGTTAACAATAGGGGATCAAGTTTGGTGGAATTTTTGTTGAAGAGTAGTGGCCCAGTTGAGGGCATTTTGCAAACCTGGGTGTTGGGATCTGATACAGAGAGCATTAGAAAGTACATTGCATGGCTGCTGAATGAGTGTGCTTGTCTGCAGGTTATACATGATGTGGACTTGCAAAAGCTTCCAGTCAGATTTGCCATGGACAGAGCAGGCCTTGTGGGAGCAGATGGTCCAACCCATTGTGGAGCATTTGATGTCGCATACATGGCATGTCTACCAAACATGGTGGTCATGGCCCCTGCTGATGAAGCTGAGCTCTTTCACATGGTAGCCACTGCAGCTGCCATAGATGACCGACCTAGCTGCTTCCGGTACCCAAGGGGGAATGGCCTTGGTGTGTTGCTGCCAGAAGGAAACAAGGGCATTCCTATCAAGGTTGGTCTGGGATTTGGGCCTCATGCTGCACTCTGTTTGTGGTCTTTCCAACTTCCCTTCCACCTTTGCTCTTGCTTTTCTGGCTGCTCATGAATTTTTCTGCTGTTTCCTCTTTTGCAATTGCTTTTATTTCCGTAAGTCAGTCAGTAATCAAGTTGATAATCTCGAGTAAATTTAAGTTTGTGAGTGCAGTGCTGATTTGAAGACTGATACAATAGTCCCTTTAGATATAGCTTTTCTGAAAAGATATGGACTTATCCCTTCTTGCCATTTCTGCTTGAGAACATGTTGGAGAGAGCTATAGCTTAACTATTCTTGGTGTGCAGGTTGGGACAGGGAGGATTCTGCTTGAAGGAACACAGGTGGCCCTTTTAGGTTATGGATCAATGGTACAACAGTGTCTGGCTGCCCACACAATTTTAACCAACTGTGGGGTATCAGTCACAGTGGCTGATGCTCGATTCTGCAAGCCTCTTGATCACAGCCTTATCCGTCAGCTAGCCAAGAACCACCAGGTGTTGATCACAGTTGAGGAGGGCTCAATTGGAGGATTTGGCTCTCATGTGGCACAATTCATGGCTCTGGATGGGCTTCTGGATTCAAAGTTGAAGGTGTGAAAACCTCTCCCACTTTTGATGTCACTTGATGTAAGAGATCTGTGCCATATTTTTTGTACCAGGATTAACTGTAGGAGTTGCCTGAAGGTTAAGATCCATCTGGAAATATCTCAAGGACTGATGGCATGGTTAGCTTGACAGCCAATTGAGACTCATGTACTTGTTTCCCTCTTGAAGACTACTCACCGAACCCAAACTTGTGCTGTTTCTTTCTTTTGATGGACAGTGGAGACCAATGGTGCTTCCAGACTCTTACATTGACCATGGCGCTCCGAAGGACCAGATAGAGTTAGCAGGCTTGACAGCCTCTCATGTTGCAGCCACAGCATTGAATGTTCTTGGCAGAACCAGGGAAGCTCTACATGTCATGACACCTAACAGAACAAGAAATTGACCTATTTGATGTTCTGGACAAAATTTGTGGGGGACTTTGAATTTTTCTCTTCATTTCTCACAGTACATTAGAGACGTATACAGGATAAAGTAGTTGCACATAGATAGATACAAACACTTCCAGATTCTTCGGTTTCTAGAGTATTGGAACAGGTGGAAAAATATCAAATGTTTTTTGTTTTAGTAGCTAAAATGCAGATCTGGCATTCTCCAGATTGTCACTGCAATGGAGTTCTGGTGTGGTTTCATTCTCAAGGTATGTTCCAAATTATGATCCAGTTACTCTCAAAGCCTTGTTGTCACTAAGTACTAATTCTTGAAAGAAAAAGCTGCACCCCTTCTTCTGGGTTTGATGCAGGGTTACCAGTTGATGTGGGACACACTGAAAGCGAACCCCCAACTGTAAAACTGGAAAACCGCAAGGACATCCCGGTTTTGGGTGGGTAAATCTATTGCCCTGATATACCTGTGGGTATATAACAGGACAAATATTTATACCCTACCCTGATTGGTAAACTTCTTGGTTACCTTTCTAATTACCCTACCTGGTTGTTGAATATTTCAGATTCACTCCATCTTTATTTTACTTGACTAATATATGGTTGAGGTTTACCCTTACCTGGGGAGGGTAATTGATTTGATGAGGGTATATAGAGGGTATATGTCAAAATCATTATATTGCATAAATGCATTTTCGTATTCTGGAACCAGCTCGATGGATTTGCTCAAATTATGGTGACTCAGTATTGAATATTCTCAAATGCTGTGTTCATAAGAAAATATTCTTAAAGATGCATCTTGGGAAAAATCATGATAATTTTCTCTAGATTGAAATGAACATACCAGTTGGAACATTGATGCACAATAATTAGTCTAAGTCCTAAATTTTGAGACAAAATAGGCTGATGTTCAAACCAGTGTTGATCAAGTATGTTGTTTTCGTATATATCCTTGGATAAGGGATCAAATAAAGGTATATTACCATTCAAATTTTTTGTAGGGTTAGGGTTTGTAGATAAGAAAATTAAGGTTTTTGCTGAGGTCCAAGTATCTTTCTATCGAATATCCTTTCAGGGTTAAAAATGGTATGTAAGTACAAATATTTAATTCATTTTTAAGATGACAATTTTCATATGCCAAATCCAATGTCAAAATGGAAGAACCAAAGTGTTTAATTTTGTTGACTAACACGCGCACTAAAGTTTAAATTTTGTTCATAGATAAATCAAATTGTTTTACTCGAATGTCAAGATGTATCCATCTTTAAGTACATGTATTTTTTACATATATCTAGGGTTATGAATAGGGTACAAATTTTCAGATTTACATGCCTTTGGATATGTGCCCTAAGAGGGACCCTAAGTTCTAAAATTTTACACTATTTACTTGCATTAAACAGAGTATTGTTTGGGGTATGATTTGAAGGAACCTTTTTTTTAACACTATTATTACTTAATTTGTTAATATGCACATATTGAAGGCACCTTAAATTTAATTATAATTTGTTGTTTGCATTAAATTTGATATTTATTTAATATTTTAGTTTATTATTTGAATTTGTGGGGGAACAATTAGGATGCAATTGAACATGGTAAGATCATGCGATAAGACTATTATTTTTTGACGTATCATATATACTTAACATATCATTCAATTAAATACATTTTGTGATATAACAAACCCATTTAAAATATAAGTTTTTTCATAATGGTGGATCCTTCATTTCACGTTCATTATTTTTTGGTTATTAGTTCATTTGTTAGTAATACTTTACTTATTCACTTATTAATATTAATTGAACCTATGTACTAATAATTAATATCTAATTAAAAAAATGTTATATTTTTCTAATATTGAAAATTAACACATATCACATCACAAACTTCCAATAGCACAAAATTTCAATAGAATCCATGTGAAAATTATAAAATAATATATTCATGCAAAATGTGTGGATTTCAAAGTGTAAAAATGGAAAAAATTAAAAAATAAATAAAATATAAATGATGTGTTTTTTTTACTTGTCATGCTTTGATATGAAGTACATACAATTTACATTTTATGTAAATTTTATATAATTAAAGTGATGTAATTTTGGATAAACTATACAATTTTTGTGTATTAAACACGAAAAATACACAAATGTAATTTAAAAAATGACTTATTTGTTTGAATATTTAAGATATTTAATATGTATAAATATCGTTCATATTAACCATAACCTGAAATTCATGCAACTTTTGTTTGAACTTATGAAAATTGAATTTTGCACAAAATTTGTACTAATTTATGAAGCCTAGTAAGTTTGTGATGCATATATTAATTATGTTTTGGTTTTGAAAATAGAAATTATTTGATCATAGAACCAAATAAATTATAATTTTTATTCAACCTTAAATATATGGATTCTATATTTTTTCTCATGTATTTTATATTTTCAAAGAAAACTATCCCCCTTTGTGTAATTGTAATAATCATATTACATGTGTAATATTATACATAAATGCAAATCATTTACACAAACATGCCAAAGTTTTTACAATTGCATTTATATTTCATGTCGTGTATATTTTGGATTCATAGTTACATTTGCACAACATATACAACATGTGTGTGTATATTTTTAAAAATACACTTACATGACCCTTTATACAAAAAATCAATGTGTAAATGTAAATCATATTGCAATACCCTTAAGAAGGTATGTACATTGCACTTAGATTGATTGTCTAAAGAGATTATGGTGTGAAAAAAATGAGGTGTTACATTTCACATTTTTCATTGGTGGTTAGGGTTTTCTAACACAAGGTAGGACCACAACAAAAACAAGATCACAAGGGGGAGTTCAATTTGAAACAAGTGATTGATGGAAGTTGCAACAATGCTAGGAGTTGCAAGATTGATCATAGTGCCACCATTTAAACTTGCAAAATTTGTAAATGAATAGGAACAACATGGGGGAGCTTGCTTTAAACCTTAAACCATGCTTTAGAAGATTAATATGAAGGGAGTTGCAAAACAACCACTAAAAGGGAAGTTCAACATAACAAAGAGAGTAACGAATGATAAGCTCACTTGAAATAAATTGTTGGAGCTTTCAACAATGCAAATTGTTGTAATATGACAACAATATAACCATTTGCACTTATAAACAACCTCTAAACAAGGTGGAACAACATAGGGGACATCACAAACTATAATAGAAGAAGCTTTGCAAAATATCAGTTTTGCATACCTAACCTTTTTGTTCTTTCCTACCTATCTTTCTCTTCTTTTCTCATGCTTACAATTGAAACCCCTTTCACCTTCCTTTTTTGCCCTTTTTTCTTTATTCAGCCGACTACACTTACACTTCCATAGTTGCCATCTTGAACCTTGGAGAGCAAGGGGAGAAAGAAGAAATGCAATATTGCATATGTTATTGTGTGTTGAGTTCATTTATTTATTTACACTGTTTTATGCAGTTTTACATGGTGTGTAAAATTGTATAAGTGTGCGTGTGTTTTTGTATATTTTACACTTCACCTAATGTGTATATCAAAATCCATATAGAAATGGCACCAAATAACTAGAGTTTTTCAAGGTGGTTCTTTCTTTATATATAACCATGGTTCTCAAAAATCAAAGACATGGTTTTGACATATAATTGTGGTTCTAAAAAAACTGAGAACCGATTCTAATATATAACTGTAGGTCTCAAAAATAAAGAACTGGTCAGGTAACCTTCTATAAAAATTGCTGGAAGGCATTGGTTCTTTCAAGGGTTTTTAAAAAGCCAGAACAAGAAGGTCTTTCAATTCTGGAAAATGTCAGAAAGTCCAAAACTGAAAGTTATTTGATTCCAACGTTTTTCAAAAAATCAGAACTGGAGGTTGTTTGATTTCCAACTTTTCCAAAAAATTGAAAACATAGGTTATTGAAAAAAATCAAATAACCACCCCATACAGGTTCTATCAAACCATTGTTGGACGGTTATTACAAACATGGACAGAACCCCAGCTGTTGTCGAGCAGACTGTTCTTAGGATTCATAACCATGGTTCTCAAACAATCAAAGACTTGAATCTGATATACAACCATAATTCTCAACTTTTTTTGAAAAAATAAGTAGATCATAAAACCGCCAGTGCTTTGCTGGGTCTTTCCTGAAAACTGTCGGTTCTTAAAGGTTTTTGAAATATTTGGGAACATTGGTTCATTGATGTTGATTTTTTTCAAAGAAACAGAACTGGCATATCTCTAATTCTGAAATAATTAAAAAAACGGAACATGTGTTCTTTATACATTCAAATAACTGCATAGCACTGGTTCAAATTCAAACGTCCAATGGATGGTTTAGCAACCAGCTCACATACCATACAACAGTAAAGCAAGCAGTAAACTAGCCCAGAGGAATAAATAATCCTTGCACAAATTCAAAATCTCATTACTATATGAGTTCCTTGGTGGACATAATAAATCACATGGTGTAAAGGCTTGAGTGACCCAGCCCCCATGACCACACTAGTTCCCTTTTGGACAGAGAGGGCTTCATCCACCCACATTGTGTTGGCAAACCACACCTGCATTTAAGGTGCATTTCATTTCAGGTGGTTTTTAAATAATTGTCACCTTTTTTTGGGCCCATTTTTTTTTCAAACCCCTTTACAAACCTACCAACCTCCCCTTCCGGCGCCCCCCCTTCCCTCCCTTGCAATCCCTCTTCCATCTTCTATGGTCCCACCACTGCAGTATCATTGTGGCAGCTCCAGCAACTCAAGAGGACCTGCCATCATGTCAGCTCCAGCAGCTCAAGACGGTCTGCCATCACGTCAACTCCAATATCGCCACTTGCCATCGCCACCTGCTAGTAGCTCCATCGCCAACTTTAGCCCAAACAGGTAAGGTTTTGGCCCACCCTTGCTTAGGTAGTTTAGGTTTTAGTTCTTTGTTTTAGGGAGTTCCAGAAGACAACAACGAGCTTTGGTTTGTCTTTTTCTTTTTCTTCAACTCAAGCTCGTTGTTATCTTCCTATGTTTTATGTTCTTGTGCGCCAAAAGAAAGCTCGTCATCATCATCATCTTCTTCTTCATGTTGCTTAGTTACAAAAGACTTGTCATCATTTTCGTTGTTCTTCATGTTCCTGTGCTTCAAAAGATGATGACGAGGTTTTGCTCATCGTCTTTTTCTTTTTCTTGTCACTCAATTGTAAAAAACGATGATGAGCCAAGCTTGTTGTCCTTTTCTTATTCTTCGTGTCCTTGTGCTCCAAAAGACGACAAAGAGAAAATGTTCATCAGCTTTTCTTCTTCTTGTTGCTTAGCTCTAAAAGATGACGACAAACCAAGCTCGTCATCTTCTTCCTGTTCTTTGTGTTCCTGCGTTCCAGAAGACAACAATGAGCAAATGCTTGTCGTCATCTTCTTCTTCCTATTGCATTATTAGACTTGATGAAGGTTGTGATTTTTGCTTATTTTAATGTGACAATCTTCATTAATTTGAGTTCTTTGTGTATTTTGTCAACTAGATTTTTTAGTTAAATTTTTTTGCTTTCTTGGCAAGCTTGGATATCTTTTGTTTGTTTGCAATAAAAAAGTTAGTCTCATCTTTTCTTTTTCAATTTAGATTCATTGTTGTTAGTTTTTACAACTTGAACATAAAGCAACACTAACATTACGAAAGGGAACTACAATTTACAAAATTCCAATATTTTCTCTAGATTTCCCCATTATAATCACATTTACTAAGAGCATCTCTAGCTGTGCTCAGCATGTGACCCTGCAAAAATATTTTTCACATCCAAGTTTAGTTATGTATTCTTTTATAACCTCACCTATAAAACTGAAATTAGGGCAACAAATAGGTGGGAGACTACTAATAGCAAACCACCTGGATGAATCATTATGATGGGCCAATCAGAAACATTGAGTAGCAATTAGATCATATTTATTACACTCTTTTTGGCAGGTGCACAATGTTGCTATGTCTTTTACCAACCACGGCAACAGGCGCAGTTATGTGGAGCCAGAACCATTTTCTTGAGCCAAATCAGCATACATTGGATTTTCTTCATCCACTTTTACTGTGCAGATCACATATGGAGCACTGTTGGAGATGCTCTAAGAAAGCTTTGCAAATGTTCTGTACTACTACCAAGTGTGATATTGACTCAAATAAAATGTTGTTTCTTACCAAAACGAATGAGTATCAACAAATGTGTGACATAACCAAGAATGTGACTAAAATAGGTGTGATTATAAGGAGGGTTTACTGTACATATGTTTAGATTCATGAAAATGTTTGCCTTGTGCTTTACTATGGGTATAGTCCGCTTGGGGAAGAGGGCTGGACTTGACTATTGCCTGAGCTCAGCCCCTTTCTTTTGGCATGTGCCTTTATGTACCTTACACTTAATTGGTTTTTGTGTCCTCTCTAGGCACTATTATTACATTTTTCCTTTGAGGTACATGCAGCTATTTGTTGGTTTCACTTTTGTTTTTGGCTTCACTGTCACTTTGAGCATGAGCCTGAAATTTGAATCATCAGTTAAAAAAACTACAATTTGGATGAAGCCTTAGCTGAGCCCTATACCACCTAATGAACAGCAGCTCCCTCTACATTGCTTGTCATGTTGCTGGGTGGAATGGGCCCTACCCGGGTTGTTCCACAGAACAGAAAGCACTTGGAGAAATTTCCTGGTGTAATTGGAGGGCACCTTATATCCATGAATATCGATTCTGACCCGCCCTACCCATTACTCGAGGTCATTCCATAACGGTAAAGTCCAGCTCAATTTTCAGTAGTATATTTTCAGGTCCCTTACCTGCCCCAAATTTCTCACTGGACCTTCCGGATTTCGAAAGGTACAGTACATCTCCGAAATATCGGAAGGTACAGTTTTGGATTTCATCTTTTCGTTTTTTTACCCATCATTTTTTAAAAACTCCTCTTCAATAAAGATGGCCCCATGCACTCTTTCAGTGTTGTCCTTGTGCCTCGGGAGGTGTCTCATTGAGGTGTGTCAATCGGTCGTAGCTTTGATTACAATAAGGAAGTAAAGGAGAAAAAACTGGAAAGATGGCAGAAAGGGCCAGAAAGAAATGGAAAGAAAAATTGAGCTAGATTTTATGTGAGAGAAGGTTTTGTAATTGGAACCTTTTGGACTTTTGGCCCCTCCCCTCAGCCTAATGGCCTCAGGACGGGACCTCAAATTTGAAAGGTACTGATTACGAAACCTTCTCCGATACCTAAGGTCTGTAGTGACAGATTCAATGATATAAAAAAAGTTATATTCAAAAAACATTTTTGGCCACTATTATGAGTATATGATCACCAATGCAAGATTATGTCACTCATGTGGTTAAGAAAATGACACAATCTGCCACCCTAGACCTTAATGTTTGACATTAGCTTACACTAATGCTCACTTTAGATAGGGGTCCAGGGTCCAAATTCGTAAGAACCAATTTGGACTCATTTGAAGCAAATTGAATCCTTAAGTTGGACTCTGCCTTGGACCCAAGCTTGCATCTTGGTTCTTCAATCATGAACTCTCTTTTTTAGCTCTATTTTTTTATCAAATCAATTGATTTTCCCTCCAAAATGGTAGCATGTAGATTTAGACTCAATTTGCCACTTTTTGGTCTTCCGACCCTCATCTAAAGGCCATTGGTCAACTTATGGCTCTCATCCAATAGTAATGATCTATTTCATTGGACCTTGGATCCTTATCTAAAGTAGCCCTAATTGTTGAGAACTGATGAAGTGAAGTGAAATGTACAATGGACCGGGCTCAGTAGTGCATGTTCCAGCTAGGAACGTGGCAAGTCTGGTAGTCTAGATGCTCTTCCATCACCTGGTCACAGTTTCTACTTTAGCCAATTCATTCCACATTGTAACTGGTGTTCTTGACAGTTGATTCACATAACTACTGGGAGGTGCTCTGATCGTGCCCTGATTCAGCTTTCATTCTTGCCTTCCACAACATGGGCGACCTAGAGAGCATATCCACCCACACGCAATAGGTGTGTGGTGAGCCTCTAGGTGCTAGTGTCTAACACATCCAATATAGTGTGCAAGTTATTTCCCCAACCCAACCCCTAAACATGAAATAAAAAGAGCAAAATACATGAGATCCATGCCATGATATTTCCATTAAGTTTGTTTAGTTTCAAACATAAATTTATTTTAAATCGATTTAGTTACTTTGTAAGAAAAAATTTCAAGTGGCACAAAATTATATGAAAAATGGAATTAAACTAAAATTGCATAAGAATGAAAACATAGGATATTTGTTACCATGGACTCAATCTTTGGAATAAGTGGAATATCAAATCATTTGTCTCTCCTTACCTAGCTTCAAGTCCAAAGCAGTAACTCTTTAACCTAGTCCTGAGTTCTAGTAAATATTTGCATATCTGTATAGCTGGAAAATCAGCTATTTAAGACCTCTTACAAACCTTTGCAGCAAGTTTACTTAATTTAAAAGCTAAGCTACATAGAGTGCCCACTAGAAGGGAAAGGGCCTTTTTGCTACCATCAATTGCTCTGCTGCATGTTGTGGTTGCTTTTATTTCAACTGCATAATGTTTTTCACATTCCCCATCTATAGAACTGCAAACATTTGTGTGTCTTTTATTTAGGAACTCAAGAGTAAATCATATATCTCAATCAGTTGTCACTGTGCACTAGTTGGAAACTTCAATTAGCCAGTGTTCATGATTTAGCTCAATGAAGTTGATGCTAGAGAAACCAGCAGCTGCGATGAGTGTCCTCCATTGTTGTTCTGTTCTTTCCATGCCACTCTCAAATTGGGTCAACATCATCAGGTCCATCATTTGAGCCCATCGACCATTTGGGTGCATTACCAATTCATAAATCAGCACCTTCCCATTCTCGGGAAGTGCCTTCTTGCAGTTTTTCAACACCTTGATGCAGTCGTCGTCACCCCAATTGTGCAAGATAAACTGCAGCATCATGTAACTCAATCCCAATAAGTATAGTATATTGTAATCAATGATCACCCAAACTAGGCCTAATGAGATTTCAATGCTCATATATTGAAGAGAAAAAGTCTCCAGGATCTAGCACTTCTAAACTTGAAGGTTTAAATCTTGTGTCAGTTCCAGTTGATCCAAAATTGAACACAAGACATGAATGAATCAGCACTTGTGGTTAAGTTATTATCTTTTTGTTGGAGTCACTAATCAGACTTTTCCATAGCTGATCAGCAATAGAAATCATGTTTCTTCTAGCTAGAAACGGTTAGACTTTAGTGAACACTAGGGTTTGATTGTTAATCTAGTGAGTGAATGTACCTTGATGAAGATGGCATCACCACTTGGTATGCTTTCGAAGATGTTTCCACCCACATGTTCAACTCCTGATCATCAACACGACAAAAGCCCCTCATGTCCCCTTAGCAGCCTTTTTCTTTTGGTTGGTTATATGTAGCCAAAAAGCTGTCTTATTAATTAAATACATGTGCTGAATCTTCTTGTGGATCATCGCGGCGTTGGCTACATCGCAAAATTGACCAAAGAAAAACACTGCGTATGAGTTAAAAACTGCCTCGATCAGCTGTAAGAACGATGTGGGGTTTAGGTTTAGGGTTTTGGGGGGGGAGGCGTGGTGGGCGTGCATAGTACATACCAGGGATATTGGGAGCATCAGCAACAGCGTGAGGTTGATCGAAGTTGATGCCGTGCATTTGGGGATAAGAGGAAACCAAAATCCCCAGAGCTTTGCCCACACCGCCACCCACATCCACAAGCGTCTTGATGTGTTTGAACCCTTCGTATTTGTGCAAACCATATGATAGCATAGCCGCAGAAGTAGCCATTGCAGCATTTACAGTCCGATTGAACTCCGGATTGTCCCTCGAATATTCCCAAACATTCTACAAACAATTAGCAAGGTTCAACATCACATTAAATGCAGATCATGAGGAGCTGCACATGATGCTAGCTAGAAGCTGCAGCGATGGAGATGATCATGTAGCTGCAGTACTGATGGAGATGATCATGCTAGTAGCTGCAGCGATGGAGATGATCAAGTAGCTGCAATTGATGATGGAGATCATCAAGCTAGCTAGCTAGTGGCTGTAGCAATGGAGATGATCAAGTAGGTATAGTGATGGAGATCATCAAGTAGCTTCAGTGAATCTGGAGATCATCAAGCTAGTAGGTGCCGCGATGGGGATTATCAAGTAGCTGCAGTGACATGGAGAGCACGTAGCTGCTCATCATGTGTTTAGTTGAGAAACAAGTGCGGGAGTTTCTAGCATTTGCACCAGCTGATCAATCTGAAGATCATCGAGGATGAGATAATCTTTAGATAAAAAACTAGAAATGGCAGAAGATATTCAGTTGCAGTTCATGCACAATTTTGTACCTTTCCATGTGCTGTGCGCCAGGGGTGTTCACCAAAAACGGAGCAGTGAAGCTGTGCCCAGGAAGCTTGCGATGCTCCACTAGTCTGGAGCAGCAACATAGGTGCTTGACTCGAAGGGTTGTTCTTTGTCACTAGCAGATTGGAAACTGCCGTTAGTCCATACTGCAGATGGTCGGAATCATGATCTGCAGCTGCTGCACCGATCACCAGCTCCGACTGTGGATCATCATCCTGCACTTTCTTGCTGCAGCTGAGAATCCCAGAAGCGACCATATAATTCAAGAGGCGTTGCAGGTTAGACTTATTCACAGGAGTCGACCCTGCTGCTGATCCG